>Ga0209542_10009586_pt1 | contig 17730 bp, 18 predicted proteins | sample RifCSPhighO2_01_FD_184028 | JGI IMG/M metagenome (GOLD analysis project Ga0209542, IMG submission 184028) | Soil microbial communities from Rifle, Colorado - Rifle CSP2_plank highO2_0.1 (SPAdes) (version 2) | ecosystem: Environmental > Terrestrial > Deep subsurface > Rock core/Sediment ...
AAAATCGCTGGGGGGGGGTAGAATATGGCATATATGGGAAGGATTCAATTTACTAATGAGTACGAAGATATTATTTCGGCTGAGAATTTACTCAAGGCCTGGAAGGAATTTTTGTGCGGCAAGCGGTCACACAAAGACGTGCAACAATTTGAATTGAATTTGATGGCTAATATCTTAACACTTTATCAAGATTTAGCAAATAAAACCTATCAACACTCGCCATACCAGGCGTTTAATATTTCTGATCCCAAACCAAGGAATATTCATAAAGCCAGCGTACGAGATAGACTGCTACATCATGCTATTTATAGAATTTTATATCCGTTCTTCGATAAAACTTTTATTGCCGATTCGTACTCGTGCCGTCTTGATAAAGGCACCCATAAAGCAATTAGTCAGTTTCGAAATTTTGCCTATAAGGCATCATTTAACCATACCCGAACAGTGTGGGTGTTAAAGTGTGACATTAAAAAATTTTTTGCTTCAATTAATCAAGCAGTGTTGTTTGAAATCATTAGTTGTTACATTTCGGATGTTGATATCCGTTGGCTTATCTTCAAAATTGTTTCAAGTTTTAATTCAACTGAAAAAGGCAGGGGCTTGCCACTCGGCAACCTAACTTCACAACTACTGGTTAATGTTTACATGAATGAATTCGATCAGTTCGTAAAACACCAGCTTAAAGTCAAATATTATATCCGTTATGCAGATGATTTTGTTTTTTTGTCTGATGATAAAATATGGCTTCAGAATACTCTACTGGTGGTGAGAAATTTTTTAATGGACAAATTGCGGCTCGAATTACATCCTGATAAGCTATTTATTAAAACTATTACCTCTGGTGTGGATTTTTTGGGGTGGGTACACTTTTTTGACCATCGCATACTTCGAACGGCGACAAAAAGGCGCATGCTCCGAAATGTTCAAATGAAAGAGGGGAATATTGACACGGTTCAGTCGTATCTTGGGCTACTAAGCCATGGTAACGCTAAAAAGTTAGTGAATCGGATCAGGAATATTGGTGGTCAACTGTTTTAAAAAATGTTAATATATTGGTATGCCCAGTAGTGAAAATTTGATAATACCGCCCGCCACAGCGGGCGGTTAAAGACTACTAGGCAAAATTATTATAGTAGAGTAAACCTTATTTAGCTATTATTGCCGGCGATATAATTATTAAATCAAAGTTTCACTACTGGGTATGAAAATCGCTATTGTTACTTCAACTTTTCCGCCCTATGCCGGCGGTATTGGTAATGTGGCGGCTTATAACGCCAAGGCTTTGATTAAGCTTGGCCATCAGGTCACTATTTTTACTCCGGAATATGCTCCGATTAAACAAGAAGAGCTGCCGGATTTAAATATCAGGCGGCTGAAGCCCTTGATTAAATACGGCAATGCCGCTTTTACACCCGGGTTGGCCGGTTTGCTTAAAGGTTTTGAAATTATTCATCTGCATTACCCTTATTTTGGCGGGGCGGAATTGATTTGGCTGCACGCTAAAAAATTGAAAAAGTCAGGGGCAAAAATTGTTTTGCATTATCACATGGACGTTGTCGGTCAGGGACTGCTTAAATTTTTTTTTGGGGTTCATAATAGAATCATTTTGCCGCGGATAATTCGCCGGGCTGATAAAGTCATTGTCACGTCTTTAGACTATGCTCAGCATTCTAATATCGCCGGTCTTTTGACTAAAAGTCCGCAAAAGTTTATCGAAGTGCCTAATGGCGTTGATAGCCAAAAATTTTTACCCAGCCCCAAAAATCCCGAGCTGTTAAGTCGGCATCAGATTGAACTGGACGAATCGGTGGTCTTATTTGTCGGTGGCTTGGATAAAGCCCACTATTTTAAGGGTGTGGAGTATTTGATTGAAGCGATGAGCCGGCTCAAACAAGCGGCCTATAAATGGAAGTTAGTCGTTGTCGGAGCGGGGGAACTAAAGAAACATTATGCGGACTTAGCCGGTCAGCTTTTGATTGATTACAAAACAATTTTTACCGGGTACGTCGCTAACTCTGACTTACCCCAGTATTACAATTTAGCTGACGTGGTAGTTTTGCCCTCCATTGATAAGTCTGAAGCGTTTGGTTTGACCTTAGTCGAAGGCATGAGTTGCGCTAAACCGGTGGTCGCCACCAATTTAGCCGGTGTCCGCAGCGTGGTTAGTGATAAAATCAACGGTTATTTAGTCAAACCCAAGGATCCGGATGACTTAGCCACCAAGATCAATTACTTATTGGTCAATCAGGGCGTCGCTAAGCAGTTTGGCCTGGAAGGCAGAAATAAAGTTGAACAAAATTACGACTGGGATAAAATTGGCCAGCAGCTTGACGCACTTTATAGAAGCCTAACTTAAGTGTCATTGCGAGGAGCGACCCAAGGAGCGACGAAGCAATCTAGTTATTATATGGGTGCAAGGAACTATTACGTTTATTTGTTAACTAACAAAGGTAATACGGTGACTTATGCTGGCGTGACTAATGATTTGGCAAGACGAATCTACGAACATAAAAATAAATTGATCGAAGGTTTTACGAGTAAATACAATGTCAACAAGCTAGTCTATTTTGAAGAATGTAATGATATTAACGCCGCTATTTCTAGGGAAAAGCAGATTAAAGGTGGTTCTCGGCAGGATAAGATTAATTTAATTAATTCTAGTAATCCTGATTGGAAAGATTTGAGCGGCGACTGGGATTAGCTAGATTGCTTCGTCAACTTGGCACAACTAGGACTCCTCGCAATGACACTAAGAACAAAACAATTCATTAATTGGCTGGTGGTAATTTTATGGCTTGGGGTGATTTATTATTTTTCCCACCAGCCGGATTTAAAATCAGAGCTTGAGCCATTCTGGGATTTGATTTTTCGCAAAATCGCTCATATGGCTGAGTATTTTGTTTTGACTTTTTTGTTGTTTCGGGCCTTGGGTCAGTATCGCTTAAGCTCTAAAAAGCGATTAGTCTTAGCTTTGTTTTTAGCTGTTTTGTCCGCCGCCACCGATGAGTGGCATCAGAGTTTTATCAAGGGTCGGTCGGCCAGTTTACTTGATGTTGGCGTTGACAGTATTGGTACTTTGACTTTTATTATTCTAAATTCACTACAATTGAGAAAGACGCTTGATTAGTTAATCGGATTGGATATTTTTGACTGAGCCGTTGGTTATCCCAGCGGCTTTTTTGGTATTTATTAGTGAGACTAGATAGCCCGTCTATTTAATTAAAGAGAGATCTCCATTGATGATAATTGGATGTACAGCTTCCAATTCTTCTTTACAATAAGGCATATCAGGTATTGGATTATAGAAAAATATTTTCTGAAGGAGGACATGAGCAAAACCAATTTCCATAAGAGTGTTGGCTCCTATATAGTTCTTTATTCCACGTTTATCTAAATTTAGGACAAGAACGGCGTCTGCTCCTTGCATCAGATTCCAGAATTCCCTGATTGTATCAATTTCTCCTCCTCGTTGTTCTTTTTTGATATTATCTTTTTCTTCATTACTTTTACCAATGAAAGCATAATGGAATTCTGTTATGAATGCCTCATGGCCGATCCTGTTAAGTTGGTCTCTTATCTCGACCATTTTTTCGGTATTTTGCATTGAGCTAATTATTCCAATCTTCATATTCTTAGTTTTAGTGCTATTATTCATTAAATTTTCCGGAAGGGTTAATGGCAATTTTGTCTAACTAGTATTATGCGAATCCCATTGATATTTTAGCCAAAATGCCATAAAATTACAATATCAACTTTGTTATATTTTATTAAGATGGAATGACAAATAATATTAAGCTATGAAAATTTGTCTGATTAACAGTCTTTATGAGCCTTATTACCGCGGCGGGGTTGAAGTCGTTGTCCACCGGGTGATTGACGGGCTAAAGCAACTTAACCACGAGGTGATTTTAATTACCTTGGGCCGTAAAAATGACAAGGTTCAGTTTGGTAATCTGACCATTTACCGGGTCAACCCCAGGAATATTTTTTCTTTTTTGGACATTAATAAACGGCCAATTTGGCTCAGGCTGATTTGGCATCCGCTGGACGTTTTTAATTTTTTTGGCCGTCATCTGGTTAAAAAAATATTAAAACAGGAAAAACCGGATTTAGTCATTACCCATAATCTTAAGGGCATCGGTTATTTGGTGCCGCGGGTCATCAAAAAGCTTGGCTTTCAGCATATTCACACTATCCATGATGTTCAACTGTCCCGGCCCTCCGGTTTACTCCTTTTCAACAAAGAAAAACCGTTTTTAGTGATTGACAAACTTTATGAAAAAATTTGCCGCTGGCTATTTAACAACCCCGATATCATTGTTTCGCCTTCGGCCTGGCTTTTGGATTATTACAAAGTCAGGGGATTTTTTTATGAATCAAAAAAGGCGGTTTTGCCTAATCCAATCGTTTTTGAAAAAGTGGAAAAATTAGCCCCAGCGGCTAAAACCGACAAGCTGATTAATCTGCTTTATGTCGGCCAACTCGAAAGCGCCAAAGGTATTGATTTACTAATTGCCGCCTGTCAAAAGTTAAAATTAAATAATTGGCATTTGACGATAGTCGGCAGCGGCTCAATGCAGGCCGGGCTGTCTAAAAGTATCGGTTCAGACAAACATTTCAGCTTAGCCGGTTACATTGAACCCGAAAAGCTTTTGGCTTATTACCGCCAGGCCGATTTAACCGTGGTGCCGTCTTTGTGCTATGAAAATTCGCCGGTCGTGATTTACGACAGTTTAGTCGCTAACGTGCCGGTGATTGCGTCCGACATCGGCGGCATTGGGGAGCTGGTTAAAGATAACTACAACGGCTTTACCTTTATCCCGGGTAACGAAAAAAACCTCGTTGAGGTTTTAGAGCATTTTTTGGCTCACCCGGAATTGATTGATGAACTGAGCAAAAATTGTTTTATTTCCGTTCGCAATTTTTCCACCGCCAATTATATCAAGCAGCTGCTGCAGCTGCGGGTTTAGCCGGGATTTTCGAGGTTGTATTCAAAAATATAGATTTCACCTTCATCAATTGAGTAAACTTTGTCCGCCGACTGCTTTGCTTGTTCGGCGATTTTTTCTGAATCGCGCCAGTATTGATTCAAAACAAAATAGGCTTGATCGGTTTTTGCTTCGGCCATGGCTTTAAGCATGGTTTCTTTTTTTGCTCCTTGATAAATCATCTCTAAATACAAGTCGTAAAAGGTTTTATCCGGACCGTTAGGCATGGAGTAGTAGAATTGGCCGTTGTAATACTGTTTAAAGCCGAATTCTTTGATCGCTGCGACTCCGACCATTTGATTAGCCAAGACCACGTGTTGCGGGCTGGCGGTTTGTTCAATCAGCCGGACCGCTTTCAGGTCGGAATCTGAAACGCTGAAAAATTTAGCCGGCTCATACAGGTTGACTCGCGGATAAGATAGATAGAGCGAAGCGGTGATTAAGCCGCTCAGGGTTAAAACAATGAAGAATTTACCGAATATATCATGACCAAAAAATCTTTTGATAATAAGATGCAGGCCGATTAAAAATATCGGCAGCAAAACATAAAAGGCTAAGAGGCTCAGCCGGTTGACAAAATAAGTTTTATCGTAGTCACTCAGGCTAGGAAAAGTCAGGAAATATTTGACGAGAAAAAAATTGGCCAAGATTACCAAAGCGGCAATTAAATAAACGGCATTGTTTTTCAGGAGCTGATGTTTTTTTAAATAAATAATGCCCGTACCAATAATCAATAGGGCTAAAATCAGCTGGTTAAAGTTAATTAAATATACCAAATCAAGCGGTAAATCAAACCGATTGACCCATGCTAAAGGATTGAGCGCGTGCCAACTTAAATTAGGTCGAGCGAGGTTTATGCCGGAATCGTTGATAATAAAAGCCAGGGGCATGACAAAAACAAAAACCACGGCGGTGAGAAAGAATAAGCCGAGGTATCGTTTGTAGCTGTCGTATAAAGCTTTGAACAAGTTGAATAAAAAGATAGTGATCAGGAGCGGTAATCCTGCCAGGGGGTGGATGACGATTGTGGCGGCGGCCAAAAGATAGAAGATGGAGATGGTAATTTGGCCGCGGAAGTAAAGTAAAGATAAAAGAATAGTGATGACAAAAAACAAGTTAGCCAGGTTTTGCGGGGCGGTCATGATAAAGCCGCCATAAGGCACAACCAGCATCAGCATCGCCAGAGTCAGGGCCTGAGGTCTTTTCAGCCAATAGTGAAAAACAAAATAAGTCGTTGTCGGCAAAAGCAAACTCGCCAGCAGGGGGACAAGCGACTGATCAATGAAAACGATTTTTAGCAAGGTTAATTTATGCAAAAAAACGACAATAGCGTACTGGCCCAGGTAATAAAGCGGTGTGGGCTTAATCGTGCCGGTTTGATTAATCACTTCTTCAGTTGCCTGGTGGATAAAAGGATCAAAGCCATAACCGATTTGGTAGACGATCAAGGCAACTGAGGTGCTTAAGAAAGTATGGACGATGAGTAAAATTAAGGGCAGCTTGGTTCTCTTGGATAATAGGATATAGGTGAAGAGAAACAGGGTGGCCAAAAAATAGACCAGGAAAAATTTACTGAATACCGTCTGCCAGGGGCTTTGGATTGACTGACTGGTTTGGCCAGACCAAAGGAACGTGAAAGCAATAATAGCCAGGGTCAGATAGCCAAAAACTAAGATAACGTTAACTTTGGTTTCCTTGCGCTCTAAAACTTTGTCAAAGTGTTTGAGGATCGTTTCTTTGAGGCTGAATTTTTGCGGCGGAGTAGAATAGTAATATGGAGTAACTAAAATTAGCGGTATGGCTACCACCAGGAGGCCAAAAATCAGGTCATTAAGTTGATAAAAATAAATTGCCACCGTGCCCAGGATAGCAATTAAACTTAGTAACAGGGGTAAGCCCAAAATTAATTGCCAGCCGGCGGCGCTTTTGTCCGCCGAAAGAGCTGGCCAGCCAGCCGGAGAAATAAAGATTGAACCAAAAATAAAACTGTAAAATATCAGATAAAGCAGGCCAAAAAAAGTGCCGAGGCCGGGATTTTGCCATTGGACAAAATTAAAAATTATAACCGAGCAAAGGATGACAGTAATAATAAGATATTTCGCCTGGCTGATCTTTCCCATGGAGTCAGTATACCACAAAATCGCTAAATTTTGGTATAATTATTGGTAAGGGACTCCGGCCTAGGCAGGGAGGTTAGGGTCTAGTTTTAGATTTTGACCGCTGATTGGCAAATTATGATAAAAAAACAAAATTTAGTTTTATTGCCGCTGGCTTTGATCTTCTTGGCAGTTAACTTTTGGCTGGTAACGCCGGTAAATTTTGACCAACCTGTCGGCTATAAATTTGACTGGCCGGATGAAGTGGCCAATTATTTTTGGGTTAACCAATATGCTCAAAGCGGCCAGCTTTCTATTCCCGAGCCTTTAAATGCAGTTGCCCAAAATCAAATTCATCCGCGCAGTTTTAACGTTTCTGATTCCGGCTCGCTTTTGCCCGGCAGTTTTTTGGGATTGATACTAATTTATGGCAGCTTGGTCAAAGTTTTCAGCCAAGCGGCTTTGATTTATTTCACGCCCATTTTGTCAGTTCTGGCGGTTCTGGCATTTTACGGCATCATCAGACGGATTTTCAGCGAACCAGTCGGAGTGCTGTCGGCGGTCATCATGTTTTTCCATCCGGCCTGGTGGTATTATTCGCTGACTTCAATGCTGCCTAATGTCGCTTTTATCGCTTGCACTATTTTTAGCCTTTACTTTTTGATTGTTAGTCACAGTGCCAGAATCCAATTGGCTGATGACGGCACCTGGGGCCGGCTGGTCGGCCGGGGTCAACTGAGCGGCGGTATTGGTTTTTACCAGCTTATTTTATCCGCCCTTTTCGCCGGTTTAGCGATCGCTATCCGGCCTTCGGAAATTATCTGGCTTTTGGTTATTTTCTTTGCCTTATTTTTTTATTGGCGCCGCGGCATCAAACCTTTGCGCTTGGCGCTTTTTCTGACCATTGTCGTCTTGATTTTGATTCCTTCTTTCAATCAGAATTATATTTTGTACGGCAGCTTTTTTTCCACCGGCTATGACCAGCTGCAGAATGATAGCGCACCGGTTTGTTCGGCCTGTCAGGCTGTCCAGTCTTTAATTTTGCCTTTTGGTTTTCATCCTTTTTTGATTGGTTATAATTTTTTAACCCATTTTATCCTCAGACTTTGGTGGCTGGCGCTGCCGGCAATTTTGGGCCTGGTCGTCTATTTAAGCCAGCGGCGGGGTGCTAAAACTGAAATTTTTGCTTATATCCTGGCTGGGTTAGCGGTCTCAGCTATTCTGGCGGTTTACTACGGCAGCTGGGAATTTTCCGACAAATTGACCCTTAATTTAAATACCCTAGGTATTTCTTATGTTCGCTATTGGCTGCCGATTTATCTGTTTTCTCTGCCTTTAGTGGCGACAGCGCTGCTTTGGTTGATTCAGTTTTTCCCCAAGCGTTTAAGCGGGCTGGTTCTGTTGATTGTTTTAACCTTTATTTTTTATCGGTCGGCGGATTTAGTTTTACGGGCTAAGCCCGATAGTATCTTGCCGGTCCGGCAGCGGATTTTGGAATATCGTCAGGACGCGGCCCAGGTGATTTCGGTCACTGAGCCTGAGGCGGTGATTATTACCGTTCGCAAGGACAAGTTATTTTTTCCCGAACGGAAAGTGATTCATACTTTTGACGCTTTGTCTTTAAATAAACAATTGTTGACTTTGACTCCCGAGCTGGCTAAATTGGCGCCGGTTTATTATTTTGCCCTGGGCCCGGAGCCGACAACGGAATTTACCGAGGGCTTTAAGCTAAAAACCCTTCTTAAACTTGATCATGAGATACTTTACCAAGTGATTCTTGATTAAATTAAATGAAAAAAATTTTGTTAAAATTTATCAGCTATGTTTTGATCCTGGGTGCAATTTTAGCCGGCTTAATTTTATTCAACCTGAATTTCCCAGCCGATAATGCCTTGGTGATTGCCGCAAGCCTGGGCGAAGATCGGCCGGCCATTTCTCAGATTGGGCCGCCGCCCAGGCAAAAATTAGAAAACGATGATCAGTTGATTTTAGACAGTCCGGTTTATTTTGACGTCCGCACCCTGCCTTGGTTTAAACAAGCGCGGATCGAACTTATTTATCAAGAAGGGGAGAGAAAATTAATTGAGCTGGGTGGTCAGGTCGGGCCGGGCTGGCAGTACTATTTAGTTAAGCCGGTCAGCGTCATTTCGCTGGCCGACGGCTGGCAAAAAGCCACTTTTTATTTTGATTTGCAAATTTTGCTAAAACCAAAAAACCTGACTCGGTTTTTAATCTCCACCAGCGGTCAACCCCAGGATCAGTTGAAAATCAAAGCCTTAGCTGTGACTTTACTGAGATGAAATTATTCAAAGAAAACAATGAAAATTTTTTTGTCGCTTTGAGCGAAATATTTTTCCGTTTCTTTTTTATTGTTTTTGTCATTTTGTTTTTATTGGAGCTCTGGCAGCCCGGTTTTGTGACAACCTGGTTTAATCCCGTTTGGTTCTTGCTTATCAGTCTAGTTGCCGGTATAATATCAATAATTGACAATTAACATTTGACAGTTAACACCACAATGATTGAAGGAGTAAAAATAAAAAATTTGACGGTTCATCAAGACATTGCTGATGCGGTTCAGTTGGCCGGGGAACAGCCCGGCTTTCTCATGGAAGTTTTGCGCCAGGATGAAAATTTACTTCAAGAGTTCGGTCAATCAACTTTTACCGTCGCTTACCCCGGGGCGATTAAGGCCTTTCATTGGCATAAAAATCAGGCTGATTTGTGGTTTGTCGCCTCCGGCCAGGCTAAGATTGTTCTTTACGATTTAAGGCCAAATTCAGCGACCCAGGGCCAAACCCAGGTCATTTATGCCGGCAGCGATAAATATAAATTGGTTTTAATCCCGGTCGGCGTGGCTCACGGTTACAAAGTCATTGGTCAAGAGCCGGTTTTACTTTTTTATCACACGACCAAGTCTTATAACCCTAAAAATCCCGACGAAGAGCGAATCGCTTTTGACGATTCAAAAATTAGTTTTGACTGGCAAGCGGATTAAGTTATGCCGGAGGAACGTTTGAAATTTTTTTCGCCCGTTGACCGGCTGGCCTATGCCGCCTTTTTTCTTATTTTTATCGGCGCCTTTTTATTCGTCAGGCCTTTTGGCGAATTTCCCCTCATTGACGACTGGGTTCATAGTTTGACCATTCACTCCTATTTAGCGGATGGTGATTTTTTTTATTCCCCGTTATTAGCCAGTTTTTTGCACGTGCCGATCTTATATGGCATTGGCTTGGGTAAACTTTTTGGCTTTTCGTTTTTTTTGCTGCGTCTAAGTAATCTAATCCTGGGATTTTTTACGGTAATAATATTTTACCGTTTTTTGCGTCATTTAAAAAACCCGCCGCCGGCCAGTTTTTTATTGAGCTTATTGCTTTGGTTTAACCCGATTTTTTTCAGTTTATCCCATACGTTTATGAGTGAAATTCCGGCACTATTTTTTTTGGTGACGGCTTTATTTTTGAACGATTTGGCAATAATAATTATGGGTTTGGTCAGGATTTCTCTGGCAATTTCGTCCGGCAGGAATTTTTTGGGACCGGAGTTAGAATCGTTGATGCCAGTTCTTTTGCCAGCGCCGAAACATTAAATATTCCGCGAGGCAATTTAATTGTTGACGGCGGAGCGACGACCACTGGTTATCTTTGGGTTGGTGCGGCTTATACGCCGCCAGTTAATTGGACTTGGGGCAGCGGCAATTTAGCCGTTGCTGGTTTAGCTAATTTTGCCAAATCAGCCACAATTTCTGACTCCCTCTATGTCGGCGGCTTTGCTTCTTCCACGACCGCCTTAAATACGCAAGGCACTCTCCATGCCGGCGGAATCGCCACCATTGATTCTAATACCGGGATTGGCACGACCACACCGAATACTTTAGGCGCGAAATTAGCGGTTGCCGTCCAATCTGGTTACGGCATTTACGTTTGGAATAGTGGCTCGGGTGATTCTCTTTTTGACGATTCCGGCGCCAAACTAACCGCGGCTGGCACCTTCACCAATGCTCCTTCCTGGAGCTGGTATAAAGAAAATTTGACTGAACCGACCGATTATTTGGGCAAAATTCGGGGCTTGCCGATTTATGAGTGGCAATACAAAAATGAAATACTGGACAACAATAACCGCTATTTGTCTGACCCTTATCGCCATGTTTCACCTTTCTTGGATGATTTTAATAAAACTTTCAGTGTCGGACCGGGCAATGGCATTAATTTACAAGATTGGGTTGGCGTGGCTTTAATCGGCATTAAAGAATTAGACGCTAAATTAGACGCTAAAATAACAGAATTAAATAACCTGCTTCAGCAAACCCAAGCGCAAATCAGTGTTGCCAGCCAAACCAATAATGCCGGACCGTTGCCAGTGATTGATAACCCGGCGGTGGACATTAAAACTTTGATCGTCCGCGATGCCGCCGTATTTTACGGCAACTTATATGTTGCCGGCGAAGCCGGCTTTGGCGTTAAAGTCACTTTCTATAATGATGTTGAAATCAAAGGCAAATTAACCGTGTCTAAAGATCAGGCGGGCACGGCGGCGATGCCGGCCGGAGCAACTTCAACTGAAGTGCTTTTTGACCAGCCTTATGCCCGCACGCCGGTTGTTGTCGCCACTTTAGTTGATGATGCGGAAAATGAAGATGATGGCTTCAGACCTTATAAAATCGCCAGTAAATCAGTGAATGGCTTTAAAATTATTATGAAAAAACCAATGGCTCGCGAAGTTAGTTTTGATTGGATTGCTTTGGCGGTCAATAATAATGGAGAAAATCCGCCGGCGGTAAATAATGATTTAGCTAACCAGCCGCCAATTAATAATCAAGAAACTACAAATAACAATCAACCGATAACAAATAACGAGCAACCAATAACTAATAACGAACAATTAACTGAAAATAATACCGGGGGATCAGGCTCAACTGAACAACCCAGCTCTGAACCCCAAACCCAACCAACCGCTTCGGATTTACCTGCCACCGAATCAGAAATTATGCCTGGCGCGGAAATCAGTTTGGATACGACCAATCAACCAATAATTAGTTTAGAAGTGGTTGATACGCCGCCGCCAGCTGACCAGCCGGTCGCTAGTGAACCAGCGCCGGCAGAAACCCCAACCGCTTCAGCGTCAAATGAAGCTGCGGCCAGCGAACCAAGCAGTCCGGCGCCAGAACCAGCGGCAACCGTGGAAGCATCAACGAATTGATTATTAATCAAAATTAATCGGCTAGTGCAAAACTAAAAGCGAAAAGCGCAAAACAACATTAAAAAATTCCAAACTCAAAATCACAAATTCCAAATAAATCTCAAATCACAATATTTAAAATCCAAAACGTTAATTTTAGGGGTTTGTAATTTAGAATTTTAGTTATTGTAATTTATTTGTGATTTGTAATTTGGTGCTTGGTGCTTAATGAAATATTTTACACTTTACGCTTATTATGATAATTCTCGGCATTGAAACTTCCTGTAACCCCGCCCTAAGTCCGCGAATTAAGTTGAAATATTTTATAAAGTTTGTCGGGCGCGGATACGCCTACTCGCCTCGCTCGACGCGAGTCGAAGCGGGCAGCTTACTTAATTCTAAGGTTAAATTTAATGATTGACTTAGAGCGGGGCGAGACGAGACGATGATTAAACTTATATGAGTAAAAATGTTAATAGGATAATTTTAGGCATAGAAAGTTCCTGCGATGAAACGGCCGCCGCCTTGGTGAAAAACCAAGGTGGTACTTTTAAAATTTTGGCTAATGTTGTCTGGTCGCAGGTCAAAATCCACCAAAAATACGGCGGCGTGGTTCCCGAAATCGCCGCCAGAAATCATGTTAAAAAAATCCTGCCAATTATTGATTTGGCCCTGAAAAAATCAAAAGTGGACAAAAAAAACATTAGCGGCATCGCGGTTGCCACCGGCCCGGGCTTAATCACTTCACTTTTAGTCGGCGTTCAAACCGCCAAAACTCTGGCCTATTTATGGCAAAAACCGATTTATGCCATCAATCATTTGCAGGCTCATCTTTACGCCAATTGGCTTAATAATCAGCCAATTAAATTTCCAGCGGTTTGCCTGATTGTTTCCGGCGGACACACCGAATTAATTTTAATGAAAAATCAAACCCAGCTAAAAAAAATCAGCGAAACTTTGGATGATGCCGCGGGCGAGGCCTTTGACAAAGTCAGTCAGCTTTTAAAATTAGGCTACCCTGGCGGACCAATAGTTTCGGCGATGGCCGAAAGAGGAGATGCCAAAGCTTTTAAATTTCCGCGGCCAATGATTCAAAACAATAATTTTAATTTTAGTTTCTCTGGTCTTAAAACTGCTGTGCTTTATGCTAGCCAAAAATTTTCTCCTAAAAAGCTAAAAAGCTACAAGCTAAAAGCTAATTTATGCGCTTCTTTCCAGCAGGCCGTAGTTGAGGTTTTAAGGGCAAAAACCATTAAAGCCGCTAAATATTATAACGCGAAAACCATAATGTTGTCCGGCGGCGTTGCCGCCAATCAATTACTGCGTCAAACCTTGGAACAAAAAACAAAAAAAATGGGGCTTAAATTTTTAACCCCCAAACCAGAATTATGCACCGATAATGCGGCGATGATTGCCGCGGCGGCATTTTTTACGAAACCAACGCCCTGGCAAAAAATCAAAGTAGACCCAAATCTTAGCCTTTAGTAAATTAAGCAAGATAGGCAAGATAAGTTAAACTTAATTTACTGAATTTACTTAATTTACTTTATGCAAAAAATTCTCACTCATTCCGAAAAACAGACATTTGATCTTGGCAAAAAACTGGCGAAAGCTCTTCGCGGCGGTGAAATTTTGGCTTTAACCGGTCCCTTGGGCGCGGGCAAAACCGTTTTGGCCAAAGGTTTAGCCGCGGGTTTGGGTATAAAAAAAACGATCAATAGCCCGACCTTCATCTTAATGAAAATCTATCAGCTAAAAGCTAAGAACTTAAAGCTGAAAGCTAATAAGCTAATTCATCTGGATTGCTATCGGCTAAAAAATCCTCAAGAAATTATTAACATTGGCGCCAAGGAATATTTCGGCCAGCCAAACACGATCACGGTCATTGAATGGGCAGAAAAAATAAAATCGATTCTCCCGTCTGGACAAACCAAAAATATTAGGATAAGGTTAAAAGGTGCTAATCATCGCCAAATAATAATTGATAAATAATATGGGCCAATTCTTAAATCCCCGAGAGGCAATGATCCATCATCTTGAAGGAGCGGCTGATTACGAGGAAGAACATTATCCGCTGGACGAAAATGAAGAAGCTGTTTTTAAGAAAGCTTTGGCGGCCGAAAAAAACCGGCCGACCTTAGATGAATTTGATAGCCCAAATCTTGAAAAAGACAAAATTTGGTTAGCAGAACAAAGAAAAAAGAGGCGCCAAGAAAAAACTAAACGTTCTCGAATTTTGGAATATGCAATTATTGACCAAATTGAACGGTCCAATTGGCTGGGAGAAAATGGTATGACTTATGAAACCACTGAATATGATGATCGCCGCAATCATACTGATTTGGTTTTTGTCTTAGAAAAAAATGGCAAAATTTATTATTTAGCGATTGATGTGACTTCAAGCGAAAATGATCAAAAATTATGGGAAAAAGAAGCTACCATTAAAAAAGAAATTGAGAGCGGCCAATTAACCCACATTAAATATTTCAAAGATAAAAATCAAAAAATGGAATTAAAGAATATCCCGCGGGTGATTTTAGCCCTTGACCGCGCTGGCATTCAGAGACTCTGCGGCGATTTAGTCAAAAAAAAACCCATTGAATTAGCTAAGAGTCCAGAACAAATCTTAATTTTAGAACAAATCCGCGACAGTATGTCAGACCAAATTGAATACGCCTTAAATTTGCTCTTAAGTGAAATTAGTCATGTTTTAAGGTATCTTGACAAAGAAGATAAAGAAGAACTGATTACAGTTTTAAAAGAAGCCCGACATCTAGCGCAAAAACCAGAAAACTTACCCCACGTTTTAGGGACCCTGGAAGACCAAAAAAAGCTTCTTAGTAAATTAAGGGGGTTTCCTTTAATTACTCGCTATTTAAATGTCATTTCCCGCCAAAAAGCGATCTACGGCATTGCCCAAAATTTAATCGAAAAAAAAAGCGGCGAGATTTCTCAACCTGCCGCTGAAACCAGAGAACAAAATATTGTCTTGCGCCACACTAGGTCGAATTTGCAGCAATTTCATCTGCCGCCGCAAGTCGATCGTCTGGCTGAAGCTGCTTAAGCAAGCGCTTGGTTTTTATTGTCGTTTTCTTACGACCTTGCTGGCCTAAAGGGCCAGTCACCCTAATATACTGGCCTAATTTTTTGCCAGGAAAATCACCCTTATCCTTTTTCACTTTCGTTACTCCCAATTCGTTGCTCCTAAAAACTGGCGGTAAACTAAATCGCAGCCACTTTCATGTTCACTTAACGTTAAAACAGCTTAGCAGATAAAATTTTATTTGTCAACCCCGCACTTAGGAAGTCTTTAAAAAATTTGGGATTTATTTTCTAATAATAATCAGTCTATAAATTGTATTTTTATTAGTTATAACAGTTATTTTGATTAATTGGTTTAATAATTATGATAACTAATTAATAACATAGAGTTTATTATCTTGACGTTTTCTAAGAGACGCAAAACATAGACTTCCTAAGTGCGGGGTCAACCACACCGCGGCTAGGAACATTATAAAAAACCGGCTTTTCGCCGGTATTTTTATTTTATCTTGCTTGCAACTTATCTTGCTTATCTTGCTTACAGCTTTGCCGTAATGTCTTTGGCCACCCTAAAGACCTCTTCCACCGTCGTAATGCCGTCAACGGCTTTTAATAAACCGTCCTGAATCATCGTAATCATGCCATATTTAACGGCAATGGCCCGCATATCGTATTCAGAAACCTGACCGGCTAAAATCAAATTTTCCACTTCTTGATTCATAGTCATCACTTCAAAAATACCCATTCGCCCTTTGTAGCCTAAGCCCTGGCACTGCTCACAACCGCCGCCGCGGTAGAATTTTAACTTTTTTAATTCGGTTGGCGAAAAATGATAACCGGATTCTTCCGGAATTTCATTTAAAATCGCCATCACCCGCGACAAAGTTTTGTTGTCTAATTCGGCAACTTTTTTACAGGCGGAACAAATCCGACGGATCAAACGTTGGCCAATCATTGTATTAATTGCCGGCGCCAACAAAAACGGTTTAACCTGCATGGAAAGCAGGCGGGGGATCGTGCCGGCGGCATCATTGGTGTGCAAAGTGGAAATAACCAAGTGGCCGGTCAAAGCGGCGTTAATCGCAATCTCTGCAGTTTCCAAATCACGAATTTCACCCACCATCACAATGTCCGGATCCTGCCGCAAGATTGATCGCAAACCATTGGCAAAAGTATAATTCTTGCCATAGTCCACTTGGCTTTGATTGATGCCGGGCAACTTATATTCAATCGGGTCCTCAATGGTAATAATTTTAGTTCCCGGATCATTTAATTTATTTAAAACCGCGTACAAAGTCGTGGTTTTCCCTGAACCGGTTGGACCGGTGGTGATAACCATGCCATTTGGTTTGATAATTTCAAGCTTCAAGGCTTCAAAAGCTTTGCCGCGCAAGCCTAAATCTTCAAAAGCCAAGCCCGCCGCCGAAGACATTAAAAGCCGCATCACCACGCTTTCGCCGTAAGCCGTAGGCAAAGTGGAAACACGAACCTCAATTTTGTCGTCGCTTAAAAAAATGGTGAAGCGTCCGTCCTGGGGTCGGTCGGCGACATTAATTTTCAGTTTAGCCACGAGCTTAATTCGGGAAATCACCTGCGGCCAGATTTTAGCATCAAGTTCAGCCGCATCCTGCAAAATACCGTCAATTCGGAAACGGAGCTTAATCCCTTTTTCCTCCGCCTCAATGTGCAAATCAGAAGCTCTGGCCTTAATCGCCGCCGCAATCGCTAAGGTCAATAAATCAGTAATGGAAACTTCTTTTAATTTTTTGTTTAAATCTTTAAAAGTAGAAATTTCTTTTTCATAGCGCTTAATTTCCACTTCAGAAATCTCCACCCCGCTGACAAATTTTCGCACCTGTGGCACAGCCCGATAAAGCTGGACTGCTGACTCAAAGCTTTTGTCGGAAATCAAGTATAATTTGATTTCCCCATGATATTGCTGGCTAATTTGCTTAATCGCTTTTTGCAATTCGGGATTGGTCGGGTCAACAGCGCCAATCCGAATATCAATCGCACCTCGGAAAAAACAAACGGCTTTTAAATCACGGGCTTGCTTTTCAGACAATAAAATAATCGCTTCCGGGCTAATCGGAAAGCCCTTTAAATTAAGATACGGCAGGCCCAAATTATTGGCGGCGCTGATGGCTTCCTTTTCTTTTTCTTTAACACTAATACTTTTCATCTTCTCGCTAAATTTCTCCGCCACTTCTTCCGAAACAACTTGAGGTTTTTGGCTGGCGCTAACCGCCTTGATTAAATTGTCCTCTAATTTCGCCATAGCTCTTAATATTATAACAAAAAATCCTCACCAAAGACAGGACCAGGATGATTAATCAATTAAAATTTTTATCTAAAATAAATAATGTTTCGGCGGGCGGGGTTTTAGACTTCGCCCGCCGACCAAAGGAGTATCCTCCTTTGGAATCCTC
>Ga0209542_10009587_pt1 | contig 17729 bp, 16 predicted proteins | sample RifCSPhighO2_01_FD_184028 | JGI IMG/M metagenome (GOLD analysis project Ga0209542, IMG submission 184028) | Soil microbial communities from Rifle, Colorado - Rifle CSP2_plank highO2_0.1 (SPAdes) (version 2) | ecosystem: Environmental > Terrestrial > Deep subsurface > Rock core/Sediment ...
CGGGGCTTTCTCGGAGCGTACGATTTAGTTTAGAGCCACTACGCGCTCCGCGCGTGCGACATCATTACCTCACTTTGTTTTGAAAATAGGTTCTAACTTGGTACAATAAAGACACCACAAACGAACTAGACGGAAAGTCCGCTGGAGGTTTTCCAGCGGACGGGGAATGGTCGATTGTCGCCAAAATGTGCTCATGGGGGCACTGACCTACTTGGTCCGGGGCGGGCCAAGTTCCCAGCGGACAGCCCTTCCTGCAATTTGGCGACAATCTACTATTCCGAACTTAACTTTTCAGACTATAGCAGATCTGGTCTTCTCTGTAAAATACAGACTGGACAAAATCATACATGGGTATATTATTCTGGATAGGATGGTTAGGCGGGCAAGAGATTCCTCCGCGACTGCAAACACAGTGAACTAGCCCGAGGATTCACTTCTCGGCAAAATCACATCACGCATGTCACGAGTAGGGGTCCTCCTCTGGGGAATCTCTCCTGCCTACCATCTTCGAAGCGTTCGACGGCCCTGTCTGTCGAGCGTTTTTCTATATGAAAATGACGCTATTGCCGGATTATTGTTTTATGTTATTATGCTATCCAGATGATGTTTCATATACCTAACGGATAAGTGGTTGCCGGTTCCTGGCGTGGGCGCGAGCCATGCATGAGGACCCTATGGAGACTACTGTCTACCAACCCCGAAAGGGCCCGGCGGAGACAGTAGAAAACTTCAGTGCATCGTGTTCCGCTCTACAGAGAGCCGGCAACCTTTTATCCGTTATGGTTCGATCAATCCGCTAAGCCACTCTCGGCCTGGCGGATTAATGTTTGTGTTTGATTGACCAAAAAACACCCGAGTGGATGTTTCCTGGTTTTCTCTAGAGAAAATAAATTATCGACTACTTCACAGCCTCCTTTAATGCTTTTGCTGCTCTAAACTTAGGCACTTTCATAGAAGGAACGGAGATAGACTCTCCTGTTCGTGGATTTCGAGCTTGTCGTGCAGCTCGGGTTTTCGTTGAGAAGATTCCAAGGCCGGCGATTGAAACTTCACCTCCGCTCTTTAGCGTATTAACTACTGAGCTTATCACGAGGTCAACAACTTCTTCGGCCTGAACTTTCGTTCCACCGAGTTTCTCGTGCACTGCATCTACTATACCTGCTTTATTCATAATGTGTAATGTTATCTTTTAAAATTTGTAAACCCTATCTACTATAGCGTCATTATATACCAACGTTTTTCTCGTGCAATGGGTTGACAGATGTACATAAGTATTTCAGAGCCACTGCTTTTGTATCCTCGTAAACGTCAAAATACTCGTTTTCAGAAACTTCGCAGGTGAGAAGCCATGTTATGGCTTCGTAAAACCTTGAGCATCATTCAAGATGCGAAAGGTGTACTGCTCCTGTAAGGAGATGAGGAAAACAAAGCCGAGTCTATTGTTTTCTTAGAGCGCCGAGACAAGCAAAACTCAGCAGAGTTTATGCGGTTTCTGAAAATGAGTATTTTGTAAGTCTTTACCTCGCGAATTCTATAGTTCTATTCTCCCGGATGACAGTTACTTTGATCTCTCCCGGATATTTCAGCTCACTTTCTATTTTTACCGCTATATCTCGGGCCATTTTCTTGGCCTCAAGGTCTGTGACTTCTGATGGAGTGACAAATATGCGTATTTCTCGACCGGCCTGTAGGGCATAGGCTTTCTCAATACCCTTGAACGACAAGGCTACGGCTTCCAAATCTTTCAGTCTCTTCAAATAGTTTTCGACACTGTCTCGCCGAGCGCCTGGACGACCTCCGGATATGGCATCTGCCGATTGAACTATCATAGATTCTACGGTCTCGTACGGGTACTCCTCGTGATGGGCCTGCATGGCTTTGATTACCACCTCATCAGTACCGAATTTCTGTAGGATTCTTCGTCCAATCTCAACATGAGTACCGACTACTTCGTGGTCCAAAGCTTTTCCTATGTCATGAACTAGTGCTCCAGCCTTTGCCACTTGAACATTTGCGCCGATTTCCTCAGCAATTATGCCGGCAATGTGCGCCATCTCTATGGAGTGTGCCAAGACATTCTGACCGTAGCTTGTTCGGAAATGCAGTCGGCCGATAATAGAAACTACTCGAGGATCGAGCCCCAACACCCCTGTTTCATATATAGCTTTTTCACCCTCATCTTTTATGATTTTCGAGACCTCTTCTTCGGAAGCTTTGACTATCTCTTCAATTTTTGCCGGCTGTATTCGCCCGTCGGCGATGAGTTTCTCTAAAGCGATGCGAGCGACTTGTCTACGGACAGGGTCAAAGGAGGAGATGGTGATAGAGCCCGGCGTATCGTCTACAATAACCTCAACCCCCGTGCACCTTTCAAAAGCTTTTATATTTCGGCCTTCTTTTCCTATGATTTTCCCTTTAATCTCGTCGTTTGGTATCGGAACATGCGTAGTCATCATATCGGATGTGACGGAGTTGGAAAGTCGCTGGATGGATGTGGCCAATATTGCTTTAGCTTTTTCTTCCAATTTTTCCTGACCTTGGGTTTCCAGTTTGTGCATTCGTACTAAAATATCCTGCTCGCTTTCCTTCTCGACTTTTTTCAAAATCTCCTCCTTTGCCTCATCCCGACTAAGCCCTGCTATTTTTTGTAGTTCCTCCCTTTTTTGAGTCTCCACCTTTTCGGTATTTTCTCGGATTATCTTAACCTCCTCGATTCTTTTCTTTATCTCTTCCACTTCTTTGTCAATCTCCGTTTGTCTACGATCAAGAAGCTCGTCTTTTTTCACAAGTCTTTCCTCAGTTTTCTTATTTGTATCTTCTTTCTCTCGTATGTCGAACCGAGCGATACGGATCAATTCTTCAGCTTTCTTTTCGGCTTCATCGATAATAACCTTTTCACGGCTCTTTGCCTCGAGCATCATTTGCTTTATATCCAATTCCATCGAGCCTTTCTTGCCGAGGGAAATAATTAAGCGCAGGTAATAACCTAGCGCGAGCGATATGATTGATGCGGCGCCCAAGAGAGCCGCGACTATTTTTAATGACATGTTTTCGGAACCGAGCTCTTGTTCTTACGTTAAGATCTTACTGATTATGTGTTGTGAAATTATCATGTGTCAAAGTGTCTGTGGATCAGGACATATCCGAGTAAAGCCTAGAAGTTAAAGTGAACAAAAACTATCGGTTTAATTTAATCGGTAATAACTTCACTATATATAGTCTATAAAACCTTGTCAATGATGCCGTATTTCTTACCCTCTTCCGCTGACATGAAATAGTCTCGGTCGATATCTTTCTCGATCTTTGTAACAGTTTGTCCGGTATTTTTTGCCATGATCCGAACGAGGTTCTCTCGCAGTTTCAATATGTGTTTTGCTCGTATCTCAATATCGGATGCTTGACCTTCTGCGCCACCCAAAGGTTGGTGGATCATTATTTCCGAGTTCGGGAGAGCGAATCGCTTACCTTTTGTTCCGGCAGAGAGTAACCATGCGCCGCCGGACGCCGCCATTCCAACACAGATCGTAGAAACATCATTTTTTATATGATTCATCGTGTCGATCATTGCGAGGGTTGCCGACGCCGAACCTCCGGGCGAGTTTATATAAAGCGCAATATCCTTTTTCGGATTTTCGGATTGGAGGAAAAGCATCTGAGCGATGACGAGGTTTGCCACGTGGTCGTCTATAGGACCATCGAGGAAAATAATATTGTCCCGGAGTAGGCGCGAAAAGATATCGTATGCGCGCTCACCGAATTGGGATTTTTCTATAACGGTTGGTATAAGCATTGTAGTTTTATAAGTTACGCTTCGCTTAAGTCTAATAAGTTCTATAAGTCCTGAATTCTTAACTTATCAAACTTTTTAAACTTATTCAACTTTCTAACTTAGGCAGAGTATAGCAGAAAGAGCATTTTTGTAAAATATGCTATATTTTGGCTATGAGATTTCACAGATTTTATGTAGACAGGCCTATTTCGGAAGAGACTTTCGATATAGTCGATGCCAACCTCATTCATCAGTGGCGGGATGTTTTTCGTTATAATGTTGGTGGTCGGGTGATTTTGTTTGACGGAAGCGGGACGGATTTTATTTGCATGATTACATCTCTACGCAATCTTGGCGCCACTGTTTCTGTTGTGCAGAAAATGGAAAATATTCAGAAACCGAAAAGAAGTTTATGGTTATGTGTCGGAATAGTAAAAAAGGACAATTTTGAATTGGTTGTTCAAAAAGCTACGGAGCTAGGGGTTACTCATATTATTCCCTTACTCTGTGAAAGAACCGAAAAGAAAAATATAAACATGGATCGTTTACACAAGATTGCCATAGAATCTTCCGAGCAGTCCGGTAGAGCGGATTTGCCCGTTATCCACGATATTCGCACTTTATCAGAGTTGTTCAAAGAAATGATTTTACCAAGAGAAAAATTTGTCCTAAATTTTGATGGTAAATATATAGGCGATATATCGCCTACAGTCCCAAGTGAGTTGGCTGTATTTATTGGTCCTGAAGGTGGTTGGAGTGATAGGGAGATGAAAGAGTTTGTCTTACAGAACATTCAGGCGGTTTCTCTCGGTACCCAAGTTTTGCGTGCAGAAACAGCGTCTGTTGCCGTTTCCAGTTTATTGCTTCTCTAAAAACTGGAATACAAGTTCGTTTGTCAGAAATGTTTCTACATACATTCGTACACGGAATCTTTCCGCATCTTTGTAGTGAGCGAGAATATTTTCCATTTCTTTTTTTATCTCCTCTTCTTTTGGGGCGATTCCCTCCTCTTTTGCAATCGTATTCAGGATTACCTGCGACTTTGCTCGTTTTACAGCGACATCTTTCCACTCTTTTTTCAGATCCTCCTCGGTCTTTTTTATGTGTTTCAGATAATCCTCGTATGGTATACCGCTTTTTCCTATATCATCTTTGAACTGGGCCAGCATTTTTTCCATTTCACCCTCGACAACAATTTTTGGGAGTTCTATTTTTGATTCGTTCATTATCTCTTCCAAAATCTTTGTTCTTTTTTTATCTTTTTCTTTCAGAGTTTTTTCCATCAAAATATTTTCTTTTATTTTTGACCTCATTTCCTCCACATTTTTGAATCCGCCGATCATCATGGCGAATTCGTCATTGACTTCGGGTAAATCAGAATCCTCGACTTTTCTATGATTATGCTCGGAGCCTCCTCCACTCTCAGAGTGAACTTTTTCGTGAGCAATGTTTTGTCTGATATTTAAAATAACAGCATCAATTTCGTCGTCCGTAACCGGAGAGGATTTTGTCTCAACTGAATTTCCCCTTTTTGCTACTTTCTTGTATTCAGTTAGTTTTACTTCCGGCATAAGAGCAGTTTTAATTTTGAATTCGAGGTCATTTCCGGGGGCAATCTTGGTTATATTTATCTCCGGTCGGCCTATAGCATCTATTTTGTGCTCCTCCAGTATGTTTGGGTATTCTTCGGACAGGGCAATCTCGGCCGCCTCTTCCAAAAGTCTCATTTCTCCTATTTTCTGAGCGACGACAGAATCCGGAGCGTTGCCTTTTCTGAACCCTGGAAGTTCCATGTTTTTTTTCAATTTTTTCAGAGCCTTTTCTCGCATAATAGTCATTTTTTCAGCAGTAATTGCTCCTATAATCTCCAATTCTCTGTCTGGAAGAGAATTTATTACGATGTTTTTGTATCCTTTTTGTGCCATCCCATTAGAGATAGGAAATCCCTCGAGAATACGAGGCATTTCCGTAATTAATGTTTATATAATAATTAATCTAAGCTTTATCTTTATATCACCAGAGCTGTTATAAATCAACGGAGTAATCTCTAACGGGATCATAAGTATTCCCCAGTCTATATGTTCAATATAATTTAGGCAAGTTCTTCGTGATTTCCGAGTGAGAAGTCATGTTATGACTTCGCAAGACCTTGAGCATCTTCAGGGTGCGAAAGGTGTACAGTCCCTGTAAGAGATAGCAAAAGCCCACCAGGGCTTTATGTGCGTCTGCAAAACTTATTATTGAGAGATTTTACTGAACTTCCGTGTCTAAGTTATCGAGATTCGTTGATTGTAGGTCGGCGTCTATAGAATCCAAATCATCCCCTGAGGTAACTGCTTTTATGGTGGCCGCTTCGGATATTTCGGCTGACGAAGTAGGTGAAGTCGTGTCAGACACTAGATTCTCCTTTGATTTTGATTCCTCAACCCGCCTGCCCCAGAAATATAATCCGCCGAGTATGATTATAGCGATGATTATGATTGTTCCTATAATAGAGCCGATTCCAGATTTGTTTTCGTTCATATTTTTATTGTTAATGGTCATACGACCACTGCTCGCTTGGAGCGGTTGTTTTTAATTTTCTTCTTTTGTCGTTGTGGCTTGCGGTTTTGGGTTACTTCTCTTTAGAACTCCGGTGATTTTTTCCATGGTCGTATGAGCCAATCTTATATGTTTTTCTACCACCTTGCTTGCATCCTTCATTTGTTGAAGTAGGGTTTTTGTTGCCTGACCCGTGCTTGTGGCTGTTGTCGTGATAGTTGTACTTTCTACGACGACTTTTAAGGTCTCAAATGCCACCTGAGCTTCTGTTAGATGAGTCTTAGCCTCGACGACCATTTTCTCGGCTTCTGTAGTGTTACCTCCGGCTGTTTTTATTTTCTCAATCCTACTCTCGATTTTGGAAAGTATTTTGTTTTCTCTTTCTATTGTTGCCCCAAATCGGTCGCTCATTTTTGTAAATTGGTTAGCGACTTTTCTTTGGACCATTTCATCTCTCTTCTCTTCCTGTTTACCCCTTATCTCCATTATTTTTTGTGTAGTGCTGGCTTTTATATCTTTAATTTTATCCTCCAGTTCCTCTCGCAACTTTGTGGTGCTTGCTTTTCTGGCGTCTACGGCAGATTTAACTGAAGGGAAATCTCTCGGTTGAGTTGCGCCGACATCGGTATTAGTTTCTGCAAGAGCCAAGGTTGCACCACTGAATGTCATGATAGCAACAAGTGTGTGTGTTATTATTTTTCTCATTTTGTATTTGGAAGTTAATCTGTTTCTAACGCTCTTTATTATACACTAAAGTTCACAGAGTCAATAATATATAAAATAAGGCTTTCGTTCAGCTCTCTTTTGGTGTATATTTATCTTATGATAAAAGTTTTCGCTCACATATCTCCGGATACCGACGCAGTTGGGAGTGCTATATTGTGGTCCTGGTACATGAATACTCATGGTTCACAGAAAGCCACCCCTTTTGTACTAGGAACACTAAACAAAGAAACCAGTTTTGTGCTAAACAAATGGGGAGTTGTTGAGCCGGAACTCCTTTCCGGCATAGAAAAAGGGGATGAGGTAGTTATTGTGGACACAAACAACCCACAGGAATTATTTCCTAATATAAATGAGGCAAAGATTGTAAAAATAATAGACCACCACAAACTTTTTGGTGGATTGGAAACCAGCGGGCCTATCGAAGTAATCCTCAAGCCTTTAGCCTCGACCGCAAGTGTTATCCATGATTCTATAGGGGACGTTGGAGATAAGTTACCAAAAGATATGGCCGGAATCATGCTTTCTTGTATCCTCTCCGATACCCTAGCTTTTCGTTCACCAACGACCACAGCTCATGACAAAGATATTGCAGAAAAGTTGGCGAAACAATTAGGCATAGATATACAATCCTACGCAAACGAAATGTTTTCGGCCAAATCCGATGTTTCCGATTTTACCGATATGGGATTACTTCATATGGATAGCAAAAAGTTTCCTGTTGGAGACAAAAATATTCGTATTTCCGTAATAGAAACCACCACTCCGGCATCTATTTTGGCTAGAAAAGACGGATTGGTTTCGGCAATAAAAGAAATCCTGACAAAAGAGACAGACATCGTTGATGTCCTTGTTTTTGTAGTAGATATTTTCAAGGAAGAAGCAACTGTTTTAACATACAACCAGTTCACAAAGGATCTCGTCGCGACTTCTTTCGGTGTGACAGTATCCAGTGACACGGAAGTTCTACCCGGAATAGTTTCCCGTAAAAAACAAATAGTGCCCGCGCTAAAGTTACCCTAAATTCTAGCTTTGAAAATTAATCTCAAACGGATACATTCCCATCCCGCACATTCCCTGAAGTATCCCGGCTTTTGCTGAACCCAAATCAATATCTGTCGAGCCTGTTTGTGGTAGGATTTTACTTAGACTCATGCTTGGGATTCTTACAAAGGCGGAGCAATCAAATGTGCCGTTAGTTTTGAATCTCAACACTGTCGGTATCCCAGCCTTGGCTTGGCTTTTTGCAGGCCAATAACCGCCTCTGGCATCTATCTCTATTATTTGTTTTCCATCAACTATGCTGACATTGTTTGCCGAACCAACACCACCGCTTGGCGACTGGCCGTATTTTCCGAGGGCAACAACTCCTCCTATTAAGGTCACGGCAAATATGATTGATATAATTGTAGCTTTCATCCCGTTAGAGTTTTTCATAATTATTTTAGTTGATTAAATTTACTATAACTTAAGACATGTGTACTAGCGATTTTCGAGATTTGTAAAACTCTAACGGGATTCATAAGTATGATTGTACTAGAAATTAAAGATTGGCGGTATGAGTCCTATCACAACCAAACTGTTTATAAGATTGAACAGAGCAAAAGCGATTACTACCAGACCGGCTGTTTTGAAAAATATTCCGGCTTTCGAACTGTTTTTTATGCTGAACGAACTGAAACTGATGAGGGCCAGTACAGGTAGAGTTCCTAGAGCAAACGAGAGCATGGTTAGTCCACCTCCCCAAAATCCTCCAGTGGTCAAGGTATAGAGTTGCATCGATTGTGTGAATCCGCAAGGTAAGAAGAAAGTGGCTATACCGACTAAGAGTGGGGTGAGAGTGTGGTTTATTCTGGATACACCGTGAGCATGTTTTGTGATAAATTTCGGCATAGACGGTTGAAGCTTTTTTGCGAAGTGGAATACATCGAGAAGATTTATACCGAGGATTATCATAACTATACCAATGACGAGGCTCAGGATAGATGTAGCAGAGGCGTTGAGTGTAAATGCCGAACCTATACTTCCGATGACTCCACCGAGAATAAAAAACGAAACTATTCTTCCGCCGTGGAACATGAGTTGCGGTTTTATCCGGTCTCCTTCTTTGGCAAATGTAGCCGACATGGATAGAAGTAGTCCTCCGACTACCGCCATGCATGTAGAAAGTGAAGCGATTATTCCTATAACAAAAGCCGTTCCGTAAGAAACATTTCCTCCACCGACCAGATTAACCAGGCCGATTTTTTGAAGGAATATAAACAAGAGGATGAAAGCTAGGGCGATCGGCACAGCGATTTTGAAGTCCGACCACATTTTTATTTTTTCTTGTTTTTCGTGCGACAAGGTATAACCATGCTTGACCAGGACTTGTGACAATTCCTCGGCAATCTCTTGTAACGATTTGTCTCCGAAGTCACCCTCAATCTCGACTGAATGGTAAGTCAGGCTTGGTATAGCTCGGTTTACATTTGGTAGGTCCTGCAGTTCGCTCTCGATCAACAGCACACAGGCGTTGCAGTGCATGCCGTTTACATGGAGTGTGTGTTTTTTGATTTGGGTTGTCATGAAAATAATTTAATTATAATTTCCCCGCTTTGATTCTGAGAGAATTTGATACAACAGAAACACTGGACATAGCCATGGCGAATCCGGCAAAAACAGGGGAGAGGAGCCAGCCGAATACCGGGTAAAAAATTCCGGCGGCCAGAGGAATTCCGACTATATTATAGATGAATGCCCAAAATAAATTTTGTTTTATTCCGCGCATGGTCATTTTTGAGAGTTTTATAGCCTTGACCAATTTTGATATATCTCCACCGAGCAAAGTTATGCCGGCCGACTCTATAGCCACATCCGTTCCTGTTCCCATGGCAATACCGACATCCGCTTGAGCCAAAGCCGGAGCGTCGTTTACACCGTCACCGGCCATAGCCACGATTTTCCCTTGAGATTGCAATTCTTTTATTTTTTCCAGTTTATCCTCAGGCAGAACATGAGCCATGATTTCATCGATGCCGACGAGAGAAGCCATATGCCTTGCCGCTTTTTCGTCGTCTCCGGTTATCATGATCACTTTAATTCCGAGTTTATGAAGATCAGCCACGGCCCGTTTCGATTCCGGTTTTATTTCATCAGAGACCATGACAAATCCAACAACTTTTTCTTTTGTGGCTAATATAACCGGAGTTTTTCCCTGCATAGTAAACTTTTCTATCACGGAGGCATCAAATGATAATCCTAGGTCTACTATTAATTTTATATTACCCGCATAATATTCCGTGTGGTTGACCATGCCCCTAAGTCCCTTACCTTTTATACTTTCGAAGTTTGAAACACTCTCAATATTTATATTTTTTTCCTCGGCATAAGCGACGATTGCATGAGCGATGGGATGTTCGGATTTTTTTTCAAGCGAAGCCAGAATCGACACGATACTTTCGTCCGTTTGACCAGATAAACTTTCTATATCTACCAAGGTCGGTTTACCTATGGTAATTGTTCCGGTTTTATCTACGATGACCGTATCAACTTTGTGTAGTTTCTCAAGAGTGGCCGCATCTTTAATCAGAATTCCTTCTCTGGCACCCTTACCAACACCGACGATGATTGCTGTGGGAGTTGCCAGTCCGAGAGCACACGGACAAGCAATAACCAAGACTCCGACAAAAGAAACCAGACCGAATGAAAGAGCTTGCGAGAATCCCAAGGAACCCGTTCCGACAAGTAGCCATGTGCCCAAAGTAAGAAAAGCAATCACTAGAACAATCGGCACAAAAATTCCCGATATTTTATCAGCCAGAGCTTGAATAGGGGCCTTGCTTCCCTGTGCTTCCTCAACCATTTTTATGATGTGGGCCAGCAGAGTCTCGGAACCGATTTTTGTGGCCTTGAATGTAAACGAGCCGGTTGTATTAATTGTTCCCGCGACTACGGTATCACCAACTTTTTTCTGAGCCGGCATGGGCTCTCCCGTGACCATGGACTCGTCAATAAAAGAAGTACCGTCGGTTATGACACCGTCAACAGGGATCTTTGATCCGGGTTTTACGATAATCAGATCGCCGTGTTTTACATCGTTTACCGAAATCTCCACTTCTTTTCCATCACGAATGACCAGCGCAGTTTTTGCCTGAAGGTTAAGGAGTTTTTCTATTGCGTCTCCGGTTTTTATTTTAGAACGAGCTTCCAAGTATTTACCCAGAGCGATAAAAGTGATCACAACTATGGTTACATCGTAGTACTGATAGTCTACATTTATAAAAGGCCTCAAAGTTTCTTCAAATGCCGTGATAGCGAAACTGTACAAGAAAGCTGCGACGGTTCCGATACCGATGAGGGTGTCCATATTGGCTTTTCCGTAGCGTAAGAATCTATAAAAACCCAGGAGATAAGGTTTTCCAACAACAAACAGAACATATGTGGCCATAAGAGGCAACAAATGATGTACGAACTCTCCCGTTACCGGGCTCATCTCTGTTGCCGGCTTGTATTTTGCCAGAACATCCCAAATCATGATTACGATAGATATGACGGCAAGGGGAATGGCGGAGACGACCTTTGTTTTCATGTCGGACACTTCGGCCAGCTTTTCTTTTTTTGACTGATCAAGTCCGAGATGGACGGCATGTTCATCTGCTGACATGCCTGCCTGCGCAGGCAGGCCCATATCTTCCGCGGTAGGGGAATCACTCAATATTATGGAATAACCCAAGGGCCCTATTTTTTCAGAGAGATGTTGGGGATTTGTTTTTGTTTCGTCAAAGGCTATTTTTGCGGTTTCCGTTCCATAATTGACCTCGGCCGAGTATACACCGTCGGTTTTTTTCCAAGTTTTTTCGATTATGCTGGCGCATGACGCGCAGTGCATTCCTCTTATTCTATAAGTTTTTGTTTCGCTCATTTTATTTGCGTTTTAACTGATAGACTTTTAATATTTCTTTTATAGCCATAGCCTCCCTGCCTTTTTTTATTTGATTTATGACACATGTGCCGAGGTGCTCTTCCATCAAAGCATTTTCTATGCCAGCCAGAGCTTGTTTTACCGCCGAAGTTTGGGTAATAATATCTATGCAGTAGGCGTTTTTTTGTAACATGTCTTCCAGTCCCCGTATTTGCCCCTCAACTATTTTCAGCGTCGTAAAAGTTTTTTGTTTGGTTTTACTCATGATACCAGTATACCCCCATGGGGTATTATGTCAAGCGACAAAATAAAAGCCTCACACGAGGCTTTTATTTTTTGTTGTTTTATTGGAATAAACTTATTCGGAAGCGGTTTCTTCGGTTTTTTCCTCTACTACATCCTTCTTTGGATTTGCCGATTGTATATCTATTTTCCAACCTGTAAGTTTTGCGGCGAGACGAACGTTCTGTCCACCTTTTCCTATAGCCAGTGACTGTTGGTCCTCAGAAACTACTACGGTCGCTTGTTTCTCCGTTTCGTTGAGTGTTACCGACAAAGCTTTTGCCGGGGACAATGCGTCTTCTATGAATTTTTTTGGATCTTCGGACCATTCGATGATGTCTATCTTTTCTCCGCCGAGTTCCGACATCACAGTTGAAACACGAACTCCACGCTGTCCAACCATCGAGCCCACGGGATCAATATGAGAATCTTTTGAAGCCACGGCGATTTTTGTTCTACTTCCCGCTTCTCGAGCGACCGATTTTATGATAACCGTACCATTGGCGATTTCAGGGGTCTCCGTTTCAAAAAGTTTCTCCAAAAGTTTCGGATGTGACCGTGAAAGTCTTAGGAAAACTCCCTTGCCGGATTCCTCGACTCTATATAGGTATGCTCGAACACGCTCACCTTGAGAGAATCTCTCTTCGGGAATCTGCTCTTCGTATGGAAGAAGTCCCGTTGCGCGACCCATGTCTATGAATATATTTCCTCGCTCCACTCGTTGGACAGTTCCGGTTACGATTTCTCCTTCACGCTTGCCGTATTCGGCCATGACCGAAACTTTCTCCGCTTCACGGATTTTCTGCATGATAACCTGTTTTGCCGTTTGAGCGGCGATACGACTATAGTCGTTTTGTGCTTCGAGAGGGAATATCATTTCCTCACCGAGAATGACATCTTTTTTTATACGACGAGCGTCGGGCAACATCATATGATGTTCCGGATTATATAAGTCCATTCCTTCCGGGACGCCGTCTTCCGGCTCGTCCATCAAAACAGTACTGTCGTCCACCACGATTTTAACCTGAAACATTTCAGTTTTTCCCGTGTTGAGGTCAAACTTTGCTCGAATTATCTGGCCTTTCTTGCCGTATTCTTTTTTATAGGCGGTTGCCAGGGCAAGTTCAATAGCCTCTACGATTTTCTCTCGTGGAATCCCTCTTTCTTCCTCCAGTTGTGCCAATACACTATTAACTACTTTTAAATCAATCATGATGTTTGTGGTAAATTTGGTAAAAAATTAGCCCGCCCTCGTGGGCGAACTTCAATGCCACAATACTACAAAAGCACGCTGTGCTTGTCAAGCCTTATGTTCGGTGTTCCGTTTAACGCGTTACTTGACTTCTTACTTTACTTTGATAAAGTGGAAGTATGAACTGGAAAGACAAAAATAACACGCGACTGATTACGGCCATACTTGCCACGCAGACTCGCGACGAGACCGAGCGGTTTCTGACCGACCTCATGACTCCGGCAGAGATAGAGGAATTCAGCAAGCGTCTTCGGGCCGCAGAGCTACTTTCACGGAGCATTAAGTATTCCGCCATAGAAGAAGAGACCGGTCTTAGTTCCACCACCGTCGCCCGGGTCTCGAAATTTCTAAAAGGAAAAGCCGGTGGTTACAAAACCATTCTCCGAAAATTACACCATAAGACGACCAATCAATCGCGTAGAGGGTTGTCTTAATGCATCAAGTATGAACATAACCCCCTCCGCGATTGGAGGGGGTATTTTGCTTTGACCCTGACTAGCAAATTTGGAGGTGCCCTGTGGGTCACGATCACACCGTCTAGTTCTAGCCAACCACAGGACCGAAGTCCTCACATGGAGTGGGGCAAAAATCCCAAGCTTTCGCTTGGTCCCGACCAGAAATGGCCGGGTTTTTCTATTTCCCAAGGAGGAAACTTTCTGTTCCTGCCCGTTTTGCATTACGAGCAAAAAGGATGACACCATCTTTCGGTGAACAAATTTTTTCTTTGCCATCTGTGCCAATAACTTCTCCGGCAGAGACTTTTTCAAAGTCCGCGAACGGTCTGGAAAGTTTGAAGTCGTCGGTTTTTGACAGATATAAACTGTACATATTAATCTTTGATTGCCCGCGAACCTTTTTCTTGCCGGGTATATGTCCTCGGGTTTTTAAAAAAGTCATTATACTCTTTTCGGCCACCTCGGCGGTAGCCGGATCTCTTAAATATCCGCATTCAACGCAGATTCCTATTTTTCCATGCCTGTTCATGTAATAATCCGTACCTCCGGGTTCAACTTTGTCAAAACCCGAGACTAAGAGAGCAAAGGGCAGATATTTGGTTATTTTAAAAGCATTTTTCTCGCAAATTATAAATTTGCGACTATTTGGATTCCCGCTGGCATGGATGTCCAGTAAGGCATCAGCCCGGTCAAGATATCTTTTTAAAAATCGCGCTCTTTTGTATTCATAACTTTTTCTCTCTGTAGCGGTGATATTCTCGTGTTCTTTGAACATTCTGTTCAGATTGGATTCGGTTTGTCTCACTTTTTTTAGAATAGCCTCTGGATTTCCATAGCCGAAAAACACTCTGCCACGTTCTATTTGCAGTTTTGGTAGGATTTTTTTAAAAGCCTCAACTCCGCAAGTTTCATTACCGTGCACTCCGGCCAGAATCACGCTGGTTTTACCGGCCTCTCTACCCCTCAACTCGATGAATTTATCCATAATAAATCTACTTTAGTATAGTAAAGTAGAATAGTCAAACTTCGTGACGAAAAAAGCCTACAACCGCTATCGATTGGGGACTGCGCCGAAGCGACTCCGTTTTCTTTCGAGCTCCGCTCGTTGGAAAACAAGGGGGTACTCTTGTGGTACGAAATGATTTTATTTTGATATACTTATTCAAAGGTACGACTTATGCACATAGAAGAATCACAATTAAAAACTTTTATACTCGACTCCGGTCTTGTTTCCAGGGCGGATGTTGAGTCTGCCGAAAAGGAGATAAAAGGGAAAGATAAGGATCTGGGTAAATTTCTAGTAAACAAAGGGAAAATGACAGAGGATGATCTACGGCGGATGCAAGCTTACATTCTCGGTATCCCGTTCGTAGATTTAAAGGACGAGAAGCTACCTTTCGAAGTTCTTTCTCTCATACCGGAGCCAATTGCCAGAAACCACAATATAGTGGCCTTCAAAAAATCCGCTAATTCCCTGGAAGTGGCCATGTTGGATACTGAGGATCTCACCGCTATAGATTTCATCAAAAAGAAAACCGGCTTAAAAATATTGCCTCGCTTGACGGATGACGAGTCGATGAAGAGTGCCATACTTCAATATCAAAAAAGTCTAAAAGCCGAATTTGGAGATTTGATTGCCGAGGATGTAAACAGTTTAAAAAATATTTCTACCGAAAGTACGGAAGGAGATATAAGCGGAGAGGATTTGAAGAAACTAGCCGACGATGTTCCCGTAGTTCGTATAGTCGACACCCTCCTGAAGCACGCTATTTTACAAAACGCATCGGATATTCACATAGAACCACAGGAAACCCAACTCCTGGTTCGTTATCGACTGGACGGACTTCTTCACGACGCTATGATTTTACCAAAAAATATGTCCGCTTCTATTGTTGCGAGAATAAAAGTCTTATCGAGTCTTAAATTGGACGAAAAACGACTTCCTCAGGACGGTAGGTTTAAGATTGATTCAGACGGGGAGAAAGTTTCCTTCCGTGTTTCCAGTCTGCCGACATATTATGGAGAAAAAATCGTCATGCGTTTGTTGCGCGAGAATGTTTCCGGATTTACTTTAGAGCATCTGGGATTTCACGGCGAAGGTCTCGAACGGATTCATCGAGCGGTACAATCCACAACCGGGATGATTCTGACCACCGGTCCGACTGGTTCCGGAAAAACGACCACCCTCTATACCATACTGGATTTGCTAAACACGCCGGATGTTAACATTTCCACTATTGAAGACCCGATTGAATATCAGATGAAGCGTATAAATCAGACTCAGGTCAGACCCGACATAGGTTTTACATTTGCTTCCGGAATTCGAACACTAGTTCGACAGGATCCGGACATTATCATGGTCGGTGAGATTCGAGACAGCGAGACGGCATCCCTGGCTGTGAACGCCTCTCTCACGGGACATGTTGTGCTCTCGACCCTCCACACAAACTCGGCCGCTGGCGCTATTCCGCGTTTGGTTGATATGAAAGTCGAACCTTTTCTTATTGTTTCAACTGTCAATATCATCATTGGCCAACGATTGGTTAGAAAATTGACCGACAAGAAGGAAAAGTATTTTTTGACAAAAACCGAACTTGAAACTCTCGGCAAGTCACTCAATCTGGACAAAGTTTTGAAGACACTGAAAACCGAAAAGATTGTCGCTCCCGGTGATACTTGGGAAAAAGTGCCGTTTTGGAGACTAAAAAAAGATGTTACCGACGAGGAAGGATTTTCCGGCCGTATAGGCGTGCACGAGATTTTTAAAGTTTCTCCTGCAATTAAAGAAATTATTCTAAAATCCGGCACTACCGATGATATACAAGCCCAAGCCGAGAAGGAAGGGATGCTGACAATGATAGAAGATGGGATTTTCAAAGCAGTTTTGGGTATTACCACCGTCGAAGAAGTCTTGAGCGTAGTCTTAGAATAAAACTTGAACTAGCCCTAGGGTACCCCTAGGGCTGAGAGAAAAAGTGAGAGTACTAGATATTTTTAAATTTTAACCATTCGAAAATTTCTTCGTTAAAAGCTTTTGTGTTTTCAAAATAATCAGGAAAATATTTCCTGTCAATGATCTTGGCTTCTACTCGTTTTTTACCTATATAATCTTGATAACTACTCCATTTATATTCACCCAAAAAAGACAAAGATTTTTCAGCGTCTCTTAGTCCCTCCCCTTTCCATTTGGAGTCTATGAGTTTTATTGGGTTTAGATGAATGTATGAAAAGTTATATTTTAATTGCGAATTTTCCAAAGACGGCACCGATTTAAAAGTTCCTTCAAATAACTTTCCTGTTCTTTCATGTTTTTTATTAAAATACATAGAATATGCAGTGCTTAGTTTGTTTATAAACAGGCTGACATTTTCTCCTAGGGTACCCCTCGGAGAAAGTAAAATATGAAAATGGTTGGGCATAAGAACCCATGCTCCTATTGATACAAGGGGAGTGCCTCGATTAAATTCGAAAGCATCAATTTTTTGCTTAACGATATCATCTCTGAAGTTCATACTTTTAGATGAATTACACAGATATAAAAGTTTTACAAATCTTTTACGATCATCGTCATCTAGAAATATAGGTTGCTTGGTATTTCCTCGATTATATATGTGGTAGTACTCATCCGTAGAGAATTCGTTTTTACGAGTTGTCATAAATTGAGTATACCACATAGCCCTAGGGTACCCCTAGGGCTATGTGGTACGTATTCTAGTCAATAGCTTGGACGCGTTTTGTTAATAATTGTATTGGCGAACGAAGTGAGATTCCCATGTGTAGTCTTTCGTGATTGTAGTAGCGAGT
>Ga0209542_10009588_pt1 | contig 17726 bp, 14 predicted proteins | sample RifCSPhighO2_01_FD_184028 | JGI IMG/M metagenome (GOLD analysis project Ga0209542, IMG submission 184028) | Soil microbial communities from Rifle, Colorado - Rifle CSP2_plank highO2_0.1 (SPAdes) (version 2) | ecosystem: Environmental > Terrestrial > Deep subsurface > Rock core/Sediment ...
TCCTGTTTTGAGCAGGACGGCTAGCCTGACCCGATCGTCTCGGGTAAAATGTTTGTATGGCATCTGTCCGCTTTGGTTATGCTGGTAATGGGTAATTACTCAGCTATTGTACCTTGCGGACATTTGTTGTTTAAGCCTTGTAATGCAAGGCTTTTTTCAATTTCCATTGCACTTGGAGCTAGAATTCGGGTACCTCCTATTGACTTATTAGGTTACGTAGCATAGCATGATAAATAAGAAATCCTTATCATCTGCTTCGGTAATGGTAAGTAACGAGAGGGCCTTCGGGCCCTTTTGTTTTGCTCAAAATTCCTGTAAAATGCCCAACATGAGCCAAATAAATACCCCAGCAAACCCAAATAAAGTTGCCGTTTTTATTGACAATAGCAATGTTTTTCGCAATCTACACAACCTGAAGATAGTGGATTCGTCATGGGTTTGTTTTTATAATCCATTGAAATTAGCACAAAAATTAGCTGGATCTAGGGAGTTAGTTCATGTTGGATTCTATATGTGTTCGACCACCAGCTTATCTTTTGGAAGAAGGCGAGGTTGGTATCAAAAAATACGGAACAACATTGAAATATTACTCGGCTATAGAGAAATTATCTCCACTACTTCAGGTTAAATATGGTGATTTGAGGGGATCAAAGGGAAATTTGCAAGAGAAAAATTTGGATACTCAACTTGCAACAGACATGGTTACCATGGCAGCATTGGGGAAATTTGATACGGCAATACTTATATCCAACGATGGAGATTATGTCAGTGCGGTTGAAAATGTGAAAAATAGCTTCTTTAAAAAGGTGGAGGTTCTTTTCCTTATGGGTAGACTTTCGATGGCTTTACGACAAGTTTGTGATCTCACTAGGCGGGCGCGAAGAAGTCATTTTGAAAAGTTAGATTCAAAGCTTACCCCGTTAGCTTGCTACGGAGCTCCATTAAGGGAGGGTTTGGGAAACCGTTGGTTTCCCAAGATTCCAGAGCGAAGCTCCTAGATACCCCGCCGATATGGAGCGAAGCGGAATGAGGGAACGGCTTGCCGCGGGGTGGTTCATTTTCTTTCGACGAGATTTATGAATTAGACAATCGCCGCGAGGTGAAAAATGCTTGCTAAAAAGAAGGTATTGGCGTATTTTTGATACGGAAGTCCCGATACAACGACAGACACAAGAAAGACCATTACCGTTTTTAGTATAACACTCTCGCTTTCGTTACAGCAAAGGTAGTTCGCGTGTTACATTTTGAACAGATTGTATCCGTCACGACTCGTGCAGAGGCTTAACCCTACGTATTGTAGCGGAATATTCTTTGTCGAGAATTAACTTGGTTGCAAACACCTAGTTGACATTTTAGTTGAAGTATACGGCCCACCAACATTCCCGCGATCACGCCATGTATCTGTAGTCTCTAGCATATAATCTTCCACGCCTAAAGTATTTTGATAAAACTTTTTACAATATGTGAGCTTGTCTAGATCCGCTCCAGAAACTCCATCAGGATCAGTAAGCCAATTTCCGTTTGTGTCAGTATGTTGATTTACTTTACCCCACCAATACATAATACGAGGATTAGTACCTGGTGCTATGTATTGCACGGTAGGAATGGCCGCAATCGTCATAGTATTACCAGAGATAAGATTGCCTGATGCGTTATTCCCGATTACTCCACCCGAACTAGTAACACCATAAGATCCGCCGAAAACACCGTAGACCGTCGAACCAATAACTGCTGAAGGACTGATATCACCAACAACCCTCAAAACGAGTGTTTGGTTGGCCGTAAGTGGTTTATTGACAGAAGGAAAGTTCATGCCAGCGATGGTAACATTTTGAGTCGTACCGAGTTGCACACCACCCACGTCGTCATAGAGGCGTAAAGTGGAAATATTCTGGTAGCCGTTTGGCATCGGCAATAGTGAAACAGCAAAGCTGTTTAAGGTACCGTCGCAATTTGAAGTTGCATTGAATTTCACCAAAGTAACCCCGCTTTGACCGGGGGTTATGTTTTGCGCCGTAGGAGAATCTGAAGCACGAGAAACAGTCAGCGAGCATGACTGGATAAATGTTGCCGTGATCGAATGAGGAGATATTACATTTGTGAATGTGTATGTTGGAATGGCGTCTTGATTTACGCCATCTACACTAACACTCGCGACCTGATAGCCGGTTAACGGAGTGATTGTGAATGTTTGATTTGATCCACTTGTAACCGTTGCTAGCGCGGGGGATATTGTGCCGTTTGCGCCTTGCGTTGCCGTGATCGTATAGATTGGTTTTACATTACTGCTTTTCGTAATAGTAAAATATTGACCACGACTCATCACGCCATAGGCGTTAACCACCTTAATCTGAATCTTGCACGATCCGGGTTTTATTTTAGCTAAGCTCGCGTCACAGTCCGCCTTAACATTATCTGAAATGAGCTCAACATGAAAAGTTAACGTTTTGCCATCGGGTGAAAGCATGGGTTGGTTGAGAACATCACTTTGAATCAAAACGTAGTTACCCGGAGCGTAAACTTTTCCGTTTATTTGAGTACCTGTGATTCCCTGAACTGAGGTTGAAAATCCGGAACCCGATATGACAACTTCTGTTCCGATAGGGCCTTGATTTGGTGAAATTGCGTTAATTGTCACCGAGCTTTCTGCTTTCGGTATCGCACCTTGGAATAATAGTATTCCAGCGATAGCAACCGCGCTACACGTAGCAATGATGTGAACCTTTCTTCTTTTCAATATTTCCTTCATATATTTTACTAATTATTAAATATAAACAGGTTCGTTTGTAAAAATATTATACCACGATATATTTGTGTGTAATTGACCATGAGTGTATAAACCCTTGTGCCACCCAACACTCCTTTCAAAATTCGGAAAATGATTTTCCTCGCGTTTACGCAGGTTCTTTTGGTGGAGTAGAGGTGGTAGAATATAAGTATGAAATTGTATTCAAAAATGACGAAGGAGGAGTTGATTGCGGAGCTTAAACGGCAAAAGCCGAAGAAGTATGGTTTGCTGTGGGAACCTCACGACGAGGATGTGGTGGAGCAGTGCAAGACCAAGCTTCCGGTACTGAACGAAGTGACCAAGCGGGCGATTGAGAAAGCGCCGGGCGAGCTGACAAACATAATCATCGAGGGCGACAACTACCACGCACTTTCGGTGCTCAACTATACCCACCAAGGCAAGATTGATGTGATTTATATTGATCCGCCTTACAATACAGGCGCAAAAGATTGGAAATATAATAACGACTATGTAGACGAGAACGATACTTACCGTCACAGCAAATGGCTCTCGATGATGGAGCACCGCCTAAAAATTGCAAAAAATCTATTATCTGAAAATGGAGTTTTGGTTTGTACCATAGACGAAAATGAACATGCGACTCTGGGTGTTTCGTTGAGAGAATTGTTTCCAAACAAGGAAATTGTAAGCGTGACGATCATACACAATCCAGGTGGAATACAAGGGAAAAATTTTTCTTATACGCACGAGTACGCATATTTTATTTATCCTTCAACTGGAACGTTTATATCTAACGTGAAAAGAAACGATGTGCCCCCAACGCCCTTGAGAGATTGGGGGAAAGAAAGCTCAATGAGAGAAGCCGCGAAGAATTGTTTTTATCCGATCATTATTAGAGATGGGGTAATAGTTGGTTTTGGTGATGTGAGCAAAGAGGGCTATCATCCAAAATTAGCGAATACAAAAGGGAAAGATGGCACAATTGAAATTTATCCAATTGACAGAAATGGCGTAGAGCGAAAATGGAGATATTCTCGGCAAAGCGTAGAAGAAATTAAGGGCGAATTAATTTGTCAGAAAATTAAAGATGAGTGGGTAATTTTAAGAGATAAAAGAGATTATAGATGGAAAACTGTTTGGACAGATGCGAAATACAATGCAAACGTATATGGCACTCAACTAGTAAACAAGATAATCGATACTAAGTTTCCATTTCCAAAGTCCTTATATGCCGTGGAAGATTGTATAAAAGCAGTTATACACAATAAGGACAGTGCCATTATTTTAGATTTCTTTGCCGGTTCAGGAACAACAGGTCATGCAGTAATGAAACTTAATCAAGAAGATGGTGGTAAACGACAGTTTATTCTTTGTACTAATAATGAAAATAAAATTGCCGAGGAGGTTACCTATCCGCGGATAAAGAAAGTGATAAGTGGCTATGCGAACGAAAAAGGCATTCCGGCAAATGTGCGCTATTTCAAAACTGATTTTGTGGAGAAAAATGATGTATCGGATGATACGAGGCGTGCTCTGGTTGAACGATCAACGGATATGATTTGTGTTCGGGAGAATACATTTGAAAGCAAATTCGATAATACTGCGTACAAAATATTCACAAACGGTAAAAGTGTTACCGGAATTCTTTTCAACCTTAAAAAGATGGAGGATTTTAAAAAGAAAATTGATACGCTAAAAATGCCAGCGCACATTTACGTCTTCTCGGTTTCGAACGATGCCTACGAGGACGATTTTGAAGACCTTGAAGTGAAGCACAAAATTATACCTATCCCGGAGAGCATTCTGGAAGTGTATAGAAAATTATTTAAACGCCTATGATACTTGCCGAATACCAGTCTATTGCCGTCGAGAAACTAATCCGTGAGATTAAACGACTTCTGACAACCGAAGGGCAGAAAACGTGTGTTTTCGAAGCCCCGACTGGATCAGGTAAAACAGTGATGATGGCCGCTTGGCTTGAACAAATGGTCAAAGAGCAACTCGCGCGACCGATGTCGTTTCTTTGGATTTCCACGAATGATCTGCATACGCAAAGCAAGGATAAGCTTGAACTGTTTCTGGCTGATAGTCGCTACGCGTTCTCATTTTTGGATGAAATGAACACTCCGCATATAGATGAGAACCAGATAGCTTTTGCTAACTGGGAGAGTCTGACAAGGAAAAATCGCGGAGGTGAGTGGACGAACGTTGCTATGCGTGACGGAGACATTTATAAGAGTTTACGTACGCGGGTGGAGGGAACAAAAGAGGAGGGGCGAGACGTGGTGCTCATAGTAGACGAAAGTCATGAGACTTTTTGGAGTGAGCAAACACAGCAGTTTATCGATGATGTGATTAAGCCGCGACTGATTATTGAAGTGTCGGCGACGCCTAAAATTGAAGTATCGCACGAGGAGTATGAGGATAAAATGAAAGCCCCAGTTAAGGTGCCCTTCGATAGTGTTGTTAGCTCGGGTTTGGTCAAAGAGGAGACTGTCATAAATGCGGAAATCGGGGAGTATAAAGATATAGCAAAATCATCTGACGAGGCGTTGATTGCAGCGTCTATTGAAAAACGATCTGATCTTTTACGAAGGTACAAGAAGACAGGTACTGATATTAACCCGCTCATGCTTGTGCAGTTACCGAGTGAGTCCGAGAGTGTGAAGGCAGAGGATACAAGCATGAAAGACAAGGTGATCAAGATTCTCAAAGAGAAATACGATATAACATTTGATAATGGGAAGCTCGCGCTTTGGCTCACGGGAAGTGAAAAGGAAAATTTGGAAAACATAACCAAAAATAACAGCAAGGTAGAGGTGCTCATATTTAAAACTGCGATATCTAAGGGATGGGATTGTCCGCGGGCTGATATTTTGGTCATGCTTCGGCAGATTCAATCTGTGATATTTAAGGTGCAGACAGTGGGGAGAATTATGCGTATGCCGGAGCTGAAACATTACGATGATCAAGAGTTGAATCGGGCATTCGTATATTCTAACGTTCCGGAAATGAAAGTTGAGAAAGACGATGTGAGTAAGAAATATTTTGCCTGGAATCTTGCGCGCCGGCGAGAGAAGTATACAAAAGTCGAGTTGGCGACAGTGCATCTATCACGTAGCGACTATGGCGATCTCACGTATAAATTTCGAGAATTTTTTGTTGCTAGGGCAAACGAACGCTTTGGAATAAAGAGCGGCGACAGCGCAGCAGTTGCGTATAAAAAAGCAGATAAAGACCTCGAGCTTTATATTGAAGAGTTACAAGTGCCGATTATTGCTGACGCGATCATTAAGAATATTGACCAAGCGGGTGATATCCAGGGCGAGAAAGTTCCTTTTGACGTACCAGCTGACGAGATTAAATATCGGTATATGCAATTTGCAAAACTTATGTCTCTGCCGTTTGCACCTGTTCGTTCCCATACTAAGATTCAAGAAGCAATTTATGATTGGTTTGACGATGTTCTTGGGTTTGGTAAAAAGAGCAGAATTGAAGTACAAAGAATTGTAGTGTGTTCAGAAAAAAATCAAAAGATTATTGACTCAATCATTAATAATGCCAAGGAGGATTTTAATTTATATAAAAAGACCAACATAAAAAAGAAGACCGAAACTCCGTATCTTTGGGATGTGCCGGAAATCGAGTATTTGAGCCAAGAATACGAAGCGGTGGAGGATTTTAAGAAATACGCCACTACTGGGATCACATCTCGTGGTACAGAAGTTACTTTTCTAGCAACTGAACGTTCTACTCCAGAAAAGCGATTTGAAAACTTTTTGGAGGATAATGGCGACAAGGTTGATTGGTGGTACAAGAACGGTGAGGGAAAGAAAGAATATTTTGGTATTGCCTACGCGCTACCAGATGGCACACACACATTTTATCCGGATTATATTGTTCGGTTCAAAAATGGAAAGATCGGTATTTTTGAGACTAAGCATGAGACTGATCAAAACGGACTGACAGTGACTAAGGCCAAAGCCGAAGCGCTGCAAGACTGGGTAAGTAAGCAGAAACGGAAGGATTTGATCGGTGGAATTGCAATCGAACATAACGGGCAATGGCTATTGCATAGTGGCAAAAAATATAATTGGGAAAAGGCATTACAAGGTGATTGGAAAGAGTGGAAACCCTTTCTTCTTTAGGTTTGCACTCAATATCAGGCCATGATCTAATTGTGGAATGGAACTGCCGAAATACCACGAGACTTTTATTCCTATCCTCACGGTTTTGAGTGACGGGAGTATTATTCACTACAATGAGCTAAGGAAACGAGTAAAAGATCAGTTTTACTCTGATTTGCCGATGGAGTTGCTTAATCTAAAGACGAAAGCCGGTGATCCACTTATTTTGAATCGGATCGGTTGGGCCAAGGCCTTTTTGAAACAGGCGGAGATGATCCATCATCCAGAAAGAGCCCTAGTACAAATTACCGATAAGGGGCGCAAGATTTTAAAACAAGGACACTTTACACTAAAGGAGCTTGTGAGTGATCCAGACTTTTTGGCAAATCGAAAGGCAAGCGCAGAGGGTAAATCAGAAGCTGTCATCGAAGAAAATGCATCTCCACAGGATCGCATTGATTCTGGGTTTCGTGATATTGAAGGACAACTTAAATCTGATTTACTAGAGAAACTAAAGTCAACTGATCCATATGATTTTGAAGTTATTGTTAATAGGTTGTTGTATGCAATGGGATACGGAGAATTCAAGGTAACTGCCAAATCTGGAGACGGAGGTGTTGATGGCATCATAGACCAAGACAAATTAGGTCTGGAAAAAATATACATGCAAGCAAAGCGATACACAAAGGGTGATGTTGGGGGACGAGACATGACTCACTTCATTGGGGCAGTATCACGTGACGGAATAAATAAAGGCATTTTTGTTACGACCTCATCATTTAGCGAAAGTGCAAAAGATATAGCTGATAGATCACAGGTTAAGGTAAAACTTATAGACGGCGACAGACTAGTTTCATTGATGGTGGAATATAATATTGGTGTACAGATAAAAACTCATTACGAAATTAAACAACTTGACGAAGATTTTTTTGAAGATGAATAGTGGCAGAAAAACGAGTCCCTCCTGTGTTCTAAAGCTATAGAACGGGCAAGCAAGATCGTTTTCCTAATTAGGAAAATAGGTTATGAATCATATAAAATATTACAACCTAGAAGAGTACTTATTTCAAGATGTTGGCCCAAGGTTTAGGAAGACAGACACGCTTAGTGTAGAAGATTTTTTCTGTATTGTAATTTGGAAGGCAAATAGAGCAAAAACGAAGATTAAAAAACGATTATCAGCAAAATCAACGCTTTCCGGATCAGTCAAGGAGCTTGCAAATGATATTGTTTGTAGTAAAAATCCAGAGGGGAAATTAGAGGTTATGGTTAAGAAATGGAAATTCGGCCTGCCAATGGCTACAGCTGTCTTAACAGTATTGTATCCCGAAGATTTTACCGTTTATGATTATCGAGTACGAGAGCAATTGAAATTAGACAATGTTTATGGCGTGAAAAAGTATTTTAAATATTTTTTACCAGCAGTTAGAAAATATTCAGAATTTAGAAATGAGAGCATGAGAGAGACTGACAAAGAATTATGGGGGAAGTCCTTTTTTGATGATTTGCAAAAATTAGTTAGATAACTTGTGAAGTAAAGGTAATTGGCAGTAATTGGGGTCAGGTATAAACGGGGGAATAAATGGCGACAGGCACTATTTATCTCATTTAGAATCCGAAAATTTTGACAAGGAGTTTTTACGGAACGAAATCAATTACCGCACCGCAAGCAGTGCGGTATTCGGTTATTGACCGAGCACTCTTGGAGTGCTTGGGTTTATTATCTTCAACCGCATTCATCCCCACGGCAAGCCGTGGGGTATTCCCTGCCTACCGGTAGGCAGGTGCGGGAAGATAATAAATCAAAAACTAACCCCAGTGATTATTTTACCCTCCTTATCCTCTCTATCCGAGCGGGGGAGTGAGTTTAAACGAAAAGGAAATTTTGAAACAAAAAAGCGTGGAAAAGGGGGAGTAATTATGGTATAATACAATCATGAGCAACATTGATGAAGTAAGCAAGGAGCGGGCTATAAAGCTCTTCGGTAGCGCTCTCATTGAGGAGTTTGATGTTGGCACCACGCGAGGCTTGCAACAATTACATAAGTATCTATTTGACGGCCTGCACGATTTTGCCGGACAAATTCGTAGCAAGGATATCAGCAAGGGCGGTTTTCGTTTTGCTTCACATCTGTATTTGAAGGAAAGTCTTGCGAAAATAGATGAATTGCCGTCTATAACGTTTGAAGAGATCGTTAAGAAATATGTAGAGATGAATGTGGCGCATCCCTTTATGGAAGGCAATGGTCGCAGTATGCGCATTTGGCTTGACTTGATTTTGAAAAATAAATTGAAGGTGTGTGTGGATTGGGCGCGTATTGATAAAATGGAGTATTTAAACGCCATGCAGCGCAGTCCGGTTAATGATTTGGAGATTCGGGAACTTTTGCGCGTAGCTCTTACTGATAAAATAAGCGACAGGGAAGTCTATATGAAAGGTATCGAACAATCGTATTATTACGAGGAAGAGGATTTGTATAAAGAGAAGCAATGAACTGGAAATGGTGACAGCCATCATTAACCCCCGCCACCCAATCAAATTCACTTGTCTCGCCTGCTTGCCTGTAAACTCCTATCCTTCCAATATTTCAAAACCTAATCCCGCGCCCTTGTCCGAGCGAGAGAGTAAGGTGGTAGAATGGTTGAATGGAATCAAAAATGTATAAAATTCGAGTGGTACGTGGTGCCTTTATCAATCCTGAAATTTTAGATAAATTGGGCGCAAAATGTATAGAAAAATTTGATAGGGATGAGTGGATTGGTATTGATGAGGTTATTATTAACTACGAACAAATTAAGGAATTACAAAAACAAATGGTAAAACATTACGACGATACAAAAGTACCTTGGTATATGGACGGATATGGCACGGAAGACAAGGACGATATAGTTGTTGCTTTTGGGGCTGACGACGGTGAGGGAGGAAAAATATTTGAATTCAATAGAAAAGATGGTGAGACAGTCGACGCAACAATAAAATACGCAATTTCAAAAGGAATTCCAAAAGAACAGTTGAACTTTTTGGAAATTGATTTTTGATTGCATGGAAAAGTAACAAAATGAAACTATGAAATTTGAATTTATTGCGGTTGATTTACAGAATGAGTTCGCCATAGAAGGGGGTAAATTTTATACACCTAAACCATCTGTAGTTTTTTTGAAGGAGACATTATTTCCATATTTAAAAGAGCACAATATAAAAGTCAATGAGATAATTTCGGATTATCGCCAGCCCAGACCAGGAGATGGGGGAGATGGTTGTCATCCGGGCGAGTGGGGATATGAATCTTTGGTGCCGGCTGAATTGAGAAAATCACTGTGGGTGAAGTGTATGAATTCACCAATCTGGATTAGAGACAACATCGGTAACAAGAATGCAAATCCAGGACTTCCATATGCGGATTCAAAAGCATTTGGTGATTGGGTAAAAAGAAACGTTGGTTCACCCAGAGAAACCATGCCTGTGATTTTTGGTTTAACCATAGACTGCTGTGTTCTTTCAACAATCGCTGAATTTCGATGGCGAGGTTATGAGCCGATTGTAATTAGAGAAACAGTGGACCATTCAAGCGGAAAAATTAAAGATAGGGATGTTGTTCTTGATAAAACCGCAATTCGTTGGTGGGCTAATGTCATGAATTGGGATGAGTTTCATAAATAATTTTACAAAACACTGAAATAGAGGATTGCTTCAAAAAGGTGTTTGTGTAGAATCGTGGTAAACTTAAAAAGTTGGGGATTATTCAAATAATGGACAAATATTTTATGAAAAAAGGCGATATATTGAGAGGTATTTTAGAGGCGGGGGTTTGGTATGTTTTTATTTACTATTTACTTTATGCAATAAAGAATCCGGTAGAACTTTGGCAAGCTACCTTGATTCTCCTTGTCTTGATGTACGCGGGTGTTTTTGTCTGTCCATGGGTTCGTCACATGGATAGCTGGCGCAGAATGATGGGCAAGGAATAGATCTAAGTAATAAAAATATGAACGAAGAGAAAATTTGTTGCCCAAAGTTTGACTCCGCACCATGGGACGGAAAAACTTTTGAGTGGCAAGATAAAAAATTCATCAAAGACAAGGTTTTTACTTTGTTTTATATGCCAATGAACTTTGGCTTGGCGATGAAAAGAGTAAATGAAAAAGTGGAAAAAACCGACGCCATAATCCAAGATGGCATGTGGCTTTCCGACCACACCTCCAAGTGGAATATGGATTTATGTGTGGCGGTGGACAAAGAAATACCAAACGCAGAAAATACAACGCTATCCGGAAAATTCTTAAGCAAAGTATATGAGGGAAATTTCAAAGATACCAGAATTTGGACGAAAGATTTTGCAAACTACGCCAAAGGTAAGAGCATGCGGGCTAAAAAAATGTATATGTGGTATACCACCTGTCCTAAGTGTGCCAAAAAATATGGCAAGAATTACGTCGTGATTATTGGACAAATAAATTAAGCGCCACATCCAGCAGTGGTGTGATGGAGTATCAAAATTTAACGTCCCCACTTCGCTAAAGTCATGGGCGGGTTTAATTGAGAGGAAACAAAGCTCTGATGCAGAGCTTTGTTCCACTACGGGGTAAAATGGGGGGATGGAACAACGAATGGCTTGATGGTAAGATAGATTCTATGGTCACCAACGGCTTGCTTGGATTTTTGGAAAAATATAAACAGTTCTTTACCGGCGACGAGATTCGCGAGAGTGTGATTGATTTTTTCGGCGCGCGGGGTGTGCCACTGACAAAGAAAGATATCACCTTGCGCAATGGCATACTTTTGATTGATACAAATCCCGTGGCCAAGAGCACCATCTTTCTCAATCGCGAAATGCTCTTGAAAAACTTGCGCGAAAAATTCGGCGCCAAAGCTCCCATGGAAATTCGCTAAGGCTGCGGATCGGTGACGTTTTCGGCCGGTGCGTTACCCGTCATTATGGATACGGGAATAGTTATCTCTCTTTTGTTGCGCACGCTGTCGTAGACGTCAATGGTAAGACTGTCTATGCGATCGCGATCAGTAATAGTTCTCGGAATAAATGTAGCTGTCCATGGCGCCATTTTGGTATTGGTAAGAGCAAGTCCTTCCGTACCGACGCTCATTTCTGCAATGGGAAAGCGGCTGGTGGCCGAAATACTGACGGTGACGGGACTATCCGGACCGAAAGCGCTGTTTGGAGTTGGAGAAAGCACGGTCACTTGTGGAATATACTCCGGCAGATGCACGTCATCACTTCCGAGCGTGATACTATTTTCCGCTTGATCGACGTATCCATGCGTCATGGCCCACGTGCGCACCGGTTCCTCCCACAGTTTGTACTGCGAATCGTTTAAATCCGGTGGCGTATTACCTCGCGGGTCATTCTTATTTATCCAATTCAAAATCGAATGTACTCCGGTAATCACGCGCTCCTCCGTTACTTCCGGCGGGGTGTATGGTGTGGCAAGTTTGCCGGATATCTTGTCTACCAAATATGTTTTTCCGCCCTGCCAGATACCGCGCAGGATTGGTCTGAGGTCGGTAGGCGTAGGGTCCGGCGGAATAAAATGTGAACTTGCCGGCAGGGTTTTTAAGACCTCCGCCATGATGGCGTTCCACATAGGCGCTACCACCATTCCGGCCACCTTTTTTTCCATAGGTGTATTGTCATTATTTCCCACCCAAGCGCCAATTACGATATCCGGCGTATAGCCGATAATCCAAGCATCTTTGTAGTCATTCGTGGTTCCCGTTTTGGTCGCTACACTTCGCCCTTCGAAATATAGCGGTGAGCGTGTTCCATAACTTGGGGCGCGAGCCTTATTGTCCGAAAGAATATCAGAAATTAATCTGGCGGTGTTTTGCGGTAGAACTTGTTGCCCGGTCGATTCGAGTTGCTCAATCGTGGTACTGCTATGGTCGGCAATCGAAATAATTTTTTGCGGAGACATACGCACGCCATCGTTGGCAAAGACACCATAGGCGCTGGTCAAATCAAGCAAACTCACTTCACCACCACCGAGTACGAGCGTTAGGCCATATTGATTAGCGTCGCCCAAAGTTGCAATGCCTAAATCCCTTGCGGTTTGTAGGGCATTTTTAATACCCGCCAGATAGAGCACCTTAATCGCCGGAATATTTATGGATTGGGCGAGCGCATCACGCAGGGCTATTGGTCCGCGGTAAACACCATCGTAATTTACCGGTGTGTAGCAAGTATCGGTATTGCCGGAGTGTATGCCCGTTGTGCACGACGTATCAAATTGCGTGGGTACATCAAAAACGACAGTGTTCGGGGTATACCCTTTATTGAAAGCGGTGGCGTAAACGATTGGTTTAAATGATGAGCCCGGCTGGCGATGGGCGAGGGTGATGTTGAAATTCCCATTATTGGCTGTCTCGAAATAATCTCGCGAACCAACCATAGCTAAAATATTTCCGGTTTTCGGGTCAAGAATAATTACGCCCGCATTGTGCGCGTTAAAATTCTTCTCGTTTTCAGCTGCGTACTGGGCCACTATCTCCTCCGCTTTTTGTTGCAAGTCCCAATCGAGAGTGGTAATTACTTTCAACCCCTCTGTTTCCACCACGTCTTTACCGTATTTATCTTCCAAATAACTGCGTACGTAGAAAATAAAATGAGGAGCTTTGATGCCTTGTTTTTGCGGTTCCAAAAAATGCACCTGCTCGGCCTTTGCCTTTACCGCCTCTTCGGTCGTAATCCAGCCTTGTTCCCGCATCTTGTCGAGCACCAAGTTCTTTCTTGCTTCAAGTTCGTCTAGGTGTTCGCCGTAGGGTGAATAGCGGGTTGGCGCTTGGGGTAATGAGGCGAGGTAGGCCGCTTCGGCTATGGTCACATCTTTAGCACTTTTTCCGAAGAAAACCCGTGAGGCCTCTTCCACGCCGTACATATTGCCACCATAGGGCGACTCGTTTAAGTACAATCCCAAAATCTCGTCTTTAGGCAAGATTCTTTCAAGTTTTAGAGACAAAATAACCTCTTTGATTTTGCGCGTGATTGTTTTGTCTTTGGTTAGCAGGGCATTTTTTACTACTTGCTGGGTAATAGTTGAACCACCCTGCGTACGTGTGTTGCTAAACGTATTGGAAAGAAACGCACGTACGATCGAGGTGGGACGAACGCCGTGATGGGCGTAGAACTCTCGATCCTCAATGGCCATCGTCGCGTGTTGGATATAGGAAGAAATTTCCGTGATAGGAATAGAGCTACGACGCACATCCTCGTTTACGTTATTCAGAAGAATCGTGCCGGTACGATCATAGATTTTTGTAGACTGCACTACCTTGCGTTCCTCGAAGTTCGAAAAGTCCGGAATTTCCAAACGTGCCGCCCACAAAATTACTCCGCCAAGGTATATCAAACATACGCTTGTCCCGATAATGAGTAGCTTGCGTACGAACGTTTTGTTTATAAATTGTCGGAAAAATCCAACCCGCCGCGCCTGATGACGTAAACGAAAGTAGACCATAGGATCTTATCCTAACAAATCTCGTGGCCATAAGCGAGGAAAAATGTTACAGTAACGGCATGTTGCGCGAACATACAATAGAAGAATTACTTGGGCGGGGGATTGAACACATCTACCCTTCGGTGAATGTTTTGCGCGAGCGCTTGATGGAAGACACGCCACTCGTCATCTATCTCGGTATTGACCCTACCGGCCCGACGCTTCACCTCGGCCACGCTGTGGTCTTGCAGAAATTGCACCTCTTTCAAGAACTTGGCCACAAAGTTATTTTACTTATTGGAGATTTTACCGCTCAAATCGGTGACCCGACTGGTAAGTCCATGGCCCGCGCGCCACTTACCCACGAGCAAGTTTTGGGGAATGCGCGCTTGTACCAAATGCAGGCCGAAAAATTCCTGCGCTTTTCCGGAGACAATCCGGCCGAGCTAAAGTATAATTCCGAATGGCTTTCCAAAATAAGTTTTTCCGAACTTTTGCAGTTAGCTTCTAAGATTACCTACGCTCAACTTATCAAACGGGACATGTTTCAAGAACGCATCGCCGAGGGAGCCGATATCGGCCTACACGAATTTCTCTATCCGCTCATGCAGGGTTACGATAGCGTGGCTATGGACGTGGACGGGGAAATTGGTGGCAACGACCAAACCTTCAATATGCTTGTGGGACGAGATTTGGCCAAGAAAATATCCGGCAAAGAAAAAATAGTGGTAGCGGTAAAATTGCTTACAGATTCTTCCGGCAAGAAGATGGGCAAGTCCGAAGGCAATATGGTTTCACTCTCCGACAATGCGCGGGAAATGTTCGGTAAAATTATGTCTTGGAGTGACGAATTGATCTTGCCCGGCCTTGAGCTTTGCACCAGGGTTTCAAGCGCGGAAATCCTTGAGATCGAAGAAAGTTTGCGGGCTGGTGTAAATCCGCGTGATTTGAAGATGCGTCTTGCCCGGGAAATTGTTTCTTTCTACTACACTCCCGAAACAGCTACGGCCGAAGAAAATTATTTCATCAACACAATAAGTAATAAAGAAACTCCAACCGACGTGCCGGAACTTCGTTTCGCGAGCGATTTGCCCGGCACACTGGTGGCGGCTGGCCTCGTGTCGTCTAAGGGCGAGTTTCGCAGATTGGTAGACGAAGGCGCCGTGTCGTTTGAAAACGAAAAAATAACTGACCCGCTATGGACCCCCGTCAAGAGTGGCGTGCTCAAAGTAGGCAAGCGCAGATTCGTAAAATTGATAGTTTCCTGACTATTACTCAAGGACTGTCCTTGAGTAATAGCTTGGGTAAGGGGTGGGGCTATTCCCCGTCAAGTCCAATGGTGCTATTATTTCCATATATGGAGGGTAAAAAAAGCCTTGGGGAAACAATAGAAAAAGTTCGCACCGACCCTGTCGGTTTATTTTTGGAGAGCTTTTCTGGAGAAGCCACTGCGCCCACAAGTCCCGAACTATTCAAACATTTATCACCGAAGGAAAAGGCCGAAACTCTTTGGGCGTTGTTTCAGCAAGCACGATCTTTTACATCTAAGGGGAAAAAACCGAGCGAGGGGGAACAGGGAAAGATGGCTCGCGTCATCGAGACACTCTTGGTACTGTATCGCGATGATGAGACACGAGAAACATATTTAAGAGAATCGAAAAGATATCTACAAGAGTACGCTTCAATCAATGGGGGCAGAGCGAAATACGCGGCTATAAAATCTCGTATAGATACGGCAGAAAAAATGATGGACGCGAGTGCGCGAGGGCTTTTAGGTGAAAGAGGTCGCAAGTTAGATGAACTAGAAATTGTCGCATTTGAAGCGGCCAAGCTGGACGTGGAGCAAAGTCGCGGAGAACTTAATGAACTGTTGTTTGAGAGTAGGGAACTGGCCGCCTCCGCCGAATATGAAATGTTGCGAGGGTGGAGTCGCGATTTGAAAGACACAGGTTTTATTTGGACGCCATCACGCCGCGCCCTTTTGGATGAAATCGAAATCGCAGCGTTTTCCGGCCGCCCGATACTTGGTTCGGGAGAAAGTGGCACAGGCAAAACAAGACTGTTTGATGCCGCGGCCCTACGCTTGACCGGCTTTCCGGCAAATAAAATGGCTGGCAAAGATACGCGTTTTGAAAAAGAAGTGGCAGTACGAGATATTCAAGGTGGTGAGGGATTGTATGAATACGGTTCTGTCGGAGAAGCTTTCACCGGATTGCGCACGACAAAAGACGCAGAGCCAGAGCACGAAGGGAAATGGGTCATAGCAAAGGAGTTTAACACCCGCACCCCAGCAGAGCAGGCCGAAATCTTGTCACACGTTGAAAGTTGGCGACCATGCAAAGAAGTGGTTATGCCAGTGACAAATCGCAAGGCGACTATTCGCCCCAAAGCTCAATTCATCGCGGAGGTCAATCTTGCCGGAGCAAAGTTTTCCAATCGCGAGGACATTCCGCTTGAAGTGCTGCGAAAGTTTAAAAATATTGACGTGCATTACCTTGAGCAGTCAGAAAGTAACCCTGAACTTTTTGAGGCGATGCTTGCGGCACTCATGGATGAGAACGGACGTATTCGTGCGGATAAAAAAGAGCTCGAACCACTTTATGAATTAATCGACCCTACTCAAAGAGTTGAAGATGGTAAGCGTATGACCGTGCAGAAGCGCGTACTTATTTCAGACATTGAAACAGAAATCGAGGTAGATGGCCAAAAAGAAAAGAAAATGGCGGGGTTTTTGTGGCGATTTGCAAACGCACTCGGCGAAATAAATAAATCACACGAACGAGCGACAACGGTACTTTCTGTAAAAGGGGAGGGGCAATTCTTGGGCAAGCTCGTCATAGATGTCGGCCGTGTGGTGGAATGGATGGGGGAGTACAATCGGATGAGAAGGGATCGCCCGTCGCTCGAGTCGTTTGTGATGGGAAAGATCGAAGATGAATTTTTGTCCAAAGACGCGTATCCAAAAGAAGACAAGGTACTCGTAAGAGAGTTTTTGGCTCATTTTGCTATTGAATCAAGGGGGAATGTTCCCCCGGACGAAGAAAAAGAGAAAACAAATATCTCCATCCTCACTCCGCTTGATATTGGTCTCCTTTCTCCACGCGTGAAGTACGAAGTTATTACAGAGATAGAACCAGAAATCGAGGAAGGCTTTCGGATTATTGAAGGAGCACGCCGTGAATTTTCTATCCGTAGCTGGCAAGCACCAGACGGCAGAACTTTTAATCCCGGGGATACAATAACTATAGAAAAAGATGGAACTAATCACACAGAAATTGTTCTCGGTGTAGACAAAGAAACCGGCGGACTTTTCTGTGGACCTATTCCCAAAACGAGCACCCGTCGTCCTTCCAGGCAGGAACATACCGGCGCCACCTCCCCCGAAAAGGCCAAAGAAATCT
>Ga0209542_10009590_pt1 | contig 17722 bp, 18 predicted proteins | sample RifCSPhighO2_01_FD_184028 | JGI IMG/M metagenome (GOLD analysis project Ga0209542, IMG submission 184028) | Soil microbial communities from Rifle, Colorado - Rifle CSP2_plank highO2_0.1 (SPAdes) (version 2) | ecosystem: Environmental > Terrestrial > Deep subsurface > Rock core/Sediment ...
GAATCTTAGTGCACCACAAGAAACTTCTGTTGGACAAAACCCGCACTTGGATCGTGGAGCACTTTCCGGGCAAAAAAAGCGCGTCGCTGAAAAAAATTTACAAGCAGGCCTTGAGCCGGGCGGAGCGGGAAGTCATTTTAGTGACTCCTTATCTGATGCCGCGACGCTGGTTCGTGCGGGCCTTGCACCAGGCGGTGCTCCGGGGCGTCCGGGTGGAAATTCTGATGCCGAAGGTCTCCAACCATCTGCTGGGGGATACGGTCGGATATTTTTTTGCGCACCAGCTTTCTTTACTCGGCATCCATTTTTATTTGGAGCCCGGGATGAATCATGCCAAGGGCATGCTTATCGACGGCAGAGAAGGATTGGTGGGTTCTAACAATCTTGATTTCTTTTCTTTTGATCTCAATGCCGAAGTGTGTGTATTTCTGAAAGAGCCAAAAGCGGTGCGCGAACTCGCCCAAATTATAGCAAAATGGAAGAGCGGGGCTAAACTTTTCGATCCGCATGCTTATAGGCCCAAACCCCTCGACTATATTCTCTCGCCGTTAGTGCGCTTGTTCTCGCGTATTTTCTAGCCGGCCGTTGTTTTTTAGCGATTTTTTGCTAATATGTGTATAGTTCTTTGGAAATTTTAAAACATTCCGGGGTAGCTCAGCGGTAGAGCGGTCGCCTGTGAGACAAAGATTTCAGGTAGACAATTACGCAGCTTCCTATTGAAAAATAGGTTGAAAAACGAGGTGAATTCGGGGAAGCCCTTTTAGGGTAATCCCGAGCCAAGCTCTGAGAAATTTTTCAGAGAAGGTGTAGAGACTATCCATTTAGTGGAGTACATCGACAGAAAGTCGGTGGAAGTACCTTGATCCTAAGTTCTGAAAATTTTCAGAATATGGATATGATATAGTCCATGCTCCTAGTAATAGGAGACAACATGTAAGCGATTGGTCGTAGGTTCGATCCCTACCCCCGGAGCCAAATTTTCAACTTTATTTCATAATGGTTATTTTTAGTACCTGATACGGGATCGCCGGATCGCGACAAAGTTTGTGGTATAATAAGTTTATGAAAGTTACTGTAAAATTGATAATAATTTTTATTCTTGTGGCGGTCGGGTTAGTTTTTATATTTAAAACGCAAATGAATAACACAAAAGGAAATCAAAACAATGTAGAAAATAATGTAGGTGTTGTTCCTGTTACACACGCGAGTTTTATTTTGAGTTGGGACGAGTTGAATATTTATGTAGATCCCTCTATGTACAAAATTAGTAAAACGGATGCGTTCGCCGGCAAGCCCATACCCGATGCAATACTGTTCACAGATATACACAACGACCATTTTGATGTTGAAATATTAAAAACAATTGCCAAAGAAAAAACTATTATCATCGCGCCGCAAGCGGTAATGGAAAAAATTCCGGAAGAAATGCGGGCGAATACTCTAGTAATGAAAAATTGGGAAGTTATGGAGAAGCTCGGATTGAAAATTGAAGCAATTCCCATGTATAATTTACCTGAATCAGCGGAAAGTTATCATCCAAAAGGTCGAGGAAATGGATATGTCCTAGAGAAAAGCGGCGCGCGCGTTTACATCTCGGGTGATACGGCCGGCATTCCGGAAATGCGAAATCTGAAAAATATTGATATGGCTTTCGTGGCGATGAATCTGCCCTACACTATGGGTGTAGAGGAAGCCGCCGATGCAGTCTTGGCATTCAAGCCAAAGCAAGTGTACCCGTATCATTATCGGACTCCGGAAGGTTTCAGTAATGTGGCGGAATTCAAAGAATTGGTAAACAAAGGGAATCCGGATATCGAAGTCGTGCAATTGGAATGGTACCCGAAATAGATTTATTTAAATGGTTATAGATAATAAAACTTTTATTCTCTACATTCGGAATTTTATTTTTGGCGCCGAAGACAGCCTGGTTTCGACTTGGCGGCCTTATTTATTTTGGGATTCGTCAGTGCAAAAATTCTCAAAACCAGAGTTTTGAAAAGCGGACTGCGGATGCTGATTATCGGCGGGCTGGCAATAGGATTAGGCGTAATCGTGGGGATGATTTTAAAGTAGAAAAGAGAATCTAATTTATTGGTTTTCCATTTTCAATGTGTTTTTGTTTCAGCGTTTTGAATATGTGATTTTTAATTACTTCCACTACCTGAATTTGATCCACCATTGTCGTCATCTCCTCCACCATTGTCATCATCGCTGTCATCGTCAGAGTCATCATCCTCATCACTGTCATCCGAATCATCGTCTTGGTTATCATCAGAGTCATCGTCGCTGTCATCGTCTTGGTCATCCGTCTCGTCAGTGCCCTCTGTTTCTATCTCAAGAACAGCGTTAACTTGCGCGGAAGTCAGAGTAGGGAATTTTTCAACGATAGCGGCCACAATACCTTCTCGCGTATTAGCAGTCGTGGTGAAAGTGGTTTTTTCGTCGTTAATCTCTAGTTGAATGATTGTTTTATCTGAAAAAACTTTAGCTTCTGCTTCTTCCAATCCGCCAGTCACACTTCTAGGTTGGTCTGACGCGTCATCGTCATCATCATTGTCGTCATCTAATTTAGTCTTAATCTCCAGAACTCCGTCTTTCACTTCTATTTTAATTCGTCCTTCATCGGTTCGGATTTCAATTTTAGATTTATTAGATTCATTGTCATCTTTGTCTGAGTCATCGTCTTTAAACTTTATTTCCAGTTTGTCATCGCCTATTTCTATCTTGGCATCGGATGGAAGGTCATCCAAATAAGCGTTCAATCTACTGATAATGTCATCCAGTCGCGGATTTTCCCCCTGCTGTTCTTGCAGATTTGTCAGTAAATTCAAAGCTGCCTCAATACCGACATTAACACTTGCTTGTTCCTCTGCAGTTAGAACTTTTTTGCTGTCATCTCCACTGTCGTCGCTTGAGCCGTCGTCATCCACCAAATCGTCAATCTCACCGATTCTTTCCTCGGCAAACCGAATACGCAGTTCATTTTTCTTTTCGTCGCCGGCGAAAGAAATTCTCATATTTTCAACCGCTCGGTCTATGCCAAACAACGCATCCCCGGGGCGAGCATTGTCTGCAACAACGGCCGTGCCCCCCGCCCCCAAAGCAATTATAAGTGCTATAAAAAGTCCAATCATAGTTTTTTTAATTAACTGTTAATCTTTTTATTATACCATATTTTCGTTGTCAATCTAATAAATATAGTTCTAACTCAGGTATAAGTATTTGCTTGCTCTATACATTCCACTCGCTATGTGCTATACTACGTGGGTGTTTAGACACAGGAACATCGTCGAAGTTTCAAGTAAAATATAAAAAATAATCGCATGACAGGAACAATTAAAACTCTTCTTGCGGATAAAGGATTCGGATTCATCTCTCGCGAAGGCGAGGCGAAGGATCTATTCTTTCATTCCAAGGAGCTTGTTGGCATTACGTTTGAGGAACTAAAAGAAGGCGACACCGTCTCCTTTGAAGTTTCCCAAACGGAAAAAGGTCCGGCTGCCACTGGAGTATCTCGCGCCTAGTGAAAAGAAAAAAGCCCCTCCGCCCAAAAGCGGAGGGGCTTTTTCGTGTCGCCGGGACAGTTTATTCAACCTGGACGGATTCTGCTGGCACCACGGCCTCTTCGGTTCCATTACTCTTAGTTAGCGCGTAAATCGCGTAACCCAGGATCACGAGCACGATAACCCAAATCACTACAGTTTTAGTATTCATAGTTTATGGTTAATTATTAATAGCGTAATTATATCGGTTGCAAAATATCTTGTAAAGTATAGAATGCAAAAAAGGGCAGTTTCATTATTAATTTTAACCAAAATAACCATATGAAAACAGCATTTTTAAAGATAGGCCTCCTCTCTGTTTTAAGTTTCTTTGCCTGGGGCGCAAGCGCGCAAACCACTAATTGCAATTTCACCCGCGACCTCTGGACCGGTCTGGTTGGGGAAGATGTGCGCTGTCTTCAGCAGTATCTGAACAGTAATTCCGGTTACGGAACGAATTATGGATTGGGCTACGGAGCGAATTTTTATCAATTTGGCTATGCGGATGGAGTTTTCGGCCCAATAACCCAGCAGGCGGTAATGATGTGGCAAACGAACCGCGGCTTGCCGGCCACCGGCTACTTTGACGCTGCGTCCCGAGCGAAATATTTTGAATTGACCGGCGGCGCGGGATTGGGCCTCGGCTATGCCGGCTCCGGTTATGGTTATTTCGGCGGAAATAGCTATTTCGGGGGCAACACCGTAGAGGGGCAGGCATTTCAGAGGATAACCGAAGCGCTCCAAATGATGGAAGACGCGGAAGACGAAATTGATGATTCCAACCGGAGCACGACTTCCGCAGAGAACAGCTTGGAGGATGCGGAAGAAGATATGCTGGATGCTATTAAGGCGTTTTTCCTGGATCGCGATTTTGACGAGGCGTTGGATAAAGCCGAGAATGCTTTTGATAACGCCGAGGATGCCTTTGACGACGCCGGCGGAAATGATAGTGATAGGGAAGACGCGGAAGACGCAATTAATGATGCGGAGGACGCGATTGACGACGCGCAGAATGAAATAGAAGACGCAGACGATGACGGCCAGGATGTAGATGAAGCCGAGGACCTCCTGGAAGAAGCGGAAGACGCCTTGAACGATGCCGAAGATGAATTTGACGATAAGGACTACGATGACGCGGAAGATTTCGCTAAGGAAGCTGAAGATTTGGCCCAGGACGCAATTGACGCCATTGACTAGCTTGTGAAGTATGTGCACGCAAAAGTAAATGCCGGCGCGCGGAAGGAATCCCTGGTGCAGAAAGGGGAGGATCATTTTGAAATTTCTGTCCGTGAAAAAGCTGAACGCAATCTTGCCAACACTCGGGTTCTGGAACTCATCGCCGAGCATTTCAAAATTCTCGCCAACAAAGTGAGAATCATAAATGGCCACCACCACCCAAGCAAGTTAATAGCCATTGACGACTGATTGTAATACAATATCCATATGAAACCCGGCATGCGATCACAACAAATAGAGAATCTTTATGTTAGACGGATAGATGAACAAAGATTAGGACCCGTCAACGAAATTAGGGGACAAGGTCTGCCTGCTGAAGAATTCGTCGCTCGTTTTTATGAAGGAATCTCCGGACTAAAGGTAAGATTTTCAACACCGGAAGAAGATAAAGGGCCGGAAATTGGCGGACGGCAGACGGTTGATTTGGTAGTATCTTTTCCCAGTGGCAAAATCGCTTTTGCTACGCAAGTGACTAGTAGCGCCCAAAAGGGAGTTATGGAGAAAAAAATAAAAGAAATATTTGACCACCCGTTTGTCCGGCCGGAAGGAATAAAAACGCAGGATTTATCGATTCCAAAAGTATTAGTATCGTTAGACGCGGGGCAGGTTAAAGATTTTTTCACTAATCCCAATATGAAACAGCACCCCGAAATGCTCTTGAAAGTTATTGATAACCACATCACGAGTTTGACTTTTGCTCTTTCGCAAACCAGGTATCTTCCCCAGCAAAAAGAAGTGCAAGAATTAATCCGAATTTTCACCGAAGAAAAGAAAAGATACTCGCATTAATGCGTCTCAACCGCCTTTTCCGCCCTTAGCTTTTCCATGGTTTGTATAATAACATATGTCGGGTTTTGGCCAAGTGACGGGGATTATTTTTTTATGCGAAGCAAGAACGGTTCTTGCTTAAGCAATACGCGAACCCTGTGTTCGTTTTTGTTTTGTTTTTTAGCAATCTCTAAGCAAGGACTCGTCCTTGCTTAATCAGTTATCCGCTTGCAGATCGGGGTTTAAGTGCTATATTAGAGCCATGAAAGAAAGACTCGATAATGTTTTAAAAATTATTGTCGAAGATGAACCCAATAAATGGAAGATATCGTCCGGCCCGACCTCTGTGGAAGTCGCGAAAAAAATCCTTGCGCGGCAATTAGAAACGGGGAAATGCACGCTGAAAGAGATAGATTATATCTTACCTAAATTTGAAAAGGAATTGGCAAAAGCCCAGGCTATATACCACACAGTGGAAATAGAGGTTTTGATAGACAAAACATACATTGACATAAAACTGCGTGACCCAGCCGGAACGATTGAACTAAATGTTCCCTTGGAACGCTCAAGCTTGTAGACAACAGGGATTAAGCAAGAACCGTTCTTGCTTGGGCCTAAAATTTGACAAACATAATAATATTTTGTAAAAAGAGAACCGGGGGAGTTCTTTAGGGCCGACCAAGTTAAGTATAAGGCCCTTGGTGGGTGTGCCACCCTGAATCGAGAGCCGAGGTGTTGTGGCCCGCCCTTCGCGTCCCTCTGGGATGCACCCGCGGACGCCCGTCCGTGAATTTCCTTCCGCAAGGAAAGGAAAAGGGAACTCCCTTCCCTCCGATATGATCTGCGTTGTCCTCCGTGGCAACGCTTTTTCATTTTCATGTGGTGCAAAACCTAAGTGAACCTAGTAATTAGGTTATTTTTGTGCTATAATTAGTATTATTGACTTTAGCCAAAATATTATGCAAATATTTAAATCGTGGTTATTTAAGTGGTGGGAGGTTGGTTTAATAAAAATTTGCCTTATTTCCTTCGGCATTTTATTGGGTCTGTATTTTTACGACTATTTGGTTGGCTTTTTGTGGCTCTGGTGGGCGTTTTTTGTGGTGACCGCCCTGTATTTTATTTTTCGATTTTTTAAAGAAGAATAAAATAAAAAAAGTATCAAATTTTTTCAAATATGCTTAAAAAAATCTTAATTTTCCTTCTTTTTGTTTTTGCCTTCACTCTGCCCGGACAGGGTGTTTTTGCGCAAGAATCTCCGGCTGTTAATGTTTATTTTTTCTGGGGTGACGGCTGTCCGCATTGCGCCAAAGAAGAAATCTTTCTGGAAATCCTTGAAGAAAAATATTCCGAAATCAAAGTTTATGATTTTGAGGTCTGGAAGAGCGCTCCGAACCGCAATTTATTGGCAGAAGTCGGCAAAAAACTAAATATCGAGGTTTCCGGTGTTCCTTTTACCATTGTCGGTGAACAATATTTTGTCGGCTATTTAAATGATCAAACTACCGGAAAGGAAATAGAAAATGCTGTGTTGGATTGTTTAGCCAATCAATGTTCGGACATTGTCGCTTCACTGGCCGGCATAACTCCGCCGGAAAATATTGAGACACCGCAGAATAATCCTGAATCGTCCACCCCTCAAAATATTCGAGAGAAAATAATCAACCTGCCTTTCCTTGGAGAAATTGACGCAATGAATTTTTCCTTACCAATTTTGACGATTATCATGGGAGCTTTGGACGGATTCAACCCCTGCGCGATGTGGACTCTTTTGTTCCTGATTTCTCTGCTTTTGGGAATGAACGACCGGAAAAAAATGTGGATTTTAGGAACCACTTTTATTGTCGCTTCGGCTTCGGTTTATTTTGTCTTTATGGCGGCTTGGCTGAATTTGATTTTATTCATCGGCGTTGTGGTTTGGGTCAGGATTCTGATCGGCTTAGTGGCGCTGGCCGGCGGGGGCTATAACTTAAAGGAGTATTTCACCACTCCGGCAGCGGTCTGCAAGGTAACCGACACGGACAAAAGGCAGAAATTTTTTGAGCGCTTGAAAAATATCGCGCATCATCCGAGTTTTCTCCTGGCTTTTGGCGGGATTATTTTACTGGCCTTTGCCGTCAATTTAGTTGAATTGATTTGTTCTGCCGGTTTGCCGGCTGTCTATACCCAGATACTGGCGCTGAACGATTTAACCAAACTGCAGTATTACCTTTACATTTTCTTTTACATTTTCATCTTCATGCTGGATGATTTGTTTGTCTTTTTCGCGGCAATGATTACCCTGCGAATGACGGGAATGACCACCAAGTACAGTCATTGGTCGCATCTGATCGGCGGTATTTTAATGGTTATCATCGGCCTGCTCTTAATTTTCAAACCGGGGCTTTTAATGCTAGGATAAAAGGTAACAATGAAAGGATTTAACACAAACATCGAAAAAGAAACTCTAGCCAACGAAAATTTTCGTCAGGTTCTTTATACCAGCGCGCACAGTCAATTGGTGCTGATGAGTTTGAATCCCGGAGAAGAAATTGGAATGGAAGTGCATCCGGAGAATGATCAGTTTTTCCGTTTTGAAAAAGGGGAAGGGAAATGCATAATTGACGGCAATGAATACGCGGTCCGTGATGGTTCAGCAATTATCGTGCCGGCCGGCGCGCAACACAATGTCATTAACACTTCTACGACTGAAAAATTAAAACTCTATACCATTTATTCTCCGGCTCATCACCGCGACGGTGTGCTCCATAAAACCAAAATCGAAGCAGAAGCGGACGACGAAGAATTTAACGGCATTCTGTCCGAATAGCCTTATTTTTTAAGCTAAAATCGGGCTATTTTTATCCACCCTTTATACACCCATTTGTGCACTTTTTCCATTGACATCCCCAACCGAGTGTTTTATGCTGTGTGATTATTATCAAGTTTTTCTTAGTGGGTTAAAAAGGCCTGCTAATGACACTAATTATTAGTATTTTAGGTGGAAAATTTATGAAAAAATATTATTCTCTGGTTACGGTTTTGGTTTTGGCTCTTAGTGTTTTCTCCGCCGCGAATGTGGCTTGGGCCGCTGATGCCGGCGATGTAATTATCAACGAATTTTCTTCCGCTTCCGAGACCGAATGGGTGGAGCTCATGAACACCACCGACGACCCGATTGATTTGGAAGGTTGGAAGTTGACAGAGTTTACTAGTCCGCAAGATGCGCCGGAAGAAGTGGACTTGCTTGAACTCTCCGGCACTTTGCCCGCCGGGGGTCTATTGGTTTTTGAAGTGGATGGTTTGAATAACCCCGGCGACTCTATAGGGCTTTACGATGATTCCGACACTCTCCTGCATCGGGTAACTTATGGCACAGTAGCAGGCGTAGAAGAAACTGATGTCGACGCGCCAAACGGTGAGGAGTCGGCCCAGTTTGACTCTGATTCTGAAGAAGATCCTTGGTATTTAAATGACCCGACCAAGGGCTGGTTTAACGATGCGGGTGAAGAAGGCAAGGCCCCCTTGCTCCAAGATTTAGATTTGGGAGAAGATATTGATTCTAACATCGGCGACTTGGACAATCCTTCCGCCACGCCGGACAACGAAGAGGCCGGCGCCCTGTATTTCGGTACGGAAGATGGACGAGTGGTTTTTGAACAGCAACTAAACTTGACCGACCAGGCGGTAGTGGAACTCTTGAACAATCTTGCGGACATGATGAGCATGTCTTGGCCGGAAGAAGAGAGCTTCAGTCCCGTTATCTATTTTGACTCCGAACTGGCGGATGCCTTGGCTGCGGCTGGCGCCAGAATCTATATGTTCAGTGTAGGAGGCCTAGAATCTCAGTTTGAAGTCATTGTCAAAAATGATGACGGGGAAGTTATTGACCCGGATGACGAGGATTATCCGGAGATTAGCGACCAAGCATACGAGGAAGGAACGGTTAGCTTTGTTGTCAGTCACTTTTCTCAATTTGAAGTGGACCTGCCGGTAACCAACGAGACCACCGGTGAAAAATACCCGACAATTAGAAGCGCACTTGATGAAGAGGAAGCCAATGATGGGGACACCATTCGCGTTGCTTCTGGCACTTATGAGGAAGGAGAGCTAGAAATCTGGCAGAACGGCTTGACACTCGCGGGAGATGTCGGGGATGAAGAAGTAGGCCCTGGAGATAATGCTCCAGTGGTGGTTGGCGATTGCGATTATGGTCTAACTGTTTACGCAAGTGATGTCGTAGTGGAGGGTTTTCGCTTTTATCAAGGCGGGCTAGAAGAATATTGTTATAGTTATCCGGTGATACGAATCATCGGAGGCGAAGAGGAGGAAGACACTACCAATGTAACTATCAATGAGAACGAAATAGTCGGTGGTTACCGCGGAGTTCAAATTCGCGACGACGCGTATGGTAATACCATTAGTGATAACAAAATACATAATAACTCTTCCGGGGTTTCAATAAGCGGTTCGCCGGAGAATAGTATTTCCGGAAATGAAATCTACGAAAACGGCGACGGTATAGTTCTGCGCGAGGGCAGTTGTGATGATGAATGCACCGGCGATGTCAGTGGCACCGAAATCATCGGTAACTATATTCACGACAACGACGAAGAGACCAGTGGCATTCATGTTGGTGAAGTCAGTTTTTCGGAACTGACCATCAGCGATAACACCATCGCCGATAACGGCGGTTATGGCATTTATTTTGACCGAGTTTCCGAAGGCGAATTGACTATTTCCGGAAATGAAATCACCGGCAACAGCGCCGCCGGGGTGTATATTTCCGGCCGGAGCGGAACAATTTCTGCCAGCACCGTGATGTTGGAAAACAATACTATCAGCGACAACTCCTACGAGGGGGTCTATATCAGCCAAGTTGACAATGAGAGCACTCTAGATATTATCGGCAATACCATAACAGACAATGGTGTAGATGAAGAAGACGAGGGAGATGATTACGCCGGCGTCTACATCAATAATGTCTTTGACAGCGCGGTAACTTTTGAGGACAATATCGTATCGGACAATGCCGGCCCAGGGGTATATCTGTGCAGTGAAGGCGAGTGTTCTTCAAGCACTCTAACCTTCCAGGGTAATATGATTGAGGACAACAATAGTTCCGGTATCTATCTATATTATGTCTATAACAGTACGGTTTTAATTGACAACAACAATATCAGCGACAACGAGGATAAGGGTATTTACGTTAATGAAATCTACGAAGGTCAAGAGGAAGAAGTGCCGGGCGAGAGTTTGCTTACTATAACCAACAATACTATTGCCAACAACGGTAACGAAGACACCGGTATCTATTTGGAAGAAGTGGAAGAGGGAGTTGAGGTGGCAATTAATTTCAACGCTATCACTGGCAACGGCACCGGACTCTTTGTAGACGATGTGGTAGATAACGAAGAGATTGAAGGGGAGCCAGGACCCGTGAACGCCACTAACAACTGGTGGGGCGATGCCAGCGGGCCGGAAAATGAGGAGAACGAGGGCGGTGAGGGCGATGAAGCAGAAGGTAATGTTATCTTTAGTCCATGGCTGGCCGCTTTGGGTCTCTCCGGCAACAATCCGATAGTCGGTCAAATCACGAACAGCAACGACGAAGCGGTTGGCGGCGATACAGGTGTAAAAATTAAATTTGAGGCCGAGGGCGACAATCCGGCCGAAACGGCCACTGAAGAAATTGACTCTAACGACCAGGCGCTTTACGAGGTTGACATTGACGGGCCGAACGCTGGCCTGACTACGGTTACCGGTATGGCCTTGTTTGCCAACCAGGACTCCACTCTTACTAGCGAACTAGAGATAATCGGGATTGAAGAGGAAGAGGAGGAGGATGACGGTGGTGGTATTAGTTCCAGCGGCAGTAGAGCCAGACCTCGGGGTACAACGACCCTCGGCTCTGCGGGAGAAGAGGAAGGCGAGGTATTGGGTGAAGAGAAATTTGTGTTTACTCTCTTCCTGAAAAAAGGCCCGCCGTATAATTTGAGCGTGCAGGGCAATGAAGTTATGGAATTACAGAAGTTGCTGAACAGCCTGGGCTTCGGGCCATTGGCGGTTGATGGTAAATATGGTCCGCTGACCGAAGCGGCAGTTAAGGCCTTCCAAGCGGCGCATCCGCCCTTAGTGGTGGATGGCATTGTGGGTCCTTTGACCCGGGCAGTACTCAATAGTTTGTAAAATTTATTATTTAATACAAAACCCTATCTTTACAGATAGGGTTTTGTTTGTTATAATAGACCAATGTTTTCCTGGCTGAAAAAGCATTTTATTCCCCACGAAGGCAACGAACATCGTCCGCATTTTCTTCGTGAAGAAAGTATGCGGAGAATCATAGTGCTTGTCGTTGCGCTGGAACTGATTGCCTTCATCATCCCCAGCTTAGTCAATTTAAATCTCTCTGGTGGTATGGCCGCGGTCTTACCGGCGGTTCTGGGCCAACTAACCAATGAAAAGCGCGCAGCGGAAAATCTACCGACCCTGGTTGTCAATCCGCTTTTGACCCAAGCCGCGGAAATGAAAGCGCAAGATATGGCGGAGCAGGGCTACTTTGCGCATACTTCGCCGGAAGGCAAAACACCGTGGTATTGGATTGAGCAAGTCGGATATAAATATCAATATGCGGGAGAAAATCTGGCGGTTAATTTTCGCGACTCCGAAGATGTGACAAATGCTTGGCTTAATAGTCCGACGCATCAGGCCAATATTGTGAAAGGCAATTACACCGAAATGGGCACTGGCGTGGTTCGCGGAATGTATCAGGGCAAAAACACGGTTTTTGTAGCCCAAGTTTATGCCAACCCTCTGCCCACACCGGTGTCGCCGGCGATTGTCAGCGCTTCGGTGCGGGTGGCCGAGGCCGCTGCGGAGCCGGAAGCGCAAGTTTTGGGCTCGGAGGTCTCCACAGTTAATGAACAACAAATAGAACCCTGGCAGCGGGCTTTTGCCTCTCCTCGACGCACAACGAATCTGCTAATGTTCGCAATCTTTAGTATTATCGCTCTCGCGCTCATTCTTTACATGGCTGTAAAAATGCGCGATCACCATAAAGACCTACTCGGCAACGGCTTGGCGGTTCTGGCCGTTATCGGTGCCCTATTTGTCGCTAATTATTATTTGAGTTATCATAATATGATTATCACGGACAGTTTTGACTATCAATTAGCGAATTATGAAAGTTGAATTTTCTATTAATTTAGAGTATAATTAACGGATATTATTCAATAATCTAAAAACAAATATATGGCAAAACGAGGCACTACTTTAAGCCCGAAGAAAAAATCAAAGCATTCACATAAAACCCAAAAGCGTTTAGCGATCAAAAGATTAATGCTGGCGAAAAAGAAATCACAAAAGAAGCGCGCGTAAACAGCGACTATGGCCAAAAAATCCTCTACCAAAAAAACAAAGAAGATAGTTATGGTCAGTGGAGGGTTCGACCCGGTGCATATCGGGCATATTCGGTTGTTTCGGGAGGCCAAAAAATTGGGTGATGAATTAGTAGTGTATATTAATAATGACCACTGGCTGCGCAAGAAAAAAGGCTACGTTTTTATGCCGGAGCACGAACGTAAAGAAATTATAGAAGCTTTTGAGGCGGTAGATCGGGTCATTATAAGCAACCACGAAGAAAATCCGGAAGATATGAGCGTGTGTCAGGGGCTCATAGAGATTCGACCGCATGTGTTTGCTAACGGCGGCGATCGCGATATAAGCGACGCGCTTGATCCAACTTCCACGCTTTACCGCGAGCGAGAAATCCATCAAAAGCTCGGAATTGTAATGATTTACAATGTCGGCTCTGGTGGCAAGGTTCGCAGCTCGTCGGAATTGGTCAAAGAAGTAGTTAAAAAACATCAGGAAAAATAAAAATGAAAGTTTTGGATTTTAAAAAGCTTAAAAAAAAGGATTTGTTTGTCTTTGATTTGGATGGCACTTTAATACGCACCAAATCGCCTATGGATGCTGAAATGTCTGAATTACTGATCAAACTCCTCTCTGTTAAAAAAATTGCCGTTATCGGCGGTGGTAAGTACGCTATTTTCCAAGAATTATTTTTACGTCGGCTCAAGTGTCCGGAAAAACTCTTGAAGCGGCTTTTTTTGTTTCCCACTACCTCGACTGCCTTTTACAGATATAACCACGGCTGGAAAAAAATTTATGCTTTGCTTTTAACCACTGCCGAAATAATCCGAATTAAAAAGGCCTTTGAGGATGTGTTTAAAGAAATAGGATATAAACATCCCAGAAAAACCTATGGGAAAATCATCGAGAATCGAGGGACCCAAGTATCCTTTTCGGTGTATGGACAAGATCTAGTGCGAGTTTTAGGGGATAGGGGAGTAAAAATGAAAGAAAAATGGCTGCGAAACAATTTAAAAACTAAAATGAGAATTGCCAAATTAATGACAAAGAAACTTCCGGACTTGGAGGCACGAGCGGCAGGATTTACCACTATTGATGTAACTAGGCGGGGAATAGACAAAGCTTATGGCCTACGTCAAATTCAGAAACACCTAAAAATTCCAATCAAGAAGATGTTTTTTGTTGGCGATGCAATTTTCCCAGGGGGTAACGATTATGGAGTTGTTCGGACAGGAGTGGATTATTTACCCGTCAAGGGGCCCGAAGAAACTAAAAAGGTTGTAAGGAAGTTGCTTGGCTAAAAAGGTTTTTGTTGTATAATAAAACTATATGAAGACTTTTACCGTAGAACGGCCCTGGGGTCATTTTGACCAGTTTACCAAAAATGAACCTACCACGGTCAAAGTTCATTTTTTCAAACCCAACAGTTCATGGAGCTTGCAATACCACAACCATCGGGATGAATTCTGGCGAATACTTGCTGGCCACGCAGTTGTAACAATTGGCGACGAAAAAATAAATGCAAAGCCCGGAGACGAATTTATGGTGCCTCGGCTGACCAAGCACCGCGTGGAGACGCTCGGGGAGCCCGGACAGCTTTTGGAGATTTGCTACGGGGATTTCGATGAGGAGGATCAAGTAAGATTAGAAGACAAATATGGCCGCGCTTAAGAAAAAAAAAGTAATTAAGAAAAAGAAGGTAAAAACTGTAAAAAGAAAAACAGGAATTAAGAAGCGTGTAATTAAGAAAAAGGTTTCCGCGCTGGATTTAAAAAAATCGGAAAAGAATCCAATTATCGCGCCGGAAAGCGGAAGATATTGGGAGTCCAAAGCGGCTTTCAATCCAAGCGCCGTAGAACACGACGGTAAAGTGCATGTGGTTTACCGAGCAATCGGCGACAGTGATATTTCCGTGCTGGGCTACGCGCGGAGCGAGGACGGAACCTTTTTTGATAAAAGTTGGCGCACACTTGCTTATTGGAGTAAAAAAAGACCGGTGCTCGACCGCAGTTCCAACCCGATGCTTTTGTATTCCTCCGGCGGCGGTTGGGGCGGTGGTTGCGAGGACCCGCGATTGACGAAATTGGGCGACCGCGTCTATATGCTCTACACCCTTTTTGACGGTTGGGGCTCATTGCGCATTGCGCTCACCTCTATCCGCTTGGATGATTTCATCAACCGGCGATTCAACTGGCGAGAGCCGGTGCTGATTTCACCGCCGGGCGAAATTCATAAGAACTGGGTATTGTTTCCGGAAAAAATTAAAGGAAAATATGCGATTTTGCACAGCTTCGCACCGAAAATTTTAATTGATTATTTTTACTCGCTGGACGAGCTGGACGGAAAAAAATTCATTCACAGCAACAATACTCGGCCGGTAGATAAAACACGAACTTGGGATAGTTGGTTTCGCGGCGTTGGGCCTTCGCCCATCAAGACCCAATATGGCTGGCTGGTGATTTATCAGGCGATGAATCATTTGAATCCAGATCGCTATCGGATTGGCGCAATGCTTTTAGATTTGCAAGACCCGACCAAAATCCTTTACCGTTCGGCGGAGCCCATTCTGGAGCCGGAAGAATGGTATGAGAACGAAGGTTACAAAAGCGGCGTGGTGTATTCCTGTGGAGCGGTGGTCAAGAATGGAATGCTTTTTGTTTACTACGGCGGGGCGGACCGAGTATCCTGCGTGGCTACCGCCGACCTGGAAGAGTTTTTAAAAGAACTGGTCCACACCGGCGCGCCGAAAATCAAAAAGAAATAATCAATGTTTGTCGTAAAAAAATCACACCATAATCCGATTCTAGTTCCGTATAAGGAACATCACTGGGAGGCGCAAGCCGTTTTTAATTTGAGCGTGGTCAAACGAGGCCGGACCTTTTACGGGGCCTATCGGGCCATTGGCGCAGAGGACAAAATGCGGAAACCGGAACGGATTTCTAGCATTGGTTTAGCGGATAGCTCGGACGGTCGGCATTTCAAAAATGGCCGGCAGTTTATCGCCCCTGTCGAGGTGTGGGAAAAATACGGCTGCGAAGACCCTCGTCTTACTTATTTCGAGGGCAACTACTACATTTTCTATACTGCTCTCTCAAAATTTCCCTTTGAGGCCTCGGGCATCAAAGTAGCGGTGGCGGTATCGAAAAATTTGAAAAAAGTAAAAGAGAGGCATTTAGTGACTCCCTTTAACGCCAAAGCTATGGCTTTATTCCCGGAACGGATCGATGGAAAAATTACCGCCCTCTTGACGGTTAACACAGATGCGCCGCCTGCGCGTATCGCTTTGGTGCAGGCAGACCGAATGGAAGAATTCTGGGATCCGGATTTTTGGGAGGCCTGGTATAAAAATTTAGACAGTCACGTGCTGGATCCGCGGCGGGAGTCCCAAGACCACGTGGAAGTCGGAGCATCGCCGGTCAAAACCAAGTACGGTTGGCTGCTGATCTATTCGCACATCCAAAATTATTTTGCCGGCGGAGACAACCACGACCGGGTCTATGGCATCGAGGCATTGTTCTTAGATTTGGCCAATCCGCTCAAAATCGAGGCGCGAACCGAAGGACCCCTACTGGTGCCCGGAGAACCTTACGAGCTGATCGGCCAGGTGCCGGACGTCATTTTCCCTTCCGGCGCTGTTTTGACGGGGGACACGCTTGCGATTTATTATGGCGCGGCGGATACCACTGTTTGCCTGGCTGAGGTTAATCTGAAGGATTTGGCGGGAACGGTTTGGCAAAAGGAAAACAGCCGGTATCATTTTCGACGTTCGGTCAAGAATCCAATTCTAGTGTCGGACAAAGCGCATCCTTGGGAGGAGAAAGCCGTGCTTAATCCCGGCGCGCTCAAAATCGGAGCCACGACGCACCTTTTTTACCGCGCGTTTTCGTCGGACAATACTTCCAGCATCGGCTATGCGAATACCGACGATGGCGAAACCATCCAGACAAGGGACATTGCTCCGGTCTACGGACCACGGGAGGATTTTGAATCCAAAAAAGTTCCTGGCGGAAATTCTGGTTGTGAAGACCCGCGGCTGACGAAAATAGGTGACACTATTTATATGTGCTACACGGCTTTCGATGGGGCGAATCCGCCGCGGGTCGCCGTTACCTCCATAATCGAAAAAGATTTTCTGGAGAAAAATTGGAAATGGACGAAGCCCCAAGTAATTACTCCGGCCGGATTTGACGACAAAGACGCCTGTCTTTTGCCGGAAAAAATTGCCGGCAAATATTTTATTTTGCATCGTGTCGGCGGGGAGATTTGTGGCGATTATCTGACAACACTCGATTTCAGCGCCGAATCCATCGACCAATGCCTGCGGGTACTGGGCCCGAGAATCAACGCTTGGGACGGCGCGAAAGTCGGCATTACCGCTCCACCTCTGAAAACGAAACACGGCTGGCTGTTGTTGTATCACGGTATTTCCAAAAACCACAATACTTACCGGGTCGGCGCCGCTCTGTTGGATCTTAAGGACCCAACCGTGGTTCGGGCGCGCACCGCCGATCCGATTTTGGAACCGGAAGAGCCGTATGAAAAAGAAGGCATAACCAATAATGTGGTTTTCCCGTGCGGCTTGGTGCAAAAGGGCAAACTTCTCTACCTTTACTACGGTGGAGCGGATAAGGTGGTAGGAGTGGCCACAATGGAGCTTGAAGTCATTCTCCGAGCGTTAACCCGGGAGCTTTAAAGCAGTTTTTATTTTAACACAAAAATGCTAGAATTTTTCATATGCTTGAATCGATGGCGTGGCTGCGCGAGTTGATCTTGAACCACGCGGCGTTTCAGTATCTGATTATTTTTTTGGGAGCGGCTTTTGG
>Ga0209542_10009591_pt1 | contig 17718 bp, 17 predicted proteins | sample RifCSPhighO2_01_FD_184028 | JGI IMG/M metagenome (GOLD analysis project Ga0209542, IMG submission 184028) | Soil microbial communities from Rifle, Colorado - Rifle CSP2_plank highO2_0.1 (SPAdes) (version 2) | ecosystem: Environmental > Terrestrial > Deep subsurface > Rock core/Sediment ...
GAAGGCTGGCTTATGTTGGGATGACAAGAGCGCGCAAGAAACTTTACCTGACATATGCCACAAATCGGCTTTATTTTGGAACTCAAAGCAGCAATTTGGTTTCGAGGTTTGTGGTGGATATACCGGAAGAAATAGTTTGTTCTATTTAGATTTTGGTGGGGCCATATTTTTGGGCAGCTTGTTATACTTGTTGTAATGAGGAAATTAATTGCAGCAGTTCTTATTCTTTTATCAGGTTTCAGTCTTGGCTTGTTAGTGTCGATAGCTGCGCTATTGAAATCCTTTGGCGCCTCTGGTAAAGAACCTGGCTTTCCTCAACTCCTACTTTTATTGGGGTTACCACCACTTATAATTTCGGGAGCAATTAGTTTTTGTGTCTTTCAAAGAAATAAATTATTAGCTTTTGCCCTAACGGTTCTAGCGATTGGTTCTTCATTTGTTGCTTTTCTGGTTCTTATTTTTTACCTAAAAAATTTCTCCTAAGGGTTGATGGCAGTCTTGGCAAAATTTTCTAAAACAATTTATTCCGATTTCCGACTACATGTTGCCTTTACACTCTTTTTGGTTTGGCTGGTGGCCGTTTGGCGTTTTCAAACCCTCAACTCTTTCCTCTACCCCCTTTTGGCTGTTTTTTTAATGACAGTTCTTGATCTTGGAATCACCATGGTTCGAGATAAGAAGCTCTATTTTCCTTCGGCTTCGTGGGTGACGGGGTTTTTGATTGGACTGATTATTGATCCGAGTGAACCTGTTTGGATTATTGCTTTAGCGGCTTTGGTAGCGTTTTTGTCAAAACAATTCATCGGTGCAGGCTTGCGGCAGCATATTTTTAATCCGGCGGCGTTTGGGATTATGGCAACAAGTTTGATTTTTGGAGTTAGTGTTGCCTGGTGGGGTGTGGCTTGGGAAAGACTCCCGCTGATTATCTTAATCCCCCTGATGGTACGAATTTTATGGCGTATGAAAAGACCATGGCCGCCCCTTGCTTTTTTGGCAGTTTATTATATTTACCTAATAACCCTTATTTCCCCTTCCGACGCTTTTAGCACGCTAATGGACGGCTCAGTATTGCTTTTTGCGCTGGTAATGCTTCCGGAACCAATAACTTCGCCGGCAATTGGAAAATTTAAATATTTATTTGGTATTTTGGTAGCAATTTTGGTTATTGGTCTTTCTTATACAAAGATTTTGGAAGAAGTATTTTTGCCAGCACTTCTTTTGGGTAACCTAATTGGATTTTTAGTTTTAAGATTTAAGAAAACCTTTGCGGAACGTCAAATGTCCCTGTCACGTCCGACGTGACGAAAACCCCAGAGGCCAAAGGTAGTTAAAATAGCTCCAAATCCTAAGATTGCCAGCGTCGGCATTAAAGATCCAGCAGGAGCAAGCGTACTGCCGGCGGCGGTAGCAATGCTTGCCGGAACATTTCCTATCGTTAAGGTGAATGAGGCGGTTGTTGCTCCTGAGGTGATGGTTACTGAATTGTCGCCGGAAAGAGCAGTCTGCGGGGCCCATGACCAATTGCCAGAGCTGTCCGCTGTTGCAGAAACAGATTGACTGCCAACTGTACCCGTAACAGTAGATCCTGCTGTTGTTACTCCTGAAAATGTTGGCCTATCTGATGTCACCCAAAATTGTTTGGCCCCTTGGATAAAAGTAGCACCACCAACCTGCGAAACAAGGCCGGAACCGGCAAGGACAGTGGTTAGTGCAAGGTGAAAAGTGAAAAGTGTAAAAAAGAAAATTAGAACGAACAGCTTTAAGTGTTTAACGATCAGCGTTCTTAGGACAGACTGCATAATTAAAGTATATCAGCAGGTCAACTCAATCGCAAAGCGCTTGATGGCGCTCCTCTGACATATATATCAAATTCAGCTTTGCTGAAGGCTGATATATATCAGGAAGCCCCTTCAAGATTTGCTTGAAGTGAATGGCTGATATAATTGTTACATTGTTAAATTGCTATAGTGTTTTTTAGATTAAAAACATGATTGTTCGGGAAATTAAAGAAAACGAAAAAAGTCTTTACAATAAATCGGTCAACCATATTATTCAATCTTGGGAGTGGGGAGAATTCAGAAAAAAAGCAGGTTTAGACTTGGTGCGCTTGGGACATTTTGATGGCCAGAAGCTTGTAACCGCCTATCAACTGACATTCCACCCAGTGCCGTTTTTCAAGCAAACAATTGGTTATTTCCCTAAAGGCCCCATGCCAAATAAGTTAATGGTTGATAGTTTATCGTCAATCGGGAAAAAGAAGAACGCGGCTTTTATTAAGATTGAACCGAATGTTGTAACAAGTGACAGGAAACAAGTGACAAGTGACAAGTTAAGACAATTAGGTTTGATTGATTCGAAGAAGTCATTATTTACCAAATACAACTTTTTATTGGACTTAACCAAAAGTGAAGAGGAACTTATGGCGGCGATGCATCCAAAGACGAGGTACAACATTAAGGTCGCCCAAAAGAGGGGGGTTGAAGTTTATGAAAGCACAAAACAAGAAGACTTTGAAATTTATCTTAAACTTTACTTTGAAACCACCAAACGCCAAAAATATTTTGGTCACACTCCTGCCTACCACAAACTTCTTTGGCAGACACTGGCACCTTTTGGAATGGCGAGGCTTCTTGTTGCTAACTACCAACTATCAACTACTAACTACAAGCTACCCTCTTCGCCCGCGAAGCGAGGCGAGTCACTGGTTGCCTGGATGCTTCTAAACTTTGGCGATACTCTTTATTATCCATATGGCGGTTCATCAACCGAGCATAAAGATGTGATGGCGTCAAATTTAGTTGCCTGGGAGGTAATTAAACTCGGCAAGAAAATGAATCTTAAGGTTTTTGATATGTGGGGAGCTTTGGGGCCTGAGGCCACTGATGCTAATCCCTGGTACGGATTTCATCGATTTAAAGCAGGCTACGGACCAGCGCATGTTAAATATGTAGGAACGTATGATCTGGTTTTGAAGCCCTCACTTTACACTATTTTAAATATGGCTGACAAGTTGCGCTGGATCTATCTGCGGACGGTAAGAAGATAAACCTCTAGTTTTTTGGGGGTATTGTGAAAAGGTGGCAGGTTTGATATAATCTTTTTACTTTAATTTTATTGAAATTGACTCCGAAGGGGGTTTTCTTTTTATTTGGGCCCATTTTGGTATTGGGCCCCGTTTTTTAATCCACTTTCTGTAATTTTTGCGCCGCTTTTCGCCAAAACTCTGTCAATTTCCAATTTTTGTCGGTTTAAGATCTGCAATATCTGAAGCTAAATTTTGGAAAAATTTTTGGGATAAATAAACGCCAACGACTGCTTTTGGGTGAAATTTTTACAAAACCTATAGATGTAAACGGGGCATCACAACTTGTGACATGTCTCATTTTGTGAGTTTTTTGTAAGCTAGATTTTGTAAAGGAAAATTCCGTTTCCGGATTTTAGCGGCTTTTTATTTGGGAAAGGTTTGGTTTTGTCGGTGTTGACGATGATGCGAGCTCCTCTCTTGGCGTTCTGATAGATGAATTTTTCGAATCTTGGCATAGTTTTTTTGCGGCCGTAGACAAAGATTACATCGGCGACAGCAAGATCGGTGTGCCAGAGATTTTGCCTTTTAGTCAAGATCAAGTCCCGGACTTGAGGAGGGCTAAATTGGGATTTTAGTTTGGTGAGAAAAATCAAAAATGGATTGATTTCGTAGCCAATGGCCTTTGCGCCTTTTTGGGCGGCGGCAAAAAGCAACCGCCCGTCACCAGAACCAAGATCAATAACTGTTTCGCCCCTTTTAATATTGGCCAGCTTGATAATCGTTCCAACTTTTTCTTTTTTAGTGGCCACATAGGGAAGATCTAAAAAAACATCAATTGCAAAGAAAAAGGAAAAAAGGATAATCAAAAGAAACAGGAAGACAATGATAAGCAATATGAGGGATAAAATAAAAATCATCTTTTAAATTTTAGCAAGTGAGTAAGGGCAGGTCGAATTATATGCACGGAAGACGCTGGCTGGCTCGCGGCCGAAATATTTGGGGTTGCAATAAGGATATTCCTGAGATTTTATTCTATTTTAATTATTCCTAGAGTTTCTTCTTAAATCAGAAAAGGACAATGTCAAAAAGAAGATCGTCCATACTAAACTGAACAATATTAAGGCTTGTTGCCAACGAATAAATGAATACTGCCATTGAGTAAAAACAGAAATTCCTACAACTAAACCAATGAGAGATATCAAAAACTTGACTATTATTATGGGGAGTGGCACTTTATCAGTAGGAAAGAATAGACTCCTTTTTTTTAATATAAAAAACGCTTCAAAAACAAAAGCTGGTAAGAAAATTAAAAAGAAATTTCCAGATGACTTTGCAATAAGTTGAGATTCTATTAGCATAGAAAATTATAGCAGAGTTAGCCTACTCATATTTTGGCAAGACTAAAAGGGCAGATTGAGTTGTATGCACAGTAAACACACGCAGGTTTGCGGCCGAAATATTTGGGATTGGCGATAAACTGATTATTTTTGGTATCGTGGCGGATTTTGTCGGCAGTTTGCAAAATTAAATTTTCAACTTTTTCCAAATCCTTTTGGGTTGGAGTATAAACGCCCTCAATCCCATTTTCTAAAAAATGAAGAGCGATTTTTTCTGGTAAAATTCCGTAATTTTTAAAATATGATAGTGCATAAATGGCAAGTTGAGTAGATTCTTTGGCTTGGGCATTGGCGCGCTCTTGATCTATGTTTTCCGATGATTTGTAATCGATAATCGATACTTTTGACCCGGTTTTGACATCGATTCTATCGTATCTTCCGGTGATACTTATGCCTTTAAGTGAAAATTTGAACCTAGCTTCAATTAAACTTGGGGCATCTTTCGATTTGGCTTCTCTTTTATAAAAACTTTCAAGTGCCAATTTGCCTTGGTTCTTGCGTTTTTCTTCGTGCTCAATGGTTAAAAAACCCTCAGAGTCCCAAGCGTTTTCAAAAACTTCCAAAAGTTGGGGTAAGGTCAAAGGCTTCCCGTTTTTCCTGGATCTTAAAAAGGCGGCGACAGCTGAGTGCAGGGCTGATCCATAGACAATGGCATGATGACGCAAAATTGGCACTTTAAGAACGTGGACGTAGCGGTATTTGTAAGCGCAGGTTAGATAATCGTCAATTGACCCTTGGGTGAGTTTTAAAACATCCACGTCAAATATCTGCGTTTGGGTTGTTCGTAGCGGTGTAGGAGCAAATTTTTCGATTTTCTCAAGTGGTGATAATTTGGCAAGCGTTGCTTTTGGTTTGGGCTGATCTTGCGCCTCTAAAACAAACGGTGATATCTTTTTTGCGCGAGCGCCACCAATATCGCGGGACCAAGAAAAGTAAAGAAGATCGCGGGCTCTTGTCATCCCCACATAAAAAAGGCGCCTTTCTTCTTGCAGGTGCCAATCGCCGGTAGGCAGGGTTTCTTTGATTAAGGCCTCAGGAACTTCGATGGATTCGGGCCGGGCTCGGACTGGGAAACGGTCGGAGACAAGATTTACCAAGAAAACAACCGGAAATTCTAATCCTTTGGCACCATGAACAGTCATGACATTGACAGCATCTAAATCCGGATCAAACTCGATAGTGGCCGGATCATCTCCGGCTGCCCGGATTGCCTCGAGATAATCGACAAACTGGGCAACGGTTTCGGCGCGCGCGACATCAGCAAATTCTTTAATCTTCTCAAAAAACTTGGCGATATTTTGAATCTTAACTTGAGCCTCAATATCATTTTTTCTTTCCAGCCTTTTGAGATATTCGGTTCTTTTAAGAAAATCGTAGAGCACTTTGCCGACGTTTTCTTTTTTGGAAAGATTAATAGCTTCTTCTAAATCGAGCATGAGCTTGTCGACAATTGCTTTGGCTTCGTTTGAAATAGTGAGATTGGAATTAATGTCATTCTGGCCGGCTTCGCCAGAGCTCCAGCGAGGCGAGCCTGGCCTGAATCCCTTTTCGATTCTGGAGTCCTCTTCGCTGCGCTCAGGGTCCCCAGAATGACGATTCACGGGCGTGACCGAATCGAGGTTTTTTAAAACATAATAAAGAGATCTGTTCTTCCTTTTTGAGTATGAGGTTAATTTAATGGCATCAGCGGGCGGCATTTCGTATATGTCTGATGTCAGCAAATTGTAAAGATTGAGGCTGTCTTCGAAATTGGAAATGGCATTAAGAAAGGAGATCAGGAGACTGACTTCTTCTTGTTGATAAAGACCGGAAGAACCGACAAATTTGTGCGGGATGCCGCGCATATTTAGGGCGCGCAAAAAATGATCGGCTTGGGCGTTGGCGCGGACTAAGATTGCAAAATCGCGATGCTGGTAACACTTGACACTTGACACTTGACCTTTGACTCTTTTTTTCGCCATTATTTTTTCAATCTCTAGCGCGACAAGATCTGCTTCTTCGGAGATGGTGTCGGCAAAAATTTCCTGGGGCTCCACTTCGCTCAAAAAGCTTCGAGGAGCAAGTGGACTTTTACTTATGGCTGATCGAAGTTTTTTGACGATTTTATTCTCGATTTCTAACCTGTCCGGGTCGTTATGGCGAATTAAGCGGTAGGCACTATCTAGAATTGCTTGAGTTGAGCGATAATTTTGGGTTAAAACAACTTGCTTGGCGGCAGGATGCGTTTTTTTAAATTCCAAAATGTTGGAAATGGCAGCGCCGCGGAACTTGTAGATGGATTGGTCATCGTCTCCTACAACACAGATGTTTTTGTGTCCTGAAGCCAAAAGCTTGACAAGTTCGTTTTGAGCATAGTTGGTGTCTTGATATTCATCTACCAGAATATATTTGAATTGGTTCTGATAGTTTTTGAGGATTTTGGGGCGTTCAGTAAAAAGTTCTATCGTTTTAACAACCTGGTCGCCAAAATCTAAAAATCCCGCTTCGGTTTTAAATTTTTCGTAAGATTCGTAAGCTTGGGCCAACTCTTGATATTTTTTAGCTTCGATTCTTTCAGCGCCTTTGGCTTTTTGCCATTGGCTTTTAGCATACTTCGTAAACTCCCCGGGATGAATATTTTCGTCCTTGAGGCGGGAGAAGAAAGACAAAATAGCACTGATGAATTTTGTGGGATTGGACAGCGGTCGCCAGTAATCAAGAGAAATTCTGAACAGATTTTGCTGGAAAAAGAGAACCTGCTGAGGGCGGGAAAGAACTTTAAAATCCGGGGGCAGACCGACATCAAGAGCGTGGTCGCGAAGGATGCGGTCGCCGAAGGCGTGGAAGGTAGAAATCCAGGTGTCGATGTAGCCATAAGGGACTAAAATATCGACTCTTTCTTCCATTTCGGCGGCGGCTTTGTCGGTGAAGGTGAGGGCCAAAATTTCGGAGGGTTTGACAAGTTTTTTTTCAATAATGTAGGCAATTCTGCGGGCAATAACAGCTGTTTTCCCAGTTCCGGCTCCGGCGATTATCAGAAGCGGCCCTTCGGTAGTGGTTACTGCTTCACGCTGCTCTCGATTGAGTTCTTTAAGAATATCCGACACACGGCCATTTTAGCATGAGTGAGAGGTGATTTTACTTTCCGTAAACCTGATTATGAGTTCCGATGTCTACGAAGTATGCAATATTGTCATGTATAAAATAGACCGCTCGCGTATCTCCAGTTATTGAAAAAGCCCTGAAACCTTCCAGTTTTCCGCTAAGTGCGTGGTCTTCCAGAATCGGGTTTCTCTGATCTTCGACAAACAGATCATAACGCTCCTCAAATCTTGCGACTAAATTCCTGCGGTGAGAAATTCTTTTGGCATACGCTTTTTTGAAGTCTTTTGTAAAAAACGTCTTCACGAACGCAGCATTTTGAAGAATTCTTCTTTATTTTTCGGTCTGTAAATATTTCTTCCCGCTTTGATGTCGTCAATTGCTTTTTTGTAACGCTTCTCTGCTACTTTAGAGAGGCGGGTAACCTCTTCGACTTCTTCCGTCACTTTCAGGCTGAGTTCTTTTTTGGCAAACTTGGTCAAAAGCACACGGATTGCTTCTTGAATGGAAGAAAACCCCAAATCTTGCGATGCGCTTTGGGCTTTTTCTTTTAGATCTTTGCTCATGGGAACTTGTAAAATTACTCTTTGCATATTAATACAATTGTATAGTTTTTGTATAGGAATGTCAATCAATGCGGCTTAGGCCCGCAACTGACTTTGTCGGTGAGGACCGCAAGCTTTGCTTATTTTAGCACGAAGTCTTGCGCTAAATTGAAAATGTTTTTGAGGTTTTGGGAAAAGAGGTAGACGAAGACTAAAACGTTCGGAAGTTAACAATAGCCATAACCAAGTAAATTTGCAAGAAAAAGAGGGGGTGTCAACCTGGTTCACCTCGAAGGTGGTTTTAAAAGGGTTTTGTGGCTTCCGATTCTATTGTTTGGACAGTTGAAATCCGGCTAGAAAGGCGGGAGAAGCGGGAGTTGACCGCGTCTGACGCATTATTCATTCGTATAACGGTGTAGGTATAGGATATCGTATGTCAACTATTTTAGGCTCTTTTTGCTCTTTGTTTCAATAGATTGAACTGTAGAGATTTTGGAGTTCAACCTCGAAAACCTTGTGTTAACGTCGTCGGAGGATGCGGCGGCGTTTTTGATGTGGCGGGTTAAAACAGAAAGCGATGAGCCGAATTTGTCGGTTTCACCTGCAATTTCGCGAAGTGCTGCCAGAATTTGCCCTGCCTGTTTTTCGATGCGTGAGCCCTCTAAGCTCATAATTATTGCACGTAGATAAGCGTAAAGAGTGTTAGGCGAAACTGGCCGGACCCGTTTTTGGTAGGCATAATCGTCAATCTCCGGATTATTGGTTAAAATTTCATAATAAACAGGCTCTGCCGGAATATACATCAGAGCAAAATCCAAAGTCCCCTCTTGCGGCCTAATGTATTTTGTAGAAATTGCATCAATATGCTTTTTTACATCCACAACAAACGATTTACGATGAGCCGCTCGCTCTTTCTCGTCTTGGCTTTTGCTCATTTTTCTGAAATTTTCCATTGGAAATTTAGCATCGATTGGAATAATTCCCTGCTCAAGTTTCAGGGCCGCGTCGACAATTTCGCCGGATTTAAAAGCGTACTGCAGATGAAAATGTTGCTTAGGCAAGGCCTGACTAAGAAGATCTTTTAAGACTGCCTCCCCGATTTGACCTCTAAGTTTTGGCGAGCGTAAAAACTCCTGCAGCTCCCGCATTGATCTCCCAAGCTCGGTCATTTCTCCTACCGACTTAGAAACAGTGGAGATAACCTGAGCAGCCCTATCTAATCTTTCATTGATGGCCCGAGTATTGCGGACCATGGAATCGGTGGTTTTGTCCATTGATCCGCGCATGTCGGAGATGAGCTGGGTGAGAAGTTTGGTGGTTTCGTCTTGAGATTTCGAATCGACAAGTTTTTTTATTTGGAGATATATCAATCCGAAGCCGATTATTACTAACGCACCGATTATGAAAAATGTTGTCTGGGAATCCATCGAACGTATTTTACCAGATTGTTATATTGTTAAATTGCTATATTGAGAATACATGAGCAAACTACTTGAGCAATGTAACAATGTAGCAATATAACAATCATGTCTCGTTTTTTACCTTTTACTTTTTTAATAGCTGCAGCTTCGGCTTTTGGTTTGGCTTGGATTGTTGTTGAGGTGGATCCAGCCTCAGCACCTTGGTTTATTTTTACCTTTTTCGTTTTCTTGCTTTTTATATTTATATTTTGTCTTTTGGGACTACTTCTTTATTTTTTGAGAACTCGATTTTATAAGCGCTACAGCACTAGCTGGTATTTTAAGACTTCTTTCAAGATGGCTTTTTTTGTTGCGCTTTTCGTGGCTATTTCGGCCACTTTGGCGATTTTGCAGCAGGTTACTACTTTTAATATTGTTTTGACAATTCTGGCAATCGGCCTTTTGGCTTTTTGGAGTTATTTGGGAAAAAAAGCAAAAAGGCCCGGGAGCCAGTAAGCCTACAAATATTTGTAGGCTTTTTTGATCCTAGTGTTCCAATAGAGGATTGCCGGGAATAAAAGTATAACTACCCCTAAGACTAAAAAGATATAGCGGGGGGGCTGTTGGACCAGAAAACTCAAGGCAGTAATAAATAGCCCAAGGAGCCTCCCAAAAGCCAATGTCAACTCGCGCCCCGGTATTGCACGGTTCAAATCCGGGTTGCGGTCAACTACCATTGCCGTTGAAATATTCCAAAATACAGGAAGCAAAAAGCTGATGGCTCCAGATAAAATTACCCATAGACCAATGTTTTTTGTAGCATAGGGAAACATGAAAGTTACCGCTGCCATCGAAAGCGTCAGTGGGTATAAAAAAACGGATCTTTTTTGTAATTTGTCTGTGAATCTTCCGAGTAGGAATGTAGAAACGACGCCGGCCAGAGCAAGATATGCAACAAATGTGCCGTAATAGAAAGGCGTCTTGATGAAAAATAAGGTGTAGATGGGGATTATACCAATTACCAGAGCTTCCCAGATTCCCTGTAAGAAGATGAAAATTCTTGTTGATTCTATTTCTTGAAGCGCTTCTTTGACGCCGTAGCGAAGTTCGAAATTTTTCTGCAAGCCAGTCAGATAAAAGCAGATTAAGAAGGAGACTGATGAAAAAATCCAGATCAAGGCTATGTTAATTTGGGCCAAGAAACCGGCAAAAATAGGTGCTATGACAGAAATTAGTGACCCTGTCCCAAACATTACCGCTGAGCTTTCGCCTCTTTTTTCCGTCGGGGTTAATTCAAAGTGAGCAATGTTATAAAAAACAAAGAAGAAGAAAAGCGTGAGTCCGCTAACAAACATTGCCAAATAAAATTGATATACACTGAAAAGTTTAATTATCAAAAAAATAAAAGCTAACCAAGTTATGATTGCCAAATACCAAGAAATTCGAGAGGTCAATCTTCTAAGGGTAAGTAGGGCGATGATTTGGCTGGCGAAGATTAAAACGCTTCCCCAAATCATTTCATTAAAAGTAAAACCTTGCTTTAAGTAATAGGTGGGCAAAATTGATCTTGAGAAAATAGAAAACCAAAGAAACGAGAAATAGAAAATTAAAAGAGTTCTAAATTCCTTTTTGTACATTTGGTGAGATCCTATTGGGAGAGGATAATGACGCCCTCTCTCCAGCCGCCGGGGTCTTTGATTAAAGTGCCATCTTTTTGGTAAATATGAGTTGTGATAGCAATTGATTTGTCGCGGAATGAATCTGGAATCTGCCAATCCAGTTTATGAGGAGAAGCGCTAACCTCACCAATCATTTCCCACTTACCATCCGCATAAGCTTTTGCCCAAAACTGAACCTTTTGAACATCTTGGGGGCGATCTACCGAAAGCTCGATTGTAAACTTGTTGCTTTTTATTATTTCGCCGGGCCGGGGGGATATAATATGACCACCAGAGGCTACCTGATTTTGATTCTGAATATTTTCCGAGTTTTGCGAAATCAAGGGCTTTACGATCAAAAAAATAATAATCAGCCCAAGAATCACAAGGGCAATTACGCCAAAAACATTTATCGGCCAGCCTTTTTCGCTTTTTTCAATTGGACCGCGTTTTTCTTGAACATCGGGCATTTCATTTTAAATTATACCAATTACACCAGAGTCCTATTTTCAAGTGTATTTCACACTCTTGAAATTAAATCATATTAAGATAGAATGGCCGTAAGCCTCTTGGAATTGAAAATTTACTTATATGTCCAAAGTTAACCCCATTCAAAGAATTCTGGCAATAATTCTTTCGACAATTATCTCATTTTTAACATGGTTTATAAGACTGGTTACATTTATCGGCGATATCACAATCTGGACGGCTAAGATAATTTTTATAAGTCTTGCCAAAATTACCAAAAAACTCAACTTAGACGTACGAAAAAGATTACCTAAACTTGCCAAAATAGTTGACGGCGCACTTCATTATCCGGCAATTTACCAAGAAAGAAGTTTTAAGATAGGTCTTTTGACCATTGTTATTTTGATTGGCTCCATCTGGTATTTCACACGCGATCTTCCGAGCCCAAGACAACTGGAAACAAGACAAATTCCCCAAACGACTAAAATTTATGACAGGAATGGCAAGCTTCTTTTTAATGTTTATACTGACCAGAACCGGACAGTAGTGCCACTTTCAGAAATTCCTGACAACTTAAAGAGGGCAACAATCGCGATTGAGGACAAAGATTTTTATAAACATAAAGGTTTTGATGTTTATGGCATAATTCGCGCTGCCAGAAACACCGTTTTTGCGGGTAGTCTGCAGGGAGGATCGACGATTACCCAGCAGCTTGTCAAGAGTGTTTTTTTGTCACCTGAGCGAACAATCACTAGAAAGATCAAAGAGCTGTATTTGGCTTTTCGGGTAGAAATGGCTTTCCCCAAAGATAAAATCTTGGAGATGTATCTCAATCAAGTTCCTTACGGGGGAACTGCTTGGGGCGTGGCAGCAGCTAGCGAGCAGTATTTTGGTAAATCGGTCCATGATTTAACGCTTGGGGAAGCGGCACTTTTGGCAGGGTTGCCAGCGGCTCCCAGTTATTACTCACCATTTGGTCAAAATCGCCAGCGCGCTTTCGAAAGACAAAAGTTAGTTTTGGCGAGAATGGTCGACGATCATTCAATTTCAAAAGAAGAAGCGACTAGGGCACAATCGGAGGAAATTCAAATAAGGCCGGCGATAATCAATATTAAAGCCCCCCATTTTGTAATGTATGTGAGGGAATATTTGGCGCAAAAATACGGTGAGACGGTAGCAGCGCAAGGAGGTCTTAAAGTAACGACGACGCTGGATTTGGTAATTCAAGGAGTTACCCAGAAGGAAATCCGCGACAACATTGAGAAACTTAAGGATCTTCGCGTTTCAAATGGAGCAGCGCTGGTGACCAAATCCAAAACCGGTGAGATTTTGGCCATGGTTGGCTCAAAAGACTTCTTCGATACTTCAATTGACGGTAATGTCAATGTGACGATTGCACCAAGACAACCAGGCTCGGCAATTAAACCAATCAATTATGCAACGGCTCTGGCTCATCGATTAATTACTCCGGCAACGGTGATTATGGATGCTCCGACGACTTTTTCTGGCGGGCCTGCACCATATAGACCAGTTAATTATGACGGAAGGTTTCACGGACCGGTTCAGGTAAGATATGCTTTGGGAAATTCATATAATATTCCGGCAGTTAAGGTGCTGGCTTTAAATGGCGTTTCCGAAATGATTAAAATGGCGCGAGAAATGGGTATTTCTACTTTTGAGGATGAATCTCGCTACGGGCTTTCTTTAACATTAGGAGGCGGTGAAGTGAAAATGACGGAAATGGCCATGGCTTTCGGGGTTTTTGCCAATGAAGGGTTAAAGGTTGACTTGACACCTGTACTTCGAGTGGAAGATTCAAAAGGGCGGGTCTTGGAGGAATTTAAACCAAAGACCGGAAAAAGGGTTTTATTGCCGGAGGTAACTTTCTTGATTTCCTCAATACTTTCAGACAATAGCGCCAGATCAGCTGCTTTTGGACCGGCTAGTCTTTTAGTAATTCGCGGCAAAACTGTGGCTGTTAAGACAGGGACGACAGATGATAAAAGGGATAACTGGACAATTGGTTATACGCCAAGTTACTTGGTGGCCACTTGGGTTGGGAACAATGACAACACACCAATGAATCCGCTTCTGGCTTCCGGGATAACCGGTGCGGCACCAATCTGGAACGGTATTATGACCGATCTTTTGAAAGATAAAGTTAATGAGACTTTTAAGGTTCCTTCGGGAGTGCTTGGAAAGGAGATATGTTCGGCAACCGGCGGCTTGAAAAATGAAAAGTGCAATAATCGTTTTGAATACTTTTTGGCCGGTACCGAACCAACGAAAGATACATTTACCAAGGTGAAGATTTGGGTGGAAAGAGGCACGGGGAAGATTGTACCCCCAGGTACACCAAACTCTGACGAGAAAGAAGAAGTTCTTATTTCGGATCCATATTCTAAACAGGACTTTTGCGCGACTTGCCCTTTGCCTGGACCGACACCTTCACCGAATCCCTAATTTCTCAATTCAGACAAACCGTCTTCTTCAAAGACACCTCGGAGGTGGAATGCATCTAATCAAGGAATTTTTCAACCAGGGGCGGGTCAGTTTAAAAACTGAAAGGTGGAGAGGATTTTTGGGGCTGATGTTGTTGATTGAGGTTGTGGTTGGGGGTTGAGTATGTTCATCATTTCACTTTCGGGAATATTTAACAACTTGGTCTATTTAAAATTGAGCGGGTCTGTAACAGAAAGAGTTTTGATTTTAGCAAAATCTTCGTCATAGGTCGCTATTTTTGAATTTCTTGGAACTTGAGTTGTGATTAAACAGTCGGGGAATTTTATATTTAACTTCTGGAAAGTTTCGAGGGCCTTCCTGGTATTTGTTTTCTCTACTAATGTCAGATTCCTAAGGTCGAGAATTTTTTGAATGCCTTCAAGAACTTCCTTTTTTGAAAATTTATAAATTCTTGCAAGAACAAATAGAACTTCAAATATGACTATATTTGAGGTGTAAGGGCGAGCCTTGCCTTTTTCAATTATTTCCAGAAGCCGGACACAATCTTTAAACTTCTTTTTATCGTCTGCCGTAAAGTATCTAATGAAAACGCTTGTTTCAAGAAATATCTTCTCCACTTATCTTTTACCCCAAGAATAATCTATATAATCTCTTATTTTTTCAGCGGGTATTGGTTTTTTCACTTTAAACTTACCAGCTAAAGATAAAATGCCTTTTTTCTCATCAACTGGTTCGATGATTATTTTCCTATCTTCTGCCTTAATAATCGCTCTGCCATGTTTTTTAAGGCCGATTTTTTTCCTGACAGAAACAGGGATGTGAACCTGAAATTTTGGAGTAATTGTTGTTAACTCTGACATTGCAATAACTATAATAGATTATTACCCTACTAATGTCAATACAACTAAATTCAGGATAAGAGGGTGCGAGTACCTAATTTCCTGTATCCTAATCTATGAATTTGCCCTTGGACTGCGCTCAGGGTAAATTTGTTGAATGTTTCATTTAACAAATTTAAAGAGAGAAGAATTATGATTGGGGCAAAACCTTTTCTCATATTTCCATCATTTCAGCTTTTGCTTTAAAAGACAAATTGGTGCGAAAATATAAGGCATGAAGAAAACAATTTATCTAGCGCAGGCTATTCCTTATGTTAATGCCGCCCCCCACATCGGTCATGCCCTGGAGTTTGTGCAAGCGGACTCGCTGGCAAGATTTTGGCGACTTTTAGGTTGGGATGTTTTGTATACTACCGGGACCGATGATAATTCACTTAAAAACCTGCAAACCGCCGAGGCCGAAGGTTTGCCAACAAAAGAAGTCGTGGACAAATACGCCAAGCAATTTGAGGGCCTTAAGGAGGTACTTAACATAAGCTGGGATATTTTTAACAGAACCTCCTCAAAAGAGCATTTCAGGGGAGCCCAAAAATTGTGGAGCCTTTGCAAGAAAGAAGACATTTATAAAAAGAAATACAAGGGGCTTTATTGTGTCGGGTGCGAGGCATTTTACAAACCGGATGAGATAGTTTTGGGAAAGTGCCCGGACGGTCATTCAAATATAGAAGAGGTTGCGGAGGAAAACTATTTTTTCAAACTCTCCAACTACCAAAGATATTTGGAGAGATTGATTGCAAACGATAAATTGCGGATTTTGCCGATATCCCGGAAGAATGAGGTACTTTCGTTTATTGCCCAAGGTCTTGAGGACTTCAGTATTTCCAGGTCAGTCGAGAGGGCGAGAGGGTGGGGCGTCCCGGTGCCGGGAGACGGTAGCCAAGTTTTGTATGTCTGGTTTGACGCCCTAACGACATACCTTACCGCTCTTGGCTTTGGAAACGAGGAGAGCTTGTACCGGAAGTTTTGGATAAATAGCCAAAATAAAGTGCAGATATTGGGTAAGGGGATAATCAGATTCCATGCGGTTTATTGGCCGGCGATGCTTACCTCTGCCGGCATTCCCCTGCCAAGCTCTGAATTTGTCCATGGTTATGTGACTCTAGAGGGGCAAAAGATTTCAAAAACGCTGGGAAACGTGATTGACCCGTTTGAGCTAGTTGATAAATTTGGGGTTGATGCGATCCGGTTTTATCTGCTGCGCGAAATTCCGGCGTGGGGCGATGGTGATTTTGCACTTTTGCGATTTAAGGATTTATATAACGGCGAGTTGGCAAATGGTTTGGGAAATTTAGTGGCACGGGTCGCAAGGCTGGCCGCCGACACAAAATTAAATTTGCCGGAAAAAAAGAATTTTAAATTTAAAAAGGTAGTTGTCGACAATCTTAAAAATTTCAGGTTTGACTTGGCACTAATTGGTCTCTGGGATGAAATATCTCAGCTTGATAAGAAGATCAATGAGGAAAAACCCTGGGAGCTTGAGGGTACGACACTTAAAAAAGCTATAACGCCAATTGCAAAAGAAATTAGGGAAATTGCCTTTAACTTAGGGCTGTTTTTGCCGGAGACAAGTGCCAAAATTCTTGATCAATTCACCGGCAAAATTTCCGCCGAGAAACCGCTATTCCCGAGGATTTAGATTATAATCCTAGCTGTTTAAATAAAAGGAGTGTCTTGCTCTTCTAAAGCACTCTCCAAGCATCCGTGAATGCTTGGACTCTGGCAATTATTTTTGAAAATCAAGGATTTCGGTGACCTAAAACCGTAGTCTTAGATTCATTAACCTAATTTCAGTATTTAATTTAAAAAAACGGAAACCAAAATTCAAGAAGTCAAAAAATCCAAAATTACCAAAATGCCAATTACCTATTTTCAATTGGCACTACCAGGCGGACAGCCCCAACGTGGTGATGGCCACGGCCACGGCGCCAGTCACGGGCGCGCAGACCACGATCCGGGCGGGCATCGCCGACATAGGCAACGTGGGAACCAGAAGAATTTATTGGATTTTTGGTTCTGCCATAAACCCATCCCAAACCTTGAGCTTTAGCATATTCTGGCCCAAAGAGCCATTCACCTATTTCATCTAAGTGCTGGAAGGTTATATCTGATAAGGCAGCAGCTTCATCGGGGATAATTTCAGATATCCCCTTAAGATCCAGTCTTTCACTGAGTTCCTCCGCATCCTGCTTAACTCGCTCTTCTTGTTCTTGAACACTTATATTAAAACTGTCTGGCACGAAAAATCTTTTGGGATCCGGGAAAATAGCTACTTCAATTTCCCTGGAAGGTAAGGCAAGCAACCTGCCTCCGGCATCAACTACATAATAGAAGGAGGGCTTTCCCTTTCTTTCTTGAGATTCTCTTTGGGTATTAATAGTTTCCCCGCGAAGACGATAAATTACAGCACCGTCTTTTATTAATGCTTCCTTTTCCTCTTCTGTGAATCTTTCTCTGAAAACTAGCTGCTCCGAAGTAGGCTTAACTTCCTGTGCTCTTGGAGATTTTTTGGCAGGTAGCTCTTTTGGACCTGGATCTTGGTTTTCTGGATGCTTTCCTGTGGCATCCAAGCGTTCCATTACCATATTAAGCGCAAATTATACTTTGCTATAGGTCTCTTGTCAAGTGGTATACTTGATTCTATGAATTTGGTTGATACTCATGCTCATTTGGATTTTACCGACGACAAGAAAGGGTGGATTGAAAGAGCGAAAGAAGCGGGAGTAAGTAAGATTATCTGTATTGGGACGTCGGTTGAGGCAAGCAGGAAATGTGTTGAGATTGC
>Ga0209542_10009592_pt1 | contig 17718 bp, 17 predicted proteins | sample RifCSPhighO2_01_FD_184028 | JGI IMG/M metagenome (GOLD analysis project Ga0209542, IMG submission 184028) | Soil microbial communities from Rifle, Colorado - Rifle CSP2_plank highO2_0.1 (SPAdes) (version 2) | ecosystem: Environmental > Terrestrial > Deep subsurface > Rock core/Sediment ...
AGGAGGTGGAGGAGGAGGAGGAGGAGGCGGAGGCGGTGGAACATACATCCCACCGACACCCGCGGCTCCAGCGCCTGCGGCCAGCAATGCCAGCCTTACAGCCGAGCAGAGATCTGCGCTTATAGTGACTCTTACCGCACAGTTGAATGCGCTTCTGGCCCAGCTTGCGGTTCTGCAAGGCAAGGCCGCCCCGAGCGGAAGCTTTAGCCGCGACCTAGAGACCGGCTCAACAGGGCCAGACGTAAAAGCCCTGCAGGCATATCTCAATAGCCATGGTTTCCCACTTGCTTCAAGCGGCGCGGGCTCGCCGGGGAATGAGACAGAACGCTTCGGCGGACTCACGCGCACGGCTCTTGCCAAGTGGCAGAACTCAGTTGGCATTGTACCGGCTGCCGGATATTTCGGACCGAAGACCAGGGGCTATATCGCAGCCAATCCGTAAGGATAGGTATCGCGTATCGCGTATCGCGTATCGCGTATCGCGTATTGAGCGGCCCCGACATGAAGTCGGGGCCGCATGCGTTGCCAATATGCCCAAATCGGTATACGGTATAGCAGATAAGATATGGCCCGAACACGTGAAATGGATTCTAAGAAGGTGAATCCCGTTAGAAGTACTTGGCAGGAAAATTTAGTATAAATTTTCCTGCGAGCCCTATTGAGACCGAAAGGCAAACGGAAAGTAATACCCAAAACGGATATATGAACAAACGACGGCAAACTTCTAACGGGATGAAAAAAATTGTCACAATAGGCGGCGGAACCGGAAGCTACATGGTGCTCCGCGGCCTCAAGAAATTCCCCTTTGATATTACGGCAGTCGTGACCATATTTGACAGCGGAGGCTCTGCGGGAACGCTCCGAGATGAATTCGGCATTCTGCCGCCGGGTGACTTGCGTCGCTGCCTTATTGCGCTTTCGGAAGGGAAGCGCAGAGCGGTTTTGCGTGACCTTTTTAATTTCAGGTTTGACAAAAAAGGCAGCTCGCTTCATGGACACAACTTCGGCAACCTCTTTCTACTTGCACTTTCCGAAATTTACGGAAGCGACATAGAAGCAATCAAGAAAGCGTCCTTGCTCCTCAATCTCAAGGGAAAAGTACTTCCGGTTTCTTTGGATAAGTCACACGTGCATGCAACCCTTGAAGACGGAACGGAAATAGTGGGAGAAACAAATATTGATATACCGAAGCACAATGGAGATTTACGTATCAAGGAGCTGCGCCTTATGCCTCCTGCCCGCATCTTCAAGGAGACAGATGAGGCAATCCGAGGGGCCGACCTCACCGTTATCTGTCCCGGGGACATTTACTCATCCCTTGTTCCCAATCTGCTGGTGGGCGGAATGAAAGAAGCTCTGCGTGCTTGCAAGGGGAAGAAAGTGGCGATTTGCAACTCTATGACCAAGTGGGGAGAGACGCACGACTATGCGGCTTCAGATATGGTTAGTGAGCTTCTAAAATACAGCGGCATTCCCAAATTTGATTATGTAATCTGCAATACTCGCAAAATATCGCCGACAGTGCGGAAAAAATATGCGGCCGAAAAGAAATTCCCTGTTCGCATAGATGCGAAACTCTCAAGGTGCGCGGCGAAAGTCATCAAGGCCGACTTACTGACCGATTCAGATGTAGTGCGCTATGACCCAGAGACCGTCGCGAAGATTTTATATAAGCTTTAAAATGGATTTTGCCGTAAATAGGGCGAGAAGGGCTGCGAGGATAGTAGCATATTTGAAAAAGGCGTACCCGAAGCCCAGGAGCGAACTTAAATATAAGACACCGTTTCAGTTCGTCGTTGCCGTTATTCTCTCTGCGCAGTGCACTGACAAAGCGGTTAACCGTTTGACGGAAAAGCTTTTTAAAAAATACAAGACTGCAAACGATTTTGCACGGGCAAAGCCAGCGGCTTTTGAAGAAGAGCTTTCATCCGTTACTTTTTTCCGCAACAAGGCCAAACATATAATCGCCTCGGCGAAAAGAGTATGCGTGGATTTTGGCGGGCGCGTGCCAAAAAATCCTGAAGACCTGCAAACGCTTCCAGGCGTGGGGTACAAAACAGCGCATGTCATTTTAGGAGAGCTCTTTGATGTCTGGGAAGGAATACCGACTGACACGCACGTGAAGCGTTTTGCGCATCGTTTTGACCTCTCGCACCATCGCGACCTGAAGAAAGTTTCTAAAGACTTGGAAGCGTTGATTTCCAAAGAGGATTGGAAATATGTGAACAATGGGCTAATTCTATACGGGCGATATGTGTGTCCTGCGCGCAAACATGATTGTTCGACGCATCCGCTCACAAAACTCTGGCCGAAAGCCGCGAGACGCTGGCTTCCGCTCTGATGGTGTCTACAAAATTAGACCATGGTCTAATTTTGTAGACACATTCTGCTTTTCCATTTCTTGTTTTTAAATGCTCGCTGGATTGGCTCAAAATAGGTACTATAGCTTAATGCGTTGCATTGTAGCGGGCTTGGCGGTTGAATACGAAGACATCGGGACCGGGAAAACGGTTGTAATGCTCCACGGATGGAAGGATAATTTGCGTACATTTGATGATGTTGCGCTCCGGCTCTCAAGCTCGTTTAGAGTAATACGGATTGACTTGCCTGGTTTTGGCGGAAGTGAGCCGCTATCTACGGACTGGAAACTTGACGATTACGTCGGTTTTGTGAAAGATTTCTTAGCAAAATTAAATATAAGGCCTGATATTTTGGTCGGCCATTCTTTTGGAGGAAGAATAATTATCAAAGGAGTCGCGAAAAAGGTGTTAGATGCAAAGAAAGTCGTTCTCATTTCTTCCGCAGGGATTGCGCGGAGAAAGACGCTCAAGAATTTCGTTCTTGCTGTTCTTGCGAAGGTCGGGCGCATAGTTACGTCCATCCCACCTTTCAGTTTTTGGAAACAGAAGATACGAAGAAAATTATACGAGACAATCGGGAGCGATTATTTCCGCGCAGGCGCTCTGCGCGGAACCTTCCTAAATATTGTTAACGAGGACTTGAGTGAGGTTGCAAAAGATATTACAGTCCCGTTGTTAATCATCTGGGGGAGCGCGGACGATACGACGCCGCTTGACGAGGGAAGGCGTCTGAATCAACTTGTATCCGGCTCCAGACTCCAAGTGATTGAGGAGGCGGGGCATTTTGTCCACAAGGAACGGCCGAAAGAAGTATACGAATTAATTCGCACATTTTCCATATGAGCAGAATACTTTCACGCTATCGCCCGCGATTCATAAGGTCGCTCTTGTACATGCTTCAGTCATGCGAATACAACATTCGCGACTACATTTCTTGGTACGGGAGGACGAAAGATTTCAGCCGCGTTGAACGGCGCAAGATTTTGGTAAAGACCCCGAAAGTCCACGCTTTGTACTTCTCTGCCTACGCCATTCTCATCGCGCTCGCGGGGCTTGCCTATTACGCGACGGAGTTTGCCGAGCCCCAGCAGAGACTTGTTATCCTTGCGTGCACAATGCTTCTCGCTCCCTTCATTCTCCCGTATGCAATCCTCATTCCACTCGTATCATTGAAGGTGTTGCAGATTCCCTTTGAGAACATGCTGATGGCGCGGGCGCGGAAGATACTGGCCCGGCATAAGGGTCTGAAAATCGCCATAGCGGGAAGTTTCGGCAAGACAAGCATGAGGGAAATCCTGAAAACCGTGTTAAGCGAGGGAGAAGCCCCGACGCAAAAAGGTCGGGGTCCCGACCGAAGCGTCGGGAGAAAGAAAGTCTCGGCGCCTCCATTTAGTCACAACACCCCCATCGGGATTTGCAGATTCATAAACAAACTTATTGGGGATGAAGATATTTTGATTTTTGAGCTGGGCGAATACTACCCCGGAGACGTCATGAAGTTATGCAGGCTTCTAGGCCCGCATATCGGAATCATCACTGGAGTAAACGAAGCGCATTTGGAAAAATTCGTGACTTTGGAAAAAACGGCAAAAACGATTTTTGAATTGGCGGAATACCTCAAGGGAAAACCCGTTTACATTAACGGCGAGAATGCGATAACGCGCAGAAGGGCCAATCATAATCTGAAAAACCATATTCTCTACTCGCGAGAGGGAGCGGGAGATTGCCGCGTACTAAACGCGAAGTCCGGACTTTACGGGACCTCTATTGTTTTGGAAGTATGCGGAGACAAATTCGAGGCGGAATCCAAGCTTCTCGGCCTGCATAATATCGGGCCGCTTGCCGTTGTGGCGCACATCGCCCACCGCCTTGGGTTTGACAACACGCAAATTGAGAGAGGAATACGGAAGACTAGTGCCTTCTCGAATCGCCTGGAGCTACGGGAAGACAAGAGCGGAGTCATCACGCTTGACGACAGCTACAACGGCAATCCCGATGGTGTCCATGCGATTATTAATTTCCTATCATCATTACGGGGGCATCGAAGATGGTATGTCACTCCCGGATTGGTTGAGATGGGCCCTCGGACAATTGAAGTGCACAGGGAAATCGGACGGATGCTCGCGCAAGCGGGAATTGAAAAGGTCATTCTTATAAAAAATTCAGTAACTTCATACATTGAGCAGGGTCTTAAAGATGCGAAGTACACGGGCGAGATTTTGTGGTTTGACGACGCGCTTTTGGCGTTAAATGCGCTTCCGCACTTGACAGTGAAAGGGGACGTTGTGCTCCTTCAGAACGATTGGCCAGATCAGTATGTATGAGAAATGCCAAGGGGCGCCCTTTGCATTGGATGAAAAGGAAGAAACTCCGGGTCGAAATCCTCGCCCATTTTTATAAAATGCGTACAATAGCTTAATGAAAAGCATCGTTGTTGTTTTCGGAGGGAGGAGCGTGGAGCACGATGTTTCCATCATAACCGCGCATATTCCTATAATTGAGACCTTGCTAGCGAGCCAGAAATTTGACGTCTGGCCTGTGTACATCGCAAAGAACGGATCGTGGTATTCGGACAAGGCGATGAATGATTTGGCGTTCTTTAAGAACCCGGATTTTGAAGAGAAACTCTCTAAACAAAAACCGCTCCAGCTTTCTTTTGATAAGGGATTGTCCCTCGTATGGCCGGGGCTTTTCTCAAAATCTGTCCGCATTGACGTGGTTTTTCCCGCCATGCACGGAACATTCGGAGAAGACGGAAGCCTTATGGGACTGCTACGGATGGCTGGCGCGCCGTTCGTTGGTTGCGACATGACAGCGTCAGCAGTCGCGATGGACAAGGTACTGACCAAGCAGGTGCTCGCGCAGGAGGGTATTCCTCTCGCGCCATCCATATGGTTCACAAAGCAAGAGTGGTTGGATGACAGCACGCGCGTGCATAAGCGCATCTCAAAACTCAAATTCCCCATGTTCGTCAAGCCGGCGCACCTCGGTTCCAGCATCGGGATAACAAAAGTGAAAAGCGAATCGGAGCTCCAAAACGCACTGGAAGTGGCTCTCCATTACGATGACAAGATTCTTGTTGAGGAGGGAGTGGAAAACCTGACAGAGGTGACGCTTCCGATAATGGGCAACGATGTGCCGCGCGTTGCGCTCGTCGAGCGGCCCCTCAACAAGACGGAACTATTTGATTTTGACAGCAAGTATATGTCCGGCGGGAAGAAAGGAGCGGGTGCCAACAGCGCATACAGCGTTATTCCGGCGGACATCGGCGAGAACATGACACGGCAGGTTATAGAATTGGGAAAGAGCGTGTACCGAATACTGGGATGTTCCGGTATTGCCCGCGTTGATTTCCTTATAGACGGCACGGCGAAAAAGGTCTATGTCATAGAAGTGAATACCATGCCTGGGAGTTTGTATCATCACAACTGGAAGAAGGCAGGCGTGTCCGACATGGAACTTGTCCTGGGGCTCGTTAAGATGGCCGTAGAGCGTTTTGACACTCAAAAAAGCACCAACTATACGTTTAGTTCGGAGATATTGAGCAAGGTTGGCGGGCCGAAAGCTCAGTTATGAATGGGAAACACCGTAACAATAATCACACAAAGCCAAAGAAAGTTGCAGTATTTGACGTTGACGGTACTATATTTCGCTCCAGTCTTCTCATCTCGCTCGTCAATCATCTCGTGCAAACAGGCGCGTTTCCTAAAAATGCGGAACGCGTGTACGAACGGGCGCGCGGGCGGTGGCTGGACCGCGAAGGGGATTACGAAGAATATATTCAGGCGGTCATAAGCGCTTTTCAAAAACACCTCAAGGGTATTCACTACAGCGTTTTAGCGGATGCGGCAGAGGAAGTGGTGAAGCGGGAATATAAACGCCTGTATCGTTACACGCGCGACCTGCTCGCCGATTTAAAGAAGAGGGGGTATTTTCTTCTTGCAGTTTCTCACTCGCCGAAAACAATATTGGACAAATTCTGTCCGCGACTCGGGTTTGATAAAGTATACGGCACAATATACGAAATCGGGCCGCAGGAATGTTTTACCGGAGAAATAACGGACGCGCACCTTATCCACAACAAAGCAAGCATTGTGAGGCGGGCAGTAGAAAAAGAGGGTTTGACGCTGGAGAAATCAATCGGCGTCGGAGATACCGAATCCGACATTTCATTTTTGGAGATGGTGGGAGAACCGATATGCTTCAACCCCAATCAAAAGTTATATCGTTACGCCAAGCGCATGGGTTGGAAGGTGGTGGTGGAACGAAAAGATGTGGTTTACGAACTCTAGTGAGCCGATAGAGCGATGTATCGCCCTATAAACTTACCGGGGACGGTCAACGGTGAATTCGGGTTCAGATACTCACAATTACCGGAATCACTATTGGTCGTTTCATAGTCCGGGATAAGAGGAATCGCGAGACGGATTCTGCCAAGTCTTCTCTCGCGGCATCCAGGTCTGCGGCTCTGGGGTTCCGCATTGAGCCCTCCACGCTCTTTCTGATGATTAGCCGCGTTTGGTCCATTAAGTCTTTATTGTCGCGCAGGTATACGAATCCGCGCGAGATGATGTCGGGCGATTTGTGGAGCCTGCCCGTGCGGCGGTCAATCGTCGCGACGACAACGCAGAATCCTTCCTGGCCGAGCGCTTTTCTGTCGCGCATCAGTACCTCAGAAATTTCGGAAACGGTGTTGCCCTCTACGACGCGCAATTCTGAAGGAGCTTTCGTTGGCAGTTTGACGATTTTCTCGCCCTCATTCTGAATTTCAATGATTGAGCCGTTGTCGGGTATGACAATATTTTGCGTCGGAACTCCGAGCTCTTCCGCAACATCGGCGTGGACCCGTAGCATATAGTGATATCCATGTATGGGAATAAAGAATTTTGGCTTGATTTGCTTGTGTATCCACACGGCCTCTTCGCGGTTGCCGTGGCCGGATGCATGCACGTCGCTCGCGTGATAGGTGATGATGTGCGCGCCTTGGCGGGAAAGATTATCCTTCAGTTTTTGCACGGCGCGCTCGTTGCCGGGAATTACAGAGGAAGACAAAACGACAGTGTCTGTCGGCTGGAGGCGGATGTGCTTGTGCGTTTTATTGCCGATGCGCGCGAGCGAGGCAAATTCGTCTCCCTGTGCGCCAGTCGCCAAAATGATGAGCTTCTCCTGCGGGTACTGCATCATGTTTTCCACCGCGATGACCGTATCGTCTCTGTATTTGATAAGGCCTATTTCGCGCGCAATCTCTATATTCGTGCGCATAGAACGTCCGTCAATGACAATCTTCTTGCCATACTCCTCGGCAAAGTGCACTACGCGTATCAAGCGCTCAAGGTGCGAGGCGAACATTGCGATAATAAGGCGACCTTTGCTGTTCTTGATTATATTTTCCAGCGTCTTATAGACGGTTGATTCGGGGATGGAAAATCCGGGCTGCCACACGTTTGTACTGTCCATAAGAAGTGCAAGCACATTGCGGTTCTTGAAAATTCCGAATTCTTTTTTCTCTTCGTCCGACGGCTCGCCGTCCAAATGGTTAAGCTTGATGTCGCCGGTAAAAACAGCATCGCCCCAGGGTGTTTCTATGATGATACCCATGGAATCCGGCACGGTGTGTGTGACGCCGAAGAACCGAATAGTCGCCTTGCCCAATTTAATCACCTCGTCTTTTTCCACTTCGCGAATTTGAACAGGAACGGTTTGCGAGAATTCTTCCTGGCGTTTCTTAATCATCATGCCAGTGAGCCGACGCGTGTAAATCATCGGATTTCCGATACGGTCAATAATGTAGGGAATGCCGCCGATGTGGTCCAAGTGCCCATGCGTGATGAGAAGCCCGCGAATCTTGTCTTTATGGCTTTCCAGGTAACCCGTATTCGGGAGTATGTAATCAATGCCCGGAGTATCAACCTCGCTGAATGCGAAACCGCAGTCAACAATGAAAATGTCGCCTCCAAACTCTATTGCTGTCATATTGCGCCCGATTTCTTCTACACCAGAGAGGGGAATGATGCGCACGGCTGTCTCCGCCGGAGGCGGCACGAGGGCGCCTTGCGTCCGTCCGCGGGCATCGAAAGACTGATGATGTTCCACCTTCGTGCGGGTGCGCCTCGGAGGGCGCGCTTGATGGGATGCGCCGAAACCCCGACGCCCGGGACGCGAGGTTCTCTGCGCCCGCCCTCTGTGCGCAGGGTGTGGCGGGCTAACTGGTCTTGCTGTACGCGGCCGATGGATGCCCGTTCTCGGATTAGTCTCATGCTGGTGCCCTGGCGCATTGTCGGGATACGGGTGCGATTGCGGCCCGTTATGTATTGGCGTGTTCATAAATGAATTATTGTTCAAAAGCTAAAAATAAGTTTAAGTCTCTAGGCATTAGCTGTGGCTATTTAGTAGTCACTGATTTTGAGACTCGTTCGTAAAGAAATTCCACACAAGTTCCGTGTTCACATACCATTCGTACACGTTTTGGAATCTCTCCGAGGGCGTCGTCAGCGCGCCAAGACGGATTCCGTGCAATGTATTCGGCACGATATAAATAAACTCCGGCGAATACAAGAAAACCGCTGGCTGGTCCTTTGCAATAATGGTAGAAAAAGAATTGTAGAGATTTTCGCGGTCGCTGCGCGAGGTAAGCGCGCGCGCACTTGCAAGAAGGGTGTCTGTTTTTGAGTTTGCGTACATGGCAAGGTTAAGCCCGGGGTCATTGCGCTGGCTAGAATGCCAAAATGCGAATAAATCAAGAGACCGGCCCACAACCTCGCCGAAGAAAATCGCGTCGTAGGCGCGCGGCCGTATAATATTTGTGTTCAGCTCCGAAAGCGGATAAATCTTTACATTCACATCAATCCCCGCTGCTTTCCAGAATCCGGCGATTTTCTCCGCCGTGGCGGACAGTTCCGGCGCATCGGATGTCGCAAGCGAGAGCGAGAGTACCTGCTTATTTTTCTTCCATACGCCGGCCTTTTCATCAAATGTCCACCCGCCTTTTGCGAGAGTGTCACGCGCCTTATCGGCACGGTCCTGTGGCGATAATTCCGCATCGGATTTTGACGGTGTCGGATTTTTCAGAACTCCCGGCGGAATCGGTCCCGTTAATGCAACACCATAGCCGTTGAGCACCGAGTCCACTATTGCGCTCTTGTCTGTCGCAACGTTCAACGCCGCACGGACGGATGCATCGGCAAGCACTGGCGCGTGTCCCTGATTGAAGAACACCCCAAACACGCGCGGAAGAGGAATGTGCATAACGACGCTGTCAGTCTGACGTATTAAGGACAGGCCGGCGGGGGTAATGCTTGCAATGCCCATCACTTTTCCGCTGTTGAACGCCTTAACGAGCGCGTCTTCATTCGGGTAAAACAAGAAGTTTATTTTGTTGAGAAAGGGAACCCCAAGGGTAAATGTATCAAACGAAACGAGGGCGTAGCTGGTCGCGGCACCCGTGCTGTCCGTCTCAAGGGCGGAAACTTTGTACGGCCCGCTTCCAACGGGGTGGGTATTCAACGGGTTGAATGGGAACTCTTCGGCTCTGACGGAGCTCCACAGATGCTTCGGCAGAATTCCGATGGCAGTGTTTTCAATGAAAGGCGCGTATGCGCGCTGGAGCTGAAAAATAACAGTGTGCGGATCGGGGGCCGAAACGGCAACGCCCTCCCAATCGGCGCGGCGCGGACTTTTGATTCCTGGGTTTTGTATGGTTTGAATCGTGAAGAGAATGTCGTCGGAAGTAACCGGCATCCCGTCGTGGAATTTTGCGTTTTTCCGCAAGGTGAATGTGTATGTCGTCCCGTCCGGCGATATGTCGTAGCTCTCGGACAAATCCGGAATCACAGAATCGCTGGTTTTTGAGTAAACGTTCGCAGTAGAGTCTGGTATGACTCTCGTCAGTCCAGAGTACACGAGTTGCGTAAGGTCTTCGTCGGATTGTGAAAGAGCAAGAACCGGATTGATGAAGCGCGGCGGCTCAACGATGCCCTCGGTATACGTGCCGCCCCGTGCCGGCTGGAGCACGGAAACTGCCGAGTTGACGCCCGAGAGCAGCGCAAGCGCGCTCAAGGCGAGCACGGCGGACAGAATGTACAACGACAGGCGCTCCGCCGGAGAAAATGAGCGGAGCAGGCTTTCCAATTTGAAGAAATGCGAAAAACTCCGCTCACGCGTTAATTTTTCTGATAAATCCTCAGGTAGTCCTATGTCCATGACGTTACGAGTTTTCACTAAATACTGCGTGCGTGTAATGCAAGATTTCAGGATTGTTTCCGTTACCCCCTGGCTCCAAATTGAAGCGACGCTCCCCATGGAGCACGCGAACCATAAAATCAGCTTATGAGTAGGTTGACGAGGGCCGAAAGCGCAAACAAAATACCAAGAATTATGGTAGCAAAGAAAAGCGTCTTTTCCAAACCCCTGCGGGTGTGGAATCCGGAGCTGAAATTGTCGGCCCCGAAGGCCCCGCCCAAAGACGCGCCCGTGCGCTGCAAAAGAATTGCAATGATTAGAAGCACTGACAGTGCTATCTGCACATACGGCAAGATACTCTGGAGAGCTACCATAGAGATAGTTTTCAGTTCTTAGTTCTCAGTTTTTAGTAAATACCAAATACTTAGTTTCGGGATTAGTATAGCACAGGTGGATTAAGAAATCAAATTTCATTCGCGGACACTGGCTTAGTTTCTACAAATGTCCGACCTTTGGTTGAAAACGAACGTTGACGTACATCATACATCTTCTAGCTGTTGTAGTCAACTTGCGACAAAATACAATTACCGTATAATCGCCAAACTTTGCGGTGAAGAACCGCCCAATTACAAGATTAAGAGTCATTAGACCCTATGAAAAAACAGTCCCAAAATACCAAGATTAATATTCAGCCCATCGCGGACCGCGTCTTGGTGAAGCGACTGGATTCGGAAGATAAGAAGTCTCCGGCCGGCATCATCATTCCCGACACCGCGCAGAAAGAGAAATCCAAAATCGGACTTGTCGTCGCAGTCGGCCCCGGCAAATACGGCGATGAAGGAGATTTAATCCCAATGTCCGTGAAAGTCGGTGCAAAGGTTGTCTTTAATTCCGGTTGGGACAATGAAGTTGATACAGGAGAAAAGGATGAGGAATTTTTCCTTGTTAAAGAAGGGGATATTCTCGCGATTATAAAGTAATCGCGAAATTGAAAATTAGAAATTTTAAATTATTTTCCTATGGCAAAACAAGTAATTTTTGATTTTTGACGAAGAAGTTCGGAGCGCTCTCAAACGCGGAGTTGACGTTGTAGCTGGCGCTGTCCGCGTAACCCTTGGGCCACGAGGGCGCAACGTTGCCCTGGATAAATCTTGGGGCGGTCCGACCATCACGAACGACGGCGTAACAATTGCAAAGGAAATCACGCTTGCCGACAAGTTTGAAAATATGGGCGCCTCTATCGTAAAAGAAGTCGCCACAAAGACGAATGACAAAGCGGGCGACGGCACCACGACTGCCGTAGTTCTCACGCAGGCAATTGTGCACGAAGGGTTAAAGCGTACGGCAATGGGCGCCAATGCAATGATAGTTCGGCGTGGAATTGAGCAAGCTGCAAAAGATGCGGTTGCCGCTCTGAAGTCGATGGCACGGCCGGTAAAGGGTAAGCTTGATATCCGCCAAGTCGCATCCATTTCCGCCGAATCCGAGGAGCTGGGAAAGACAATCGCAAACACCGTTGAGAAGGTGGGCAAGGACGGCGTCGTTACAGTTGAGGAATCGCAATCATTCGGCATTGAATCTGATTTTGTTGAGGGAATGGAATTTGACAAGGGCTACGTTTCTCCATACATGATAACTAACGCGGAGCGGATGGAGGCGGAGATGAAAGACGCCACTATTCTGGTTACCGACCGCAAGATCTCCACTGTCAAAGATATTCTGCCTCTTTTGGAAAAGCTGGCGCAGACGGGAAAGAAGGAGCTGTTCATAATCGCCGAAGATGTGGACGGCGAGGCGCTTGCGACATTCGTGGTGAACAAACTGCGCGGAGCGTTTAATGTTCTCGCAGTCAAGGCTCCCGGTTACGGCGACAGAAAGAAAGAAATGCTTGCGGACATAGCGATAACAGTTGGCGCGCAAGTCGTGTCAGAAGACCTCGGTACCAAAATTGAAAATGCGGAGCTTTCCATGCTTGGCCGCGCAAATCGCGTGGTGGCTACGAAAGATTCAACGGTGCTCGTCGGCGGGAAGGGCAAGAAATCCGATATTGAAGCGCGCATTGCGCAATTGCGCACGCAGTCGGAAAATACCGACTCCAAATTTGACAAAGAAAAGCTTGATGAGCGAGTTGCGAAGTTATCGGGGGGGGTTGCGGTAATTCGCGTGGGCGCGGCTACAGAAACTGAAATGAAATACTTAAAGGACAAGATTGAGGACGCGGTGAACGCAACAAAAGCCGCGATTGCCGAGGGCATTGTTCCCGGTGGAGGTTCTGCGCTTGCGAAAGTAGGCGAGAAGCTCTCAAAGAAAATTGATGCAAAAGCACATGACGAGTACACGATTGGGTATCGGATCTTGCTTTCCGCGCTTTCAGCTCCGCTTTTGCAGATAGCGAAGAACTCTGGGAGGGAAGATGGCGCTGTTATCTTACAGGAAGTGATAAAGAAAGGCGGTTCATTCGGCTACAACGCGAACTCCGATTCAGAATCCGAAGAGGGAAATATAGTTGACATGTATGAAGCGGGCATCATAGACCCGGTGAAAGTCACGCGAAGTTGTGTGGAAAACGCCGCGTCAGCCGCATCAGTTCTTCTTACGACCGAGACCGCAGTCGCGGATATTCCTGAGGAAAAGAAGGCAAGTACCCAAGGCGGAATGCAGGGTGGAATGGGCGGGGAAGACTACTAGTAATCTTTACCGGTTAAGCAATGAATCTTAATGCCCGTTGCGGGCTTGTGCTCCCGTCGTACATGCTATAATTTCGGCATGGAAAAAGAAAAAGACGAAGCTAAAGATGATATTCAAGAAATACGGGAAGAATTACGGGCTGAATCGGAAAAACTGAAAGCGCTTGAGACTAGAGTCGGTGCCATTGAGCAGAATTTACTAGGTAATTAACAAAATTAAAACAATATGAATATTGTATACATAGTGTTAGGGATTATCGTTGTGGTTGTTTTGTGGGCAGTTTTCGCTTACAACCGCTTTGTAACTTTCGTTAACCGCGTGAAAGAGGCGTGGGCGGATATTGACGTTCAATTGAAGCGCCGGTACGACCTCATCCCGAATTTGGTGGCGTCTGTAAAAGGTTACGCGGCGCACGAAGCTGGCACTTTGCAGAAGGTCACCGATGCGCGAACGAAGGCGATGGGTGCGTCCACAGTAGCAGAGCATGCAGAGGCAGAGAATATGCTTACGGGCGCTTTGAAGTCTCTCTTTGCCGTATCAGAGGCTTACCCTGACTTGAAGGCAAACACGAATTTCGTAGAACTCCAGCGCGAGCTTTCCGATACCGAAAACAAAATCCAAGCTGCGCGCCGCTTCTACAATGGCGTGGTCCAAGAATTGAGTGTCGCGCTAGAATCGTTTCCGTCAAATATCGTCGGCAAGGTCTTCGGCTTCACGGCGCGCGATTACTTTGAGCTTGGCGAGGGCGAAAACGCAGCGCGAAACCCTGTTCGGGTTTCGTTCTAAGTGTTATAAATGTTCTAAATGGCAATCGGCACGTTTCAGCGATATCGTTTTGAAGAGCTCGAGGTATGGTCAATCGGCATGAAAATCGTGCGTGAGACTTACCGCATAACTCACCGATTCCCGAAGAATGAAACATATGCGCTTTCCGATCAATTAAAAAGAGTAGCAACGTCAATCGTTTTAAATGTTGCCGAGGGTTCTGGCCAACCGACAAAGAAGGGATTTTTGGTTTACATTCAGCGGGCGAAATCTTCTGCACTTGAATGTGTTGCGTGTACAAAAATCGCAGTACAAGAAGAATTTCTTAAAAAAGAAGATGTTATAGAACTGGAAAAACTTCTTAAAGAAGAGTACTTTAAGCTTATTGCGCTTGCCAAATCCATGTCCTCATAATCGCGCAATTTCACATTTACAACATTTAGAACATATATAACATTTACAACATATGACCAGTCTCTACACTCAACAAAGTCGCAACGTATTCCGCACATGGATGCTGATGAGCGCGTTCTTTGTGCTGGTCATGCTCGTGGGCTGGGCGATTTCTTGGTACATGGGAAAGCCCGGCATACTTTGGTTCGCCGTTATTTTCGCTCTTGCGATGAACATAAGCGCCTATTGGTTTTCCGATAAGATTGCACTTTCATCCGCCGGCGCAAAAGAGGCCGATTCTGTGCAATATCTTGAACTGCACCGCATATTGGAAAATCTTGCTATAACGGCCGGATTGCCGAAACCGCGTTTGTATATTATTGAGGACAACGCGCCCAACGCCTTTGCGGCGGGGCGCGACCCGAAACACGCTGTTGTGGCAGTGACGACGGGGCTCCTCGCACGGCTTGACCGCTCCGAGCTTGAAGGAGTGCTCGCGCATGAACTCTCTCACGTCGGCAATCGCGACATCCTTGTCATGACAGTGGCGGTCGTTTTGGCCGGTCTCATCACCGTCGTCGTTGATATGTTTCTCCGCGCAAGTCTTTTTGGCGGGGGAGGAAATCGTGGTCGCGGAGGAGGGAATGCAGTTCTTGCGATAGTGGCCGTGGTTGCTTTAATTCTCGCTCCGATTGCGGCGCAATTAATTCAAATGGCGATATCGCGCAAGCGCGAATTTCTCGCCGATGCCTCCGGCGCGCTTCTTACACGCTATCCTGAAGGACTTGCCTCGGCTCTCCAAAAGATTTCTTCATACCAAGCACCAATGCGAAAAGCGAGCCATGCAACTGCGCATCTTTTCATTTCAAACCCATTTGGCGCGCATGAGGCTGGCCGCTTTATCGCAAAAATATTTTCCACCCATCCGCCAGTAGGAGAACGCGTCGCGGCTTTGCAGGGGATGAACGTTTAGTACGATATGCGTCTGACGCGAGACGGAAGATTTGAACGCAGCGATATTTGGCGGGAGGGGAAATGGCTTGACCTGTGGAGCGTTGTTCATCTTCTATCAGGCGCGTCTTTCGGGCTGGCGCTCGGGGTTCTTAGTTTGGGTACCGCGGCTTCAATTCTTATAGCGCTTCTTTCTTTTGTGCTCTACGAGATGTGGGAAGCGATGGTGAAAATCGTTGAAACACCGCAGAACCGGTTCATGGATGTTGTAGTCGGCATGGTGAGCTTTGCGCCGGTTTTCTTCTTTTCGCAGGGATTGCCGACGACTTCCTTTATTCTAGTCTTCGGACTCACGATAACCGTGAACATTGTTATGGCCACGCTGGGCTGGCTTGCGTCACGCAAGGCCGAGGAGTTTGAACGCCGGTTGCGCCTCCGGCTTGCCGAGCGGCGCAAGCGCATTTTGGAGCGCCGGGCGCGACAACGGGGGATGAGCGCATAGATATCAACCGGCTCAATTCATCTGCCCTCCGAATTTCCACATACATGCAATACACATGTCGTTTATCAATAGTGCGATATATCGCACTATTTACTTTTGCTCGGATTCATTCCGGAACGTAGCTGGCCAAGCCTTCTTTGATAACGCGGACCGGCAATTGAAGGCATACCGGCTGATAGAAAGATTTCTAAGTAATCAAGAAACGACAAATTACGACTGAAGACGCGGCAAAGCGGGTCAAAATCGCCCGCTTGCAGACGCTTACGCAGGCGTTTGACGGTAGAGATGCTGACGTTGAGTGTTTGCTCTATGAGATAGTATGACTGGTCGCGTTCAAGCATCGTTATTATAGCCAGACGTTTTGCGAGCATTATTCTCTCGGTCGGCGTCAGGATGGAATGCACTCGTGCCCTTCCTCGCGCGGTGCTGGTCGAGAACAAAGCAGTCATAAATGCATCTACAATGCGCCTTTCAACATGAGACTTTATTTTCCTTTTAGAGACATGCGTCATAGTGCGATATATCGCACTATGTTACCAGGCATGATTAATTATGAATGACAGATTGGGCGGGGGTGTTGATATCGGATATAATGCGGGTTACGGAGGGTTCGCATAGCGGTCTAGTGCGCACGCTTGGAAAGCGTGTGTGGGGAAACCCACCGAGAGTTCGAATCTCTCACCCTCCGCCAAAATTCGGAATTCAAATTTCCGCCAAAAATATGGTCGGCGCGAAGCGCCGTCTGTTCTGCATTCCCCCCCACAAATTACGTGCTGTCGGTTGAATCATCAAGCGCCTCTGGCGCGAGGATGGAAAGAATCTTCTTCATAGAAAAGGTTGCAGCGCCCACAACGCTATCGGCGGCGCCATAATAAATTATTAAAGTGTCGCCGCGGACAATTCCTCCGCAGGAGAAAATCACTCGCGGTACCAAGCCTTCTCGTTCATACGATTCTACGGGTTCTAGAATCGGGTCCACCGTGCGGGCAATAACACGCGTTGGGTCATCGATATCAAGAAGCGCGGCGCCAAGCCGATAGGTGGTTGTACTGGAGATGCCGTGATAAATAAAAAGCCAGCCCTTCTTTGTAAGAATCGGCACGCCGGCAACGCCGACTTTTTTGCTGTCCCACATGCCGGGACGCGGGTCCATGACATCTATGCAGCGCTTCAGGCGGTCTTTGGAGAAGTCTAGCGATTTCCTAAAGTCGGCGCATATCTGCGTGCCGATGCGATGGTAAATGTAGTAGTCACCGCGGCATTTCTCCGGCAGGATGCACATGTCCTTGTCGTCAACAGTGTCAGGCGTGATTAGTTGCGGCTCTTCCCATTGGTCCCAGCGTTGCGCGAGGAAATCCTGGACGGAAATCGAGGTGAGCGCGGCGCGCGGCATGTGTACGCCGTCGTAGGCGGTATAGCCCATGTAGAGCGTATTTCCGATATTCGTAATACGCGGGTCCTCGCAACCTGAGTTGCCGCGCGAATTGCCGCGCTTCTGCTCGAAATCCGCTCGCGGCACATACACCGGAACAGGGAGGCGTTCTTTTACTGAAAGTCCGTCCTTTGTCATTGTCGCGTAACCAAAAACAGATGTGTTGTCGTCGCCCATGGCACGATACAAGAGATGCGCCGTGCCATTTATATCAATCGCAGCAGGATTGAATGTCGCTTTTTTCTCCCACGCGTTTCGGGCATCAGGTTTTATAAGCGGGTTCTTGTCTGCGCGCGCCGAGAATTTTGCACGGCGGTCCGGATGCATCGCGTCAAGAAGGTCGGGCAAGTATAAAGACGCCGAGGCGCACACCGAGTCCGCCGCGCCATAGTAGATGTCCAAGCGTCCATTCTTTGACAAGAGTGCGCCAGAAGGAAAAACGACATTTT
>Ga0209542_10009593_pt1 | contig 17717 bp, 19 predicted proteins | sample RifCSPhighO2_01_FD_184028 | JGI IMG/M metagenome (GOLD analysis project Ga0209542, IMG submission 184028) | Soil microbial communities from Rifle, Colorado - Rifle CSP2_plank highO2_0.1 (SPAdes) (version 2) | ecosystem: Environmental > Terrestrial > Deep subsurface > Rock core/Sediment ...
CATTATCCCCGAGGTAGCTTTTCTCATGTCACAGTCAGCCATCTAAGCCAAACTGCGTATCGCTAGGTCACGCTTTCACGGTTGGAAACGATAATGTTAGGAATCCAATCAATGCAGCTTTTGCCCTTACACTCACTGCCCGCGATAATCAGCCAGAAGTTGAGATTAATGATCTTAGAAAGGTTCGATTTTCAGATGCGCTTTCAGGCAATCTCTGATTCTTGAGTCAACTTTCATTGTTACCAGAGTTGTTTGATCCTCAGGACTTACGTCCCTAGGATAATGCACGAATGCGACATATTCGAACTCGTTTTCATTTTGCCATCTGCTGCCTGCAGACCTTTTGCTGTATTGAAAGCCTAGATCTTGAAGCAATTCTGTTGCTTCTCCATCCAAAACACCTTTCAATACGTATCTTTCTGCCATAGGCATTGCTATAATGGCAACTTATTTAAGTCTCTACTTCCAGGTTTCTGACCGCGGTGAGCTGCACTATCCTCGGTTAAATCTACATCGTATTTAACCTTTGAGGAGCCTTGATATCTTTTCAAGGCCGTACCGCCCCAGTCAAACTACCTATCTGCCGATGTCCTTCCCTTTCGAGAAGTTAGCAGTATAGAGGCGAAAAGGCAGTGTTACATTGTCGACTCCACTCTCTCTTGCGAGAAAGCTTCTATGTCTCCTGCCTACGCTCTATAATCACATCAATACCGCAACAACAGACTGTAGTAAAGCTCTACGGGGTCTACTCTTCCCACTAGAGGTCCCTGGCCTAATCACCAGGAGAATAGTTTCGCCGGGTTCCACCTCGGGACAGCTTCCATCTGGTTAATCCATCATGCTTTGGCAGAAGTAAGCCGATTTTTGGCTTTCGTTCCGATGGATCAACAAGTTTCTATCCAATGTGAATGTTTACACTCACATTAATTGCACGAACTTGTTCAGTGCAATATTACCAATTAAGGAACTATGTTTGGCTTCTAAAAATAAGCGATTTTTCAACTTACTTCTTAGGCCAACATTTAATTGGCAAGGGATTACGCTACCTTAAGACACTCAGAGTTAGTGCCGGCCTACAGCGGGGCTTCGACAGGTTGAAACCCGTGTTAACACACCGCTAGTGGCCACGACTCACCGATTATATACAGCCTTTCGACTTGGCAATCGGCTACGTTTTTGTTAAACAGTCCGATGGAACTTGTCACTGCGACCTGCTCATCCCTGAGCAGGCACCTCTTCTACCGAAGATACGAGGCTAATTTGCCGAATTCCCTAAAGTGGATTCTCCCGAACACCTTCGCCTTCTCAGCAGGAACACCTGTTTCCCGAGCCTTTTCCTTATAATATATTTCTTTTTCCAAAGTTTTTCTTTCTCAAAGAAAAAGCTTGTCGGTTCTCGGTACGGCCATCTAGAGTCCTAACTGTACAGATTTTCATGGGCCCCAGGAATCATCCGAAGCCGGCATACACCAGCCTGTTCATGCATTCACGCGGTTCTCGTCATTACGACACTCCCCGCATTTCAACACTTAACAACGACGACGGTCGTTGTCGAACTATCCCGAGGCGTCTACGTACAGATCGAAGGAAATTAGATGGTAACGGAATATTAACCGTTTTGCCTTTCGCGGACTTCTTCTTAAGGGTCCGCTTAGGGCCGACTATGGGGGAATAGAAGCACACTGATCTTCTCTAATTTTCTTTCAGAGTGCAAATAGGAAACGTTCATAAATTTTCTCAGGTTTTCTTTGTTTTTGCCTGGATTCAACGTAAGACACAAATCATCGTGTTCATGCCTTATTTTACTTACTTTTAGATTATTTTGCATCAAAAGTTTTCTTACTTTCATAAGGATATCGTTTCCATTCTTGCTATTTTGATAAATCCTTATGCCCTTTTTCTTGTGCACACTCGCCTCTGCGTCTATAAAACCGCTAACATAAGCAAGTTGCAATTCGCTTGAAAATTCATTCAAATTCTCTTCTATTTTTGAGACTAGATTCAAGAAAAGAGCTTTGAACAATGTGCTATATACTCGGATTGTATAGAACACATGCTTTCGTTGTTTTCTAATTCGTGTTTTCTTGCAAATTATTTTACCTTTGAAATTTTGCGGCAATTCTGCCTCAAAAGACACATGTTCTCGTCCTGTCAAATCTGCAAAAACCTCAAAAGACTTCATTGCGATGCTCTCTTCAATATTGCATACGCCTATCCGTCTTTCCGAATTATCGCTGTCTCCACGCCAGAAACCTATTAACCAAAACAAGTTCTTGTTTAATTCTATTTTCTCGGGAAATTCCAAAAGTTTATTGCTTTTTTCTAAGCCAACTTTGAATTTTCCGGAGAAGTCCAATTTTTCTAATTGTCCCAAATTTATTCTGTGTAAACCTGCTTTGTAATTTCTGGTTGTGGATTCCGCTACACCAAGCTTATGCGCAAGTTTTTTTGTTGGTATATTCCGAAGAAGTTGTTGAATTTCTTCCGAATAAACCCTTGTTTCTTTTGGCAAAAGCTCTAATGTTTTTATTTGCATCTGATTAGTTATTTAGAAGTTTATTAAGCACTTCTACTCTAACCCCACTCAGATAAGCTTTAAGTGGGAACCCTTGTTCCTTTGGCGACCGGGATTCTCACCCGACTAGATTGCTACTCCCAGCAGGATCTTCTTTGCTGTAAGGTCCATCCCCTCTTACGAGGAAATTTCTGCCCTAACAGCATGCCTCCCTACCACATACAACTAATTATTGCATATCCGCAATATCGGTGGCTCACTTAGCCCCGTCCATTTTGCTGACAGGCAAAACGCAAGCGAACTTGTTCGTCTTGCATGTTTTCAGCGCCTCAGTCTTCGATGGGTCCGCTATTACGCGTTGATTATAGGATGGCTGCTTCTAAGCCAACCTTCCCACTGTCTAAAGACTAAGACAACTTTCGATACACTTAGTGAACACTTAGGGACCTTAATTACAGTCTGGGTTGTTTCCCTCTCGAGCGTCAAAATTACTCCGACGTTCTCACTCCAGCTCATGTGCTAATGGATTTGAAGTTTGACAAGACAGGTGGAAGTCTCCCTCCTTGACTGTCTAATCAGCGCCCTACCCCACTAGCTTCTAAGAGCCAGGCTGCACTTAGATGCATTTCGGGAGGAACCAGCTTTGGTCTCTTTAGGGCGGCATAACGAGCAATAAATTATTAAGTTGTTCTTTTTTCCTTACAGGACTGAATGTTTTTGAAAATTTTCTTATTCCATCCTTGCTTTGAACGTACAATGCATGACACTGCCTGCTTTTTTGCAGATAAATTGTGCCTGTTTTTATACCATGTTCTTCTAGCACATTTTTTATGAATTCCAGCGACGCTCTGTCGTTTTGGTGGAAAGAGATTTTCTTCTTTCCAGTTTTTCTGAATGTCGCCGGGCTTGTGCAATGACCTTCAGCGTCAAAGAAACCGTTTATGTACGGTATCCACAATTCTCTATTACTCAGGATTGTATCCGGCGTAGTTGAGCTATTGTGCACACCATAGGATTTCATTTTATTGAATAAATTCTTGGAGAAAATTCTCAATTCAAACGCATTTTTCAACGGTCTTATTTTTGAATTAACTCCGAACTTATCTCTGACGAGTTTTTGAAGGTATTCCAGCCATGTACGATCCTTTTGGCCTATGCTGATAAGATATTGTTTATTATCCAAATATCCATCACGCAAAGCACCAATAAGATACGCCATTTCTGGTTCCATGCATCTACATGTATGCCAAAGTTAAAATTTGCTTCGTGAAGGCGGGCAATAGTCGAATCGTAGCTGACTTCAATGAATCAGCTTGGTTCTTCAAAGCCGCTATTGCTTTCGCCTTACTTGTTGCCACCCAAAAAGATATTACCAGATTCGATTGGCTTTTCACCCCTAACCCCGGGTCACCCGAAGGGTTTGTACCACAACCGGTATCAGGCCTCCACTCCGCTTTCGCGAAGCTTCACCTTGCCCAGGGCTAGATCATCTGGTTTCGGGTCTTTATCCCGTGACTGTCCGCACTTTCATACGATGCGCCTCGTTACCTACGCGCATATTGCTTTCGCTGCGGCTTCCCGCAAAGCGGTTAGCCTTGCCACGAGAAAAAACTCCCTGCCCCGTTTTTCGAAACGGACGACGGGTTGGTCTCTCTTGCGAGAGCTTTAACCGTCTAACTATAGCTATCTGGTTTCAGACTCTTTTAAGCACCTTTTATGGTTGCTTTTCAGCTTTACGGGTACGCTGCAGAATCAATCTTTCAAACTTTTCCCTTTTCTGGCCTCTGAATAATCCTAATGAATATAATTTTTTACTTTCAGTGTAAGATGTTGTCAATATTTTAGTGTCGTATATATGAAAGTGTACATCAAATTTTTTGAAAATACTTGCAATTCCATCCAAGAGTTTTTTGCTGTTCACACCAAGACCAACTTGGACTGTTCTTCCTGACAATGTCGAATGTCCATCAAAATTAATAACTTCCATTGCAAAAGCGAGTTGTAACTCATTAAGTTCGGAATTTTCAAGAAATCTCTTATCTCTATTATTAATGAGTATTTTTGGCACTTCAACAATTTCAGTTTTTCTTCCGATCGGAAAATCAAAAATCCTTGTCAAATATCTTGAAAGGACTTGTCTGTTGCTCCAGATATACGACATTTTTCCTTTTTGCATCAAAACCGGACTAAAATTAAATGTTTTGTCAATCCATATTTTTGCTTCCAGTATATTAGATTTTTCCTGGTCGCCCAAATCCCACCGTGCAGACAAAGGACCCTTACCCTTCAAGGCGTTTAGGCATCCGTCAGCCGCATGAGCGCCGCATATGCGTGCAAGCTCTGGTGTCAAATAAATTTCTGCTCTGACTTTTTCACCTACACGGCCGCATTGAAGATATTTTATTGTTTTTATCAGTTTCTTGTGTTCATTGTCAAACTCAAGATTGTTTATTTGTAAAATTCTCTTCAGTGCCCAAAGAGGTATTGGATGCCCACCTTTGTATTTTTGATTTTTCCCTCTCCAGCTTTGTATAGAATTTGGGTTGACTTTGAAAATCTCGTCTGCAAGTTTTTTGTAGCTTACTTTTTTGTTCGCTACATAAATTTTACAGAGTTCATCGAATAATTTGTTTAACTCAAATCCGCCAAAAGCTCTCACAGAGGATTTCTCTGTGTCTTCCGGGTGATGCAATTCTAGGATATTCAAAAGAGGCCAGCTCATACTAGTACCGTATGTACGGTTTATACGGTACTAGTATATAAGATTTTACGGTTTCTGCAACATACTTTCCGTCACCGTACTAATACTCTATCGGACTCGACGTGTGTTTAGAATTGGCTCTAGATGAGAGCCGCCTTCTGACAGGATATTCGCCCTGTCATACTCTGGATACCTGCCATTCACCTTTCTGCCTTCTCTTACGGGGCTATCACCCTGTATTGCGATTCTTTCCAGAACACTTCAGATCAGCAGACGAGGCGAGACACAGGTCCGAACCCCACATTCGCGCTTCCTCTCAGAGCGCGTTCGGTTTGTTCTCTGCCGGTTTCAGTCGCCCTTACTTACGGCATCACTGTTGTTTTCTTATCAGGCACGAAGTGAGATGATTTTTTTGTCTCACTTCAATGTTTCCTGCGGTTAATAAGATGTTTCAATTCTCCGCGTTCGCTTTCGAAACGTGACCTTCGCCCCATCTCGAATTATTGGGATTTCCCATTCGGTTATACACGGGTCATAGACTGCGTGCGTCTGGCCGTGTCTTTTCCCAGCTTACCAGGACCTTCGTCGCCAGTCGAGCCAAGCCATCCTCCAGATAGCATGGGAGCTAGCTATCTTTACCTCAGAACCTATGACCGCTTCATGAGTAGAAGACCATAACAAAAATTCTTGCAGGTTCTTTGTCGAGGCACGCTGACGCGTTATCCTCTCGAATCCGCCTTCCTTTCTGCACGGTCAATCCGCGCTGTGACGCACTATTCTTCTAGTGCGCTGCAATTAAACACAAACAGAAAACGCGTTAGCGTTTTCCAGTCATGTAGTAATTATGATCTTCTGTAACCATTATTTCTCTGTCCATTTGCTTTGTGATGTGTCAGCGGCACATAAGGCCCGTTTGTGCCAATCTGAAGAGCCAATGCAGTCCTGTCAACTACCTTGACAGTTTCCTCATTTTTTGGATCCATTCTTTTATGGTATTTTCCGGGTTGGCAGTTTACTACAGTCGAGCCAACAGCAGCATACACTGTATCCGATATTTTCATACCAGTTGCCTGTGCCATTTCAATATATTCCCTATGACCTAGTGCAGGTTCACCAATACTTTGCGCTGCACTATTCCTTTGGTGATTGTAAGCCAGAATAGTTGCCCTGTCAGTTATAGGCACCCTTCTGTTTTTTGTTACAAGCACACCAGTTCCATGAGCCTCGACTAACTGCTGTGTCATTCTTTCAATTCTTTTCATTTTTTCGATTCGTGGATTTGCCAAGGCTAATCACTTTATTTATTATAGCAAACAGAATCAGCACAGAGAGATACATACGTATATCTCGCGTTTTCGCCAACAACACACCGCTTTGTCACGAAGCAGACTGGCGCACGAAGTGCGCTCATCGTTTGTGCTGACTCTGAATAGCTACATGCGATTGTACTTCAGGTCCGCTTTCGCGTTCCCTCATAAAAGAACGACCGACGCAAATCAATAAGACGTTCAAAGAACGTCAGTCAATTTTGCGTCAATCTACATGCAGGACTGTAACCCCGCACAACTCTATTATTAGAGAAAGCAGTATATTTAAAGGTAACGAATTTACAAGATTTTTCAGTTGTGTATATGTGGAACATTTAATTACGAAATTGATTTATTTATAGTAACTAATTAAGAGTCTAAATTACGAATTAGTTACTATATGTGACCAACTTGTGTTGTATAGAATATTAAGTTGGTCAGCTATAAACAATCTAATTCAAGTCAGAAAGACGGGCTGTTAGATACCGATCCTTTTCTTTAAGAAAGAAAAGTCTAGGTATTGTCAAAAGAAACATATTATGATTGGGCTGTTAGATCAACTGGAGCACCTTTCCAGTTTCGAGGAACGGTGTAGGAAAGATCGCTTGCTTTGCAAGCAAGAGGCTGGGGGTTCGAGTCCCCCACAGTCCATCCAACCTGCAGGCAAAGAAGCTACGAGACAAATCCCGTCCAGTCCACTTTTATTATCATTTGCTTCAAATTAGCCAATAGATTAAGAATTCTGCATTTTACGTCTCCTGGTTACGTGGACTCATTGGAAACTGAACCCAAGTACGTATTTGAATTTCGAAAATAATTGAAATTATGCATCGTGATATACCAGAGCTCTTACTGCACCTCTTTATTTTAGCCACAATAGTCGTGTTTAGAGACCAGTTTGGTATTAGCGACATACTGATAAATATTTTTTCTGCCGTAATTACAATTTCAGGTATAGTTATCCTTGTAGCCGGAAGGCTCACGATAGATAGCACACTCAGTTCTAAAAAAGCAAAGTTATGTACAAAAGGAATTTATTCAAAAATAAGGCACCCTGTTTATGTAGGGCGTATAATGTTTTTCCTCGGACTTACATTATTATTCAAGTCTGCTATAGGAATATTTTTAGTAATTACGATTTTCATGCCTTACCACATTAACAAAATCAAAAAAGAAGAGCAAGAACTAATCAAAATATTCGGACGTGGATATCTAAATTATAGAAAGAAGACAATATTTTGAATTAAATTATCATGATAAGAGAACTTAACCAATGGTTTAGATAGCCCACAGTCCATATTCGGGTCCATTTGACCAATGGTTTGGTTCTCCGTGGGACTTTGAGATTACTCGGTTGTGGGTGGCTACAAATGTTGCGAATGTAGTCATCTGTTTGCGAACATCAGATAAGGCTCTTCGAATCTTTCAGGCATGCGACGATCAGGTCTGTGAGAGGCTTCAGGTCGCCGTCGTTCGCGCTTGTAAGCGCTGAATAATAGTCCGACCTGTCCCTGTATTTTATATCGACCATCGGGAAGCCGTTTTTCCTCAATATGAAGTTCAGCATAAGCCTGCCGACCCTGCCGTTTCCGTCGCGAAAGGGGTGGATGGACTCAAACACATGATGAAAATAAGCGGCCACGATCACGGGATGATACTTCTTTTTGTTCTGCCTGTACCAGAGCATGAGTTTCTTGAACTCCGGCTCCACGTCTTCTGGCTTAGCCGGGGTAAAATTGGCCCCGCGTACGTAGACCTGCACATCGCGGAAAGCGCCGGCGTACTTCCATAGTATATTATGAGTCAACAACCTGTGAATCTCTAGCACGAACTGTTTCGTGATGTCTTTTTTATTGGCGAGCATGAAGTCGAAAGCATCCTTGTGGTTCTGCACTTCGCTTATCTCGCGAAGGTTCTTGCCTTTCGGCACTGTCTTGTCGAAAAGTATCATTGCCGTGTCGGACAGAGTTAGCGTCGAACCCTCTATGGCGTTCGTATCATATGTGAATTCCGTGAGGAATTTCTCGTAATAGTTCTGGTGCTGCAGCTTGTCGATCCTCTTCAGCGATGATTTGTGCGCTGACCTTGTGGCTTCAAGCTGCTTTATTTCCTCCACGGACAGGAGCCTTTCCAGCGGATCTGATGCTTTCCTGGTCTCCCTGAGTCTGTTTTCCAGTTCTTTTTCCTTGCTTGCAGCCAGTGCCTTTATCACAGCTTCGCCGAGGCCCATGCCCAGATAGACCCTCACTTTTTTCCATTTTTTCCCGAAGCGCAGCGTGCCGACCAGATAATAATATTTCTTGCCACCCCGCTCCTGCTTTTCCACGTGCATATCTCATATATGACCACACTTGTTTAAATAGATAGTTTAAGCGTGGTCATATAATTAAATAGTTCATTTGACCAATGGTAAAGATAATGTCCTTTTCAGGGAACCCAACCAATGGTTGGATAGACCTCACAGTCCACTAAAAATAATCAATTCATGTGTATTCAATTTTAGCGTCTTCTGGCAAACTCAATGGAACATCAGTAAGAACTATTTCAAAGTCAAGTTCATCCATTCTCACTGGAGTTCTTCGCGTGTAAATTGGCAGCCCGTCAGGAAACCTAGAATTTTCTGCAAGTGACGCAGTTATAGTATCGTCTTCCATAACCTTTAACCATAATTCATATCCATTGTAATTTCCATGACCCTTTTCTCTATCCAAAATCGCTGCAGCTTCCAAATCAAATCCGCTTACTCTTGTATCGATCGTCTTTCTTCCGCGTGATAGTTTTTCAAAAGATGAAACAACTACTATCGGTCTTGGTGTCAAATAATTGCACACAGGGTGTGGATCAAAAAAGAAAAAAACACCTTTACCGGCAACGTAGGCCTCTCCATCTCGCGGAATGAGCAGACCCGAATTTCTATAAGCCGTACAAGAAATATCATCAAGCGCTCTATAAACTGGTTTGCCGTTTATTCTAGGACTCAATTCAGCAAGAACATGTCCCAGATCTGTTGTAGTGGTTGTTACGATTTCCATAAGTAGCACCTTTGTCACTTACTAGTTACTACTATTTATAAGCTTTTCTGTTGTAGTCTGTTATTACGGTGTAACGTGAACATGACACAAAACGATGGTAGTAGTTCTGTGACCCTAGTAGTAGGCGACAGAACAATAGACATAACAAACGAATTAACAACCTCTATATTTTCATACGGGTTTGTAAAACCGCACGCTTTTCCAAGATACCGTGAACTGTTAGACGACATAGTTGCACTAAGCAAATCATACGGTACGCCTCTTGAACGTTTACAAGATAAAACCTACGAAATGTCAAGAGACGTGGCAGAGCAACATTATACTGTACATCGTGACCGTCCTTTTTTCAAAGAGCTTATAGATATGGTGACCGAAGGCCCTTCACAGCATTTTGTAGTGCACGCTACAGAAGAAGGTTATGATACAGTAAAAGCTTTAATGAAAATCTGCGGTGTAACAGATTCTAGCAAAGCTGATGAAAATACAATAAGGCGCAAATACGGAGAGCCTAGCAGGGGCATACCGTTTAACGCCATACATAGGTCAGACAGTCTGGAAAATTTCATCGTGGAAGTTCCGTTACATTTTGAAAGAAGGGAATTGGGCGACTTCTTCTGGGACAGGCTGGAAGCGTACAAGAAATATCTCGACAGTCTTAGACAGCCGTGAATATTTATTCATTTTTAAGAGTTACTAGTATTTACTTATTATGAAACTTGTATCAACTAATCCAGCGTCAGGTTATTCAGTTGTAGGTTCCGTAGATATTAGCACTGATGCTGAAATTCATTCTAAAGTAGCAGAGGCCAATAAAGCCTCCCTTTCCTGGAAAGAAATGGGTATCAAAAAAAGAATCTCCCTGCTGAAGCCCATTTGCAAAGAACTCAAAAGTCATTCTGACGAAATAGCATCGTTGATTACAAACGAAATGGGAAAACCATTAGAAAATGCTAAGAGTGAAGCTTCTGGATATATCAAGGAGCTTGAATGGTTTTTTAATAATGCCGAGGCTGCTTTGGCCGAGGAAGTCACATATGAGGATACAAAATCAGTTCACAAAATAGTGTACGAGCCATTTGGTACTGCAGCTGTCATAACGCCATGGAATTATCCATTTGGCATGGCAATATGGGGCGTCTTCCCTAATCTTATTGCCGGAAATACGGCTGTGTTCAAGACATCGGAGGAATGTCCACTTATTGGGAAATTCATTGAGAAAATCATGACAAAGCATCTACCAAAGGGCGTATTTTCTGAAGTATATGGAGCTGGGGATGTTGGTGAAAAATTAGCGCGCAGCAATGTTAATTTGATCTGGTTTACTGGAAGTTCTAAAGTTGGAAAATTATTGTACAAAATAGCAGCCGAAAAATTCATCAAAGTTATTTTGGAATTGGGTGGTTCAAATCCATGCATCGTCTTTGAAGATGTTGACGTAAAGGAGGTTGCTCCTCTGATATACAATGAAAGGTTCTGGAATTGTGGGCAAAGCTGCGACGCTCTTAAGCGTCTTATTGTTCACAAATCTATATTTGATATTCTTGTCTCTGAGTTGAAGAATATAGTGGAGAAAAAGAAGATTGGTGATCCTCGCTCCAAAGTAGATCTTGGCAGTCTAGTAGCAAAAAGACAGGTTGTACTATTGGAGGAGCAGATGAAGGATGCAGTGAATAAAGGTGCCCATGTTATAACCGGCGGTCATAAACCCAAATTGGATGGTGCTTTCTACGAGCCTACTATCCTCACAAACATAACGAAGGATATGCGTGTATGGAAAGAGGAAGTTTTTGGTCCTGTTTTACCTGTGATTTCGTTCAAGACTGAGGACGAAGCAATCGCGCTTGCAAATGATACGTCCTATGGATTGGGAAGCAGAATTTTGTCAAAGAACAAAGAGCGTGCAAAGCGTGTAGCTGCAAGGCTTGAAGCCGGAACTGTTGAAATAAACGGAGCAAGCAGGTGGCTCTCTTGTAACCCTTTTGGTGGCTACAAAAATTCCGGTATGGGCCGCGAGCATGGCATTGTTGGTTTTCGTGAATTATGTCAGATAAAAGTTGTGTCGATAGAAAAATAGTTTATTACTAGTTAATTTATTTCTAATAAAAATTTTCTTATTTCTTAATATGTTCTTTTGCTTAAGGTTTTCTTCTTAATAAAATCCTGTAATATACTTTCTTTTGACTGGTAGCTACTTTTCTTTTCAAAAGAAAAGGAGTTAGAAGGTGCAGTCCAGTTAAGGAACGGAGCCTCGACTCCGCATATTTGGCGTTCTATCAATAATCAAACTTGTAAAAGTTTGTTGCACTGTCGTATGTAATGAATATTTCTTGCTCGAGCCGAAAGACGCGTAGCGTCAGTCAGTTATCAAACAAAAAATAAAGGAGGTGATCCAGCCGCACGTTCCCGTACGGCTACCTTGTTTATCGCTCCAAGAGCGGACTCTTAAAGTTACGACTTAACCCTCCTTGCAAACTTTTGATTCAAATCGCTCAGCGCGAGCTTCACCAAAAGTTCACTCGGATGGTTTGACGGGCGGTGTGTGCAAGGAGCAGGGACGTATTCAGCGAAAGATTCCACAAGAGCAAATACATCATAGTGCTGCTGTTACTGAAATACCTGAAATCATCCGCCCAGTCTAAAATCATCGCCTCGTTAAAGGCTCTTAGTCAAACCGTTCTGATATCAGAAAATCAGTCGCCAAAAAATCATCTTGCACTTGCTCATATGATGACCTTCGCTTACTAGGGATTCCGGCTTCACGAGGGCGAGTTTGCTGGACTGTTACCGCTTTTCTACCCAACCACTAAAAGTTTTCTTAATTAAACCCTGTTTTTCCAGATTTTTTATATGTCTGGATACTGTATATGGCAATCTTCTTGTTTTCAAGCAAATTTCATAGATGTCTGCCCCTTCAGAATTTTTTATCATTCTTAGAACATCGTCTTTGATTAATCTGCTCTTTTCTGTTTTGCCTGCTCTTTCACAAAGCAATAAAGCCCATTTGTCTTTTCCCTTATCGGCCATTGGACCGGCAATACTGTATATTTCTTTGAAACCAGTATTGCTTAACTTAAACCAATATTCGTTTTTATTTCCAAGTTTTGAGATTCTTTGACTTGCCACCCAGTCATGGGTTTTGCAAATGCCAAAAATCACTTTCAATTGATTAAAGTTAGATTCGGCTTGTGTAATTGCTGGTTTTTGTGCACCGTTAAATGCGAATTCGAATTCGATTAATGGTAACAAAATAGTTGCAGCAATTTCTTTGGACTCCATTGCTTTTACGTATACAGATTTTGAGGGTGTACTCATACTCTCTATTTAGTGAGTGCTATAAAATAGTTTTTCGTTAACAATCTTGCAGCCCTCGATCCGAACTAAGCGTAGGTTTAAGAGATTGGCTTCACCTTACGGTGTTGCATCTCGTTGTCCTACGCATTGTAGGCCGCGTGTATCCCCATAAATTCAGGCCATACTGACATCGGCTAGGAGAACGTGATCACTTCGATTCCAATTCTTTTAGTTTTTGCAATAATTTTGCCTTAGGTGTTTCTGTGAGTATCCATTGATACATATCCGGATCATGTTTGATGTCATAAATAATATCGACATCTGATTTATCCGAAAATTGTATACCAATCTGCTGTAGCAATTCCAAAATTTTATTGTCAGATAATGCAATAACACGCATTATCAACTGCTCAGCTTCTTCATGTGAATACTCATTTTTCATGGCAAAATATATAATGGAATCCTTTAACACTTTCCCCTATCTGCCGTAGCCCGCTCCTTCCTCTGTTTTAGCAACAGCGGTCCCGCTAGAGTGCTTGTCCTCCGGAGAGAACGGTAGCAACTAACGGCACGGGTCTCGTTCGTTTCGTGACTTAACACGACACTTCACAGCACGAACTGACGACGGCCATGCAGCACTTCTCAGCTTGTCAGGTAACCCCTTTAGAGTGACCCTCATTCTGCTGTCTGTCCACATTTAGAAGCCCATTTTAATTACGACTTCTAAATTTCATGGGTAAGGTTCCTGGCGTTGAATCCAATTTTCGGCTTAGAACAGAAACAACTGTTCTAATAAACCGCAGCCTCCACCCCTGGTAGTGCTCCCCCGCCAAATTGGGGAAAATATCCTGATAAATAATTCTAAGTCTAGACACAATTTTTATTCTAATCGTATGTCTGATCAAAAATTTACTCAAAATAGTTCAGGTTATTTTCTTTCCCTTAAGTTTGTTGATTTAAATCAACAATTCAATTCCATTGATTTATAGTTTCAACCTTGCGGTCGTACTTCCCAGGCGGCCCTCTTAACACCTTCGCTACGGCACCGCAGAACCTCGAAGGTTGTGCGACACCAAGAGGGCATCGTTTACAGCGTGGACTAACGGGGTATCTAGAACTCCTTTTACATAATTTTTTCACTTACAGTTTTTGACTGCAAGCTACTTTTTTGAAAAAGGAGCTTATCTAATCCCGGATTAGTCTGTATAGGATTTTGTCCTAAAACAGTTTGCTCCCCACGCTTTCGTCCCTCACTGTCAGACCCGTTCTAGTCGGGCGCCTTCGCCACAGGTAGTCCTTCATGGATTAAAAGATTTTACTCTTACCCGTGAAATACTCCCGACCTCTCCCGGTCTCGAGTCTGATAGTATCTCCAGCCGTTTCGACAGTTTGCTGCCGAATTTAGTGTTCGAGAAAAACATGCTATTCGAACAGTAAATACAGAATAGCTTCGCTATTCTCGGATTTCACCAGAGACTTATCAAACCAGCTACGGACGCTTTAGGCCCAATAAACGTGACTACCACTTGAGGCGCGGTTATTACCGCGGCGGCTGGCAACCGTTTGGTAGAAGACGAGAACATTTTGCTTAGCACCAAATGAAAATTAAAAATGCCGCCCTGTTTCATTTAGACTATAATTTTTAGCTCTCGGTCTACTCTTACCCACCTCTTATTCGTGCACCTTTTTACAGTGCACAAAAGATACCGCATTGCGATATCACTCAGAATTCCCTCGTCACACTTTCGTGCATTGCGAAGTTTTCGCGCCTGCTGCGCCCCGTAGGGCCTGGCTTCATGTTTTCTGTTCGCAGAACAGATCACCAAATGACGCACAAAGTGCGTCTGTCGGCAAATTCAGAATGTCAGCCCTTGAAACATACTGAAGTATTTCATGTCCATTCTGCAAATCTCAGAAGCCATCTCCGGGCAATCGCTCTCACGACCCGTACGGATTACAGTCTTGTTGAGCAATTACCTCAACAACAAACTAATCCGACGCAGTCCCATCCTACAGCACATTGCTGCTTTAAGCGAAGATGCCTTCCAGCAATTATCGCCTATCGGGTATTACGCTCAGTTTTGGGGTTCCCAAAGAAGACGAACTCTTTTTACGCCTTCGACACTAAGATGTTCTTTTTTTGACATCACATGCAAGACTTCTAAAAATCTTTCTGCTTTTTCTTTTTTGACTATAAGATAAGGCAGAATTTGCTTTATGACATCTGTTTGTTCTTTTATTCGCCAGACGTCCAAATACCACAATTTATCTCTTTTGTGGAAATGAAACTTACCACAACCAAAAATTTCTCGAAATTTTTCTAAAACACTTTTTTCTTTTTGGGTTATGTTAAGACGTGTATTTATCTGACATCCACTGGCATACCTAGCATCTTTTCTAAATCTAACTATACAAGAACCTTCTCCATCAAAAAATCCAGCAAAATAAATAATCTCAGGTTTCATACAATTAAATTTATCTCGACTCCATTTAAAGCTTCTTGAGAACTTTCCCAAGATTATCCCCGTCTGTGGGGCAGGTTAACTACGTGTTACTGAGCAGTGCGGCCTGTATTGCTACAGATGCCTCGCATGGCTAAACCGAATTCTGATAGTAGTAGTCTCCGGCGGGATCAACCGGAATTGAAGGGGGAACTAACGTACGAATGTACGTTGTTTTGACTATGTGTCCCTTACACTACTGATAGAGTCTTACCTATCTGCACCTTCATCCGGCAACTAGTAACTAGAAGCCTTCATGATTTTCACATGTCTGATGAACCGCTTCACTAAATTGCTATTGCAATATTTTCAGCGGCAAACGCTTAGACAGTGAATTGACTAATCTTGTCAATATGATCTTTTCTTGAGATACATTCGCCAATGTACCCTGCAACTCTTTGCGAACTCAAAATAGAACGACCAATGGCCATTCCAGAAGTGTATCGCCAAACTTTATCAGAAATGAATCGCCAAATCCATATCTGATAAATATCTGCAATCCTTAGATTGCAGTATTTTTGCAAGAATACCACCCAGTATTCATTGCAATAACAACCCTATTTACGATAGTGATGCTTATAAACCTTACGAATTATGCCCCGATTATCTTAATTGGCATTTCTGGATATTCTACTATCAATGCAGGCAAATGTCCCAATCCTACTATAATATATTCAGGCTCTTTTTCTTTTGTTAATTTTACTAAAGTATCGTCACGGTCTTCATAAGTATCGATGCCGTCCCTTAGATTAAGTCTTCTTTGTAGTCTAACATAGACCTCTTCAGCGCTTAGTGCTCCTTGATCATCAAAAACCAAATCCCACGGACTTACTATCGCAGGTCTTATAGCAGATTGTAATGATAATGGAACTTTTATATGCAATCTGCTATATGGAAAGAACATTATGAAATGTTCCAATATCAATGTTCTTTACTATTATACCGTCATCCGAAAAAGCTTCTGCTAATCTTCCTTTATATCGTTCAAATTTTTCTCTGAATGCTTCATCAAAATGTATGCGCCAATAGTCTTTGAATTGCTCAAATTTTTGCAAAGGTATGTACAATGCGTTTCTTGATTTTACAAAATCACCAACAGCATTGTAAAATTGAGGAAATTCAGAGTCCATACGAGCCCAAAAATCCATGTGTGTCAATGGGTGATCATATGCTTCTGTGCCTACTGTGGTGCCTTCATGAACCTTATCTTCAAGAAATTTTAGAACTGGATCTATAAACCTTATGCTATGACTAACGCCTATGGCATATTTCGGCTGGTACATCAGAAGAGCATATCAGCAAGATATAAAAATTAGTAAATGACCTTGAAATCTGGATACATTCCCGAGTACGGTCGCCATTCCACGTCGACATTTTTCACGATTGCCCTTTCCGGCCCTGAGCGGATAGCTTCAATCAAAACCTCTATGTTGTCCTTGTCGCCTTCTGCAACTACCTCGACAGCGTTAGAAATATTCCTGACAAATCCCTTGATACCAACAATATCGGCATTTCTTTTCGTGAAGCTGCGGAATGATACGTCCTGGACCCTTCCGCTAACTTTGATTTTTGCGGCGTATAATGTCATAATTAATCACATTTTCTTAGGTCTGAAAGAAATCCATCGATAACCAATTCTCGGTATCCGTTATTAATTGACGTTCTATAAAAATAACTGTTTGCGTGTTTAATTTTAACATCTTCGGGTTGATTTTTTAGCCACCCGTATTCTTCGCAAAACTTCCTATTTTCGTACTGAACAAGTTTAGCTGCGCCAAGAAACAAGGCTACAACACTGGCCGAAGCAACGACCCTTGTTAAAATCGAGTCTCTCCAATCCCTATGGTGCGTTTGCATGCTAAAACTATCTACAAAATTCTCTTAAACTCATCTCATGTCCTTGGTACCGCGGTATGTATGCCAGGCACAGAATCCAAAAATTCCTTCTGCTATCATGAAACCGCCTATCGCCACCCCGACGAATCGCCATGGTTCGCTAAGATAGACCACAGATAGGCATATGATAATAACACCTGCGACGGCTCGTGCAATCCTGTTTATCGGGCCTATATTTTTCCTGAATTTCATATTTACCTACCATGATTAAAGTTCCTGGCTCTGTAGAAACCCTATGAGAAAACCAGCAGGAAGGGTATTGTGTTGTCACAATACCCTTAACTAACTGTTAACCGACAGCCCATACTGAGCCAGTCCTTTGCTTGGCTCTGAACAATTCTAGTGGAGTCAAATATTTAATGCCACTATGCGGTGTGTTGTTGTATTCTTTCTGGAACTGCTTTAGCAGTTCATTCATGTGTTCGAGGTTTTTGACTTCGTGCTTGTTCAGGAAAGTCTTGACTTTCTTCACGA
>Ga0209542_10009598_pt1 | contig 17714 bp, 20 predicted proteins | sample RifCSPhighO2_01_FD_184028 | JGI IMG/M metagenome (GOLD analysis project Ga0209542, IMG submission 184028) | Soil microbial communities from Rifle, Colorado - Rifle CSP2_plank highO2_0.1 (SPAdes) (version 2) | ecosystem: Environmental > Terrestrial > Deep subsurface > Rock core/Sediment ...
CCGCCGTGTTTTTTATTCTTTTAGAATTCAAATAGAATGCGATTCATCCACTTACTGAAGTAAGTAGTTTTCTCGCATTACAAATAAAAAATATACAAAGAATATGACAAAAATATATAATAACACGGTATTAATAGAACAAGATGAAGATGGTATCTATGTAGCTAAAGTTTCAGACATCCCCGGATGCTATACACAGGGAAAAACTGTAGAACAAGTCATGGAAAGAATTAAAGAAGCAATCGAAGTTTGTAAAAGTTCTATAGAACAAGATCATATCTCTGATTGTAGATTCTAACAGTGAGCTGTTAAGTTAACGTCAGGTTATGGCTTAAAAATTATCACTTCTTCTTTATCTCATAAAACAGCTCTATAAATCCATTAATCAGAAAGACAAGTCCTATCGGCCATAATAGCCATATGAATGGATCTAAAATTTCTCCATTTACACATGCAATAATATCTGCTTTATTTAATGGTGAGTCATCATCAAGATCACAACTACTCCTCCAAATATTATCAAGACGTATAAACCACCCCGACATCACAACCAAAAAAATGCAAATAATAAACCACTGAATTGATCTCATTTTAATCTTTCTCCAAAACTAGCTTATCTCCCTTTACTTCCGCTTCCAATTCCTCGCCTTCCTTCCACCCCAATTTCTCTACCAGTGAAGGCTTCAAAACAATGACATACTTCGCATATTCCTTTCCTTCGTACTTGCGAGAGAGTTGCTTTTGTAGTTTCATAGGTACAGAAAAGACGAGCTAGTATTTAAAGTTTTAGGTACCTATAGATTAACTGAGAAAACAACCAAAAAGCTTATAAATATGTTTCTATTAGATACAAGTTGATAACTATGACACAAATGTTAATTCAGCCTAAAAGAATTCATAGTCCTACTTTAGAGACTGTACAAATGATAGAAGAAACGCTCAGAGATGCAAAGGAAGTTCTGAATATTGCAGAGATAAAAAGGAGATTGCCAAGAAAAGTGAATCATAACACACTCAAAGTTATTCTTATATATTTACAAGAAAGCGGAAAAATAGAATTTACCCCAAATGGTGCAGTATGGATCTTCATGCCTAAAGAAGATATAGCTGCTATTCTCAGTAAGGGAAGAACATGGACTTAAAAGATAAACAAAAAATAGTTCAAATTATAGGTGCCGCTGAAACTGCATTTGCTAAATTAGAAGAAGACATACATGCTTTAGAAGCACAAGGGAAAACTCCAGCAAAAACAGATAGACAATTATTGAAAAGTATTAAACATACACTAGATCTTCTGAAAACAAATCCTTTTGTGGGAGATTCTATTAGTCGTAAAGTATGGCCTAAAGAATATGCTCAATTGCCAAATCTTTTTCGTATAGAACTCTCCCAATTCTGGAGATTACTTTATTATATAGTTGGAGATGAAATAAAAATAATCAGTGTAGTTTTTGAAATTTGTGATCATAGGCATTATGATAATATATTTGGCTATAAAAAGAAATAAAATGAGCTTCCTCAAAAAATACAAATTCAAGTCCAACTTATTCTTCTCGCCTATGGAAGCGTGTTCAGACGTAGCCATTCGTACTCTATGCTATGAGCAGGGCGCAGCCTTAACGTACATAGAGATGATTCGTGCTTATGCCTTAACAAAGAAAAAACAAAGATTTCTAGAGAAGTTAGACCCATCTCCAAATATTCGTCAAGGTCTCCAGTTAGCAGCAGTCAAGGTCAATGAATTAAAGAAAACATTAGTCATGATTAAAACCAAGCAGCAGGAGCAAGATCCACGATTTATGCACATAGAAACCATCGACCTCAATCTCGGTTGTCCATCTCCAGGATTAATCAGCGAAGGTGGTGGCCCAGCGTTAATTAAAAGAACAAACAGAGTTAAAGAACTTTTTGAGACTTTAAGATCAACATGGGAAGGCCCAGTCTCTGCAAAAATGAGATTAGGCATGACTCAACAAGAAAAAGAAAAGAAGCTCTATCTCAAAATTCTTAACGTTGCTGAAGACATAGGCATAGATTGGATAACCATACATCCAAAAACAGTCAAAGATCCTTCTCGCGATCCTATAGATTTGAGAGCTTTGCAAGAATGTGTAGAAAATACTTCAACACCAATTATTGGTAATGGATTAGTCACTGATGAAGTTTCAGCACAGACTATGTTAAATACAGGAGTCAAAGGCATCATGATTGCACGTGCAGCTGTCGCAGATCCTTTTATTTTCAAAAGAATAAACCACTTTATAGAGACAGGAAAAAAGCTAGCACAGCCAACAAAACAAGACTATGAGCAAGCATTCAAAAAGTACTTTGAAATAGCCACTAAAGCTAAAATTCTACAATACTACATCGACTATCACGCGAGAATGTTCCAGTTAAAGCTAGACAACAAATGGGATCACTTCCACTCTCCTAAGACTATGGAGCAATGGACATAGTTATTCAAGTCGTCGTAATTCATGCTTTCTAGGCGGCGATGGTTCTTGAAGTTCAGGATCTAGAAGACGTTCAACAAATTGTCCTTCATTGCCAGCTTCGCGGAGTCGATATGCTGCTACATCGGCGCGAAGTTGTTCAAGACGTCGTTGTTGTAAGAGAAGACCTAATGAAAGAGAAGCTGCAGAGAGTAAGACAAGACCGCCGCCAAAAGCTCCAACACCATAGAGAAAATTTGCTTGTTGTATGCTTGATCGCACTTCTGGTCGTCCAAGTAAATCGTTATACTCTTGTTGAGCCTGAACAAAATAATTTAAAGGTTTGTCATGTAAAAATCCAGGTGTTGAAGTTTCATGTCGTAAATCATCGCGAAGGCGAAGCGCTCGAACTGTCTCAGGAGTATAGCGTTCAGGAGAAGAAAAATGTGCAGCACTTGCGAGGATGCTTCCACCTACCAAAGTGCCAACTAGGCCTCCAAAGGTTAAATATTTTTCTACTTTTTCTAGTAAAGTAGGCATAAGAACAGCAAAGAAGAGAGTCTTTTTAAGCGTTGAGAAAGAGAAATCGAGAAAATTACGTGCTTTCTGCCTAAACAGAAGGAGTCACAAATATTAATATTAACTAAATAGTAGTAAAAATAGATAAGTTTATAAATATACTATGGAGAAATGAATAGTGTATAAGCACAGAAAATGATGTATTCAGTAAGGTTCAGAGTATACTATGACAAATCATAAACTTCAATTCCCAGGCGATGATGGTGAAAGAGAAAGTAAGCTTAGTCCGAACTATGATGATATTTTAAGAAGAGTAAAGTGTGGTGAACCTTCTTTTGATGTTTTTGTTGAAGCATTATATGCAACAATGCAAAGATATGACGCTATAGATCCATCTAAAAAAGATCCTTTAAAACCTATTAGGGATAGGGCGGATGGTTTCTTGAGAGGACATGCAGGCATAAGTTATGAATCTTTTTTGAGGCAGGCAAAACCAGAAGAATTTACAGAAAATGACTTTGGAACACTTCCAAAGAAAAAAAATCTCAGAAGACGACTTTTTGATCATAGAGCAATGTTATATTTAGCTGCATTAGACGATACAGTCAAGCAGGGATATGATCTTGATAGCATATTAGCAGAAGTTAGAAAGAGAGAGATACCATATATTAAAAAAGAAGCAAATGAACCAACATTCAAAGAAATACTAAAAGTCTTAGGAAAATTAGATTAATCATATTTAGCGCCTTTCTTTACTTCTCGCCAACCGCATTGTTTGCTAAACTCCTTAAATACTTCTATTCCTTGTTTATCAAATCCCTCAATCAAATGATTTTGATTTTCTCCAGGATGTCTTCCGGGCGTAATAGTAACTGGAATATAATGCCCTGAATGAGTATTCACCTCTTTTATTAGGCCTCCCTCAATCAAGACTTCACCAGAACCATAAACTTTTCTTCCTTTAGCCAATGTGGCATGAGGAAGTTTATGCAGACGATGTCTATAATCAATCTTCTTTTGGTTCATACTATCCATTTCATGTTGAAAAGTTTGCTTATTCGCCACTATGAAGTTTCCATGTTCATCAACAACCCACAAATATCTCGCATTTGCTGGTTGCCCAAAATGTATCAATTTTCCGCTTGTCTCTCCTCTTCTTGAGATATGACTATCAACTTCTATTACTCTCCCGCCCTGTGACGCATGACCCTCATAGAACTGTTGCTCATAATCTTCAGTTTTATTAGGCTGCCCAATGAGTTTCCCACCAGTAATTTTTCTTTCAATCCCCTCTTGTAAATGTGTTCTTGTCGCCTGATGAGCATCATCTTTCGATGAAAGGTACGCCTGTTCAACATCTTGAATTATAGAATCTTTGTTTACAAGGTATTTTCTCCAATGGTGTTTATCTCCCAATCGCTCTTCTAAACTTTCTCCACTAACAAAAAGTACAAATGAAATAAAGATAAAAACAGATCCCAATAGAGGGCCAGACATTGAAGAAATACCTATTATACCTATAACTGCTCCAGAAATATCTATCTTTGAGTTTAATAGAAATGTTATTCCCAATATAAAAAACACCAAGCTTAAAAATATAAAATGGCTCTTCCTCATAGTCTGTTAAATAGAGAGCAAAGTTAAAAGAGTATCGTTTTGCAGAGGGTTTCTTAAATATGCTTAGAAAGCCTTATAAATAAGCTACTAACTAGTAAGATATATGAAAATCATCACCAGTCAGCAAGCTCTGGAAAAAAGCCAGAAAATAGACAAAAAGTGGCTTTTAGGCTTCATAGAGAGCGCCGCAACATTCAGTATTATCCTCAAAAAGAGCAAGAATAATCTTGGTCAGCAAGTCGTTGCAGATTTCACCATTAAATTACCAGGATCAGAAGTAGGTATCTTGGAAAAGATACAAGAGGCATTACAAGCAGGCAACATTTACTACAGAAACAAGGAAACAAGAGACGAAGCAATTCTCAAGGCAACAAAGTTGGAAGAAGTGAAAAACATTGTGTCCATGTTCAAGTCAACAGATTTTCTCTCCCTAACAAAGCAGAAGAAATTCAAGATTTGGTCTGAATGTGTAGACCTCATTGATAAAAAACAGCATCTCGCCAAAGAAGGATTTCTTAAGATAGCACTGCTTAGAGACGTTCTAAATCACAGTAAAAAACAATGGAACAAGAAAAAATATTGCCATGTTCGTTTAGAAATTGATCCTTGTCACGTCTATCAGAAAGAAAAAAGATTGCCAGAAACTTGTCAGCTTTGTTTCAAGGAGCATCTCAAGGAAGTGTCGCAATGACGCAAGACCAAGAGTTCTGGAAGATTGATGCAGATTACTTCGAGCATAAGGTGACGCAGAAGTACGAGCTGCAGACAGTTCCAGGATTGACAGAAGAAACCATTCGTCAAATTTCAGCAGATAAGAAAGAGCCGCAATGGATGCTCGACTTTCGATTAAAATGCTTCGAGCTCTACAAAAAACTCCCGATGCCGAACAGCTGGCCAGACGGCCCGGACCTCAAAGAATTAGATTTAACAAGTATTTCCTATTATATCAAACCTGGAACGAAGACAGAGAGCGATTGGAATAAAGTGCCTGCAGAAATTAAGAAAACATTCGAGCGCTTGGGCATTCCAGAAGCAGAACGAAGATCATTGGCAGGCGCCGGCGCGCAGTTTGAATCAGAAGTAGTGTATCATAATCTCAAGAAGCAATGGGAAGACTTAGGCGTTATTTTTACAGATTGCGACGTTGCTCTCAGAGAACACGAAGAATTATTCAAGAAATATTTCATGAAGTGTGTTCCTCCAACACTCCACAAGTTCGCAGCTTTACATGGTGCTGTATGGAGTGGGGGTACGTTTATATTCGTTCCAAAAGGAATCAAAGTAGGTCTGCCTCTCCAAGCATATTTCAGGATGAATATCGCTGGTGCTGGACAATTTGAACATACATTAATCATTGTAGATGATGACGCAGAGGTAAATTATATTGAGGGCTGTTTTACGAAAGGAACAAAAATCGCAACAAATCCAAGCTATAAAGCTATAGAACAAATTCAAGTGGGGGACAAAGTATTAACCCATACAGGAGAGTATAAGAAAGTATATCATATTCATGAAAGACATCGATATAATGGAGACCTCTATAAAATAAAAATATGGGGTGATCCAAGTTCTACAATAGAGTGTACTTCTGAACATCCATTTCTTGTAGTAAAAAGAAAAAGGGCTAATGAAAGAAACAAAGTATGGGGAGCAGGATGGATGCATGCTAAACATCTTAATAAAAGAGATTACTTGCTTATTCCCATCAATAGAAAAATAGTGAGTCAAGAGTTTAGAGAATTTCCAATTATCTTCAAAAGAAAAGAACAAGGTAGAAAAATAAGAATGTCAAAAGATTTTTTTAGATTAATAGGATATTATCTTGCTGAAGGAAGTGTTTCTACAGATTCTTATCTCAATTTTTCATTTGGCGAGCATGAACGTTTTTATATCAATAATGTTAAACATATTTTACAGAAGATGGGGATTACTCGTATAAGAGAAGTCCCACATAAGAGAAATCATGGTATAAGCGTTGTTGTTAGTGACGCGGCCTTTGCACGTGTTTTCAAACAGTTTGGAACTTCAGCTAAAAGTAAACATCTCCCACTATGGGCCATACTAGAGCATCCAGAAAAACAAAGAGAGATAATGATAGGTTCATTTAGAGGAGATGGTAATTATTTCAATGAAAGATATGAAAAAGGATTAAAAGAAGCAATTAGATTAAACACAATCTCAGAGAAACTAGCAAGACAAATAAGAGATATGCTTTTAAGATTAAATATAGTTTCCTTCATTAATAAGAGAACAAGAAGAAAAGAAGGCAGACAAACGATGTATTCTGTAGGGATTACTGGAGAGTATATGATTTCTATGGGTGGACTTTTAGGAATTAAAATTATAGAAAAGATGAATGGAAAAAAGAGAGCAACAAAATTCTATTTAGACGAGAAATATGCCTATATGCCTATCAGAAAAATAACAAAACAAAGAGTAAAAAATACTAAAGTATACAATTTCGCAGTTGAAAAGGACGAAACCTATACTGTGAATGGAATAACAGTGCATAATTGTTCAGCTCCAACATACACTAGTAGTTCCTTACATGCAGGTTGTGTCGAAATCTTTGTCAACAAAGGTGCTCGCGCCCGCTACTCATCAATGGAGAACTGGGCGAAAAATGTATTTAACTTAAACACAAAGCGTGCAATCGTCGATGATAATGGTATTATTGAATGGGTTAACGGCAATATGGGTTGCCTCACAGAGGACTCTCTTATCTATACAAATCCTAAAGGTCCAACAAAAATTGTAAGTTTAAAACCAGGAGATCATGTTTTTGCATTAAATGAGAAAGAAAAAAAATTAAAGAGAGCAAAAGTCAAAGCAGTTGTTTATAGCGGAGACAAGAAAGTATATAATTTAAGAGTTGCAGGAAGAGAGGTTAGAGCAAGCGCTAATCATCCTTTTTTAACTCTCCAAAGAAAAAAGATTAATGCGAATCATAGAAAAAGTAAATTTTACTTTGAGTGGAAACCTTTAGAAATAATAAAAAAAGGAGATCTTATCGCGATAGCTAAAAGGCTACCTGATATGGGGCAACCTTATTTATTACCAAAAATAAATTATGGTAATCTAGTAAACAGCAATAATCAATATAGTAAATTTTCTATGAGTACACAACATCTGTTTAAACAAATTAATCTACCTGAATATACTACAGAAGATTTAATGTGGTTTTTTGGAGTATACGTTGGTGATGGCAATCTTTGGAAACCTAAGAAAGGAGGAGCTAAAATAAATATAGCGATTCATGAAAAAAGTGATTTAAGAAAACCGCTTATAGAAGCAATTAAAAAAGAGTTTAATTATGAAGTAAAATATCAAAAAGATCGTTACGTTATTATAAATTCTAATATTTTAGCAAATCTATTAGAAGAGTTAGGTTTTGGTGGATTAGCAAGCTCGAAAAGAATTCCGCACTGGGTTCATACGCTTCCAGTTAAGCAAAGATTGGCATTTTTAGGCGGTTATTTTGATGCTGACGGACACATAGGAAAGGGAGGAGTATATCTAACAAGTATAAACAAAAAATTATTAGAAGATTCTAAGCAACTTGCTATTGGCTGTGGAATTGGTGTTTCTAGAATATTTAACCATATGCCTGCAGGAAAAAGAGTAATTTTGGACAAAGAATGTAATGCTTTAGGATCTTATAGATTATTGCTGAACGGAAAGGAAGTAATTAATATTAAAACAAAGAGTAATTTATATAAAAATAAGCTAAATAGTCTAAAACCACGAAGAAATTATTCTACAGGAAATAGAATGAATTTTAGACATCAAACATCAGATGAATTAGGATTTGCTAAAATCGATGAGATAAGATATGAAGGAGTCAAACCAACTTATGATATTGAAGTTGAAAATTATCACAATTTTATTGCAAACGGCATTATTGTCCATAATTCAAAAACAACTATGCTCTATCCATGTTCTATTCTAAAAGGAAAAGGTGCACGTTCTGACTTCTTGGGCATCGCAGTAGCCTCCAAAGGACAGTTCCAAGACACCGGTGCAAAAGTCATTCATGCAGCTCCTAATACAACATCAACTATTCGCTCCAAATCAATAAGCAAAGACGGCGGTATCACAACATATAGAGGGCTAGTGCAGATCGCAAAACAAGCTGCCAACTCCAAAGTGCATGTCCAATGTGACGCGTTAATGCTTGATGATCTGTCAAAATCAAACACAGTTCCTTATATGGACGTCGATAATAAGACATCAGAAGTTGGTCATGAAGCAACCGTCTCGAAGATCGGTGATGAACAATTATTCTACTTGATGTCTCGTGGCTTGTCAGAAGAGCAAGCTCGTCAAATGATTGTTTCAGGTTTCATTGAGCCTATCATCAAAGCATTGCCTATCGAATATGCAGTCGAATTAAATCGATTGATAGAATTGGAAATGGAGAATGCACTTGGCTAATCATAACGATGACACAACAGCTACCTTTGCCTCATCTAAAGTATGGATTAACAACTTACGTTTCTCTAGATAATTTTTCAGTGGAGAAAATAACAAGAGCTTCCTTGACTGCTAGTCCTTATACTACGCAAGGAGCTGAAAAAGTGCAGATCCAAGATCTCAAAGTATTTTGGCAGTCGCCGCGGGGAAAAGCAATCTTCAAAATCATGCAAAAACAGCCGACGAACTTGATAGAAGACATGCAAGACAAGGCACTCCAGCAAGGCAAGGCAATCATTATTCCAGCAAATACAACACTTGTTAATCCTATATTATTACAGAAGCATTGTACAACAACTATAGATGTAGACACGTTAATTATTATCGTAGAAAAGAACAGCAAAGCTTCTATCGTAGAAACAGTCACCTCAACCAAAGACTGTTATATGAGAGCGCAGCGCCTGCACATCATTCTCGAAGAAAACGCTGAATTCTCCTATTGTAACGTCCAGAACTTAGACAAGCAAACCTATAACTTCATCAGTAAAACAGCGAACACAGGCAGGCAAGCAAAAATCTATTGGATTGACGGTTGCTTTGGCAGTATCTTTACAACATCCATGATTCACACAACACTATCTGGAGAAGGTGCAAGCATGGAAGCAGACACTATGTTCTTCTCGCAGCAAGACCAGCAGTTTGATCTGGCAGTGGAAGCGCAGCATCTTGCTCCACATACAGTGTCAGATATGCGAACAAAAGGTGTAGGTAAAGATTCTAGTAAGACAGTCTATAGAGGCAATATCAAGATTCATGAAAACGCTCACAACAGTGTAGGCTATCAAAAAGAAGATACTCTTATCCTCAGCGACAATGCGACAGTCGATGCTATTCCCAAGTTAGAAATTGATAATCATAACGTCAAATGCAAGCACGGCGCGACCGTAGGTCAAATCGATAGTGAGAAGCTCTTTTATTTGACATCCCGAGGCCTGTCAGAAGGAGAAGCACAGGCAACAATTGTTCGCGGTTTCTTCGCTCCTACTATCCAGAAGATCAACGCACAAGAATTAAAAGAACGTCTCCATGAAGAAATCGAAGAAAAAACTGCGTTCCTCATCGAACAATGAAAAGTATTATCCCTGCAACAATCAAGAAAGATTTTCCTATTTTTCAGAGGAAGATCCACGGAAAACCATTAGTTTATTTAGACAGCGCTTCCAGCTCACAAAAACCTAAGCAAGTCATTCAAACTTTGAGTGATTATTATGAAAAGATGCATGCAAACATTCATCGTGGTGTCTACACATTAAGCGAAGAAGCTACACTAGCCTATGAAGACGCGCACAGAAAAGTCGCTCGTTTGATTAACGCGAAGTTCAAGGAAATCATTTTCACAAAAAACACTACAGAAAGCATAAATTTGTTAGCTTATAGTCTTGGGTTAGAGTTAAAGAAAGGCGATGAAATTTTGTTGACCGAAATGGAGCATCATGCTAATCTAGTTCCTTGGCAGCAAATCGCAAAGCGTGTCGGTGCAGTTGTAAAATTTATCAAAGTCAGCAAAGATGGAGAATTAATGATCGACGATAAACTATTCACCAACAAGACCAAGATAGTGTCTGTTGTCCACATTTCGAATGTTCTTGGAACTATTAATCCGATGAAAGACATCATCGCCAAAGCACACAAAACAGGTGCTAAAGTCATTATTGATGCAGCGCAAAGCATTCCGCACATGCCGTTCGACGTCAAAACGCTTGATGCAGACTTCGTCGCTTTCTCTAGTCATAAAATGCTAGGCCCAACTGGTATAGGAGTTTTATATGGCAAGCAAGAGCTCTTAGAACAGATGACTCCTTTCCTATACGGCGGAGACATGATCAAAGAAGTAACACTAGAGAACACTACATTCAATGACTTGCCTTGGAAATTTGAAGCTGGAACTCCTAACATTGCCGGTGGTATTGCTTTCGGAACAGCAGTTGAATACTTGATGAACATCGGTATGCACAACATCGAACAGCATGACAAAGAACTCTTAAAATATGCGCATGAAAAGTTATCAAAAGTAAAAGGCATCACTATGTATGGTCCAAAAGATCTCAACAAAAAAGCAGGCATCATCGCATTCAACTTTGAAGACATCCATCCCCATGATGTTTCCTCTATTCTAGATACAGAAGGTATTGCAATTCGTGGTGGTCATCACTGTGCCATGCCCTTAATGAAAGCATTAGGAATACAATCCAGCTGCCGTCTCTCACTATATCTCTACAACACAACCGAAGACATCGATGCTCTCGTGAAAGCTTTGGAAAAAGTCAGGAAGGTGTTCAAGTAACATGGACATGTATATGGAAGAGATTTTGGAGCATTACAAGAATCCCAGAAACAAAGGAATTATAGCGAATGCCGACATCCAATTCAAAGATCAGAACACATTATGTGGTGATGAAATCCAAGTCTATCTCAAGCTTGACAAGAATAAAACAATCACAGACGTCAAAACAGAAGGAAAGGGCTGTGCGATTTCACAAGCTGCTGCAAGCATGTTGACAGATGCTGTGAAAGGAAAGAATATAGAAGAAGTCAGAAATCTAAATAATGAGTTTGTCTTCGGGTTATTGCAGATTCAAGTAAGCCCGGCCAGGGTGAAATGTGCATTGCTGGCGTTGTTCGCTGTTAAAAAAGGCATTTACAAATATTTAGGAGAGCACTATCATGACAAAGAATAAACCACTTATTCAAATCAAAGATTTAGAAGTAACTATTGAAGGTAAAGAAATTCTGAAAGGAGTCAATCTCGAAGTCAATGAGGGAGAAGTAGCTGTTTTGATGGGTCCTAATGGATCAGGAAAGTCAACATTATCATTTGCTTTAATGGGTCATCCAAAATATATAGTCACCAAAGGATCAATCATCTATAAAGGAGAGAATATTACAAAGGTATCTCCAACAGAACGATCTAAAAAAGGAATGTTTTTGTCTTTCCAATATCCTAGTGAGATTGCTGGAGTCACTATTGCTAATTTTTTACGAACAGCGTTAAATGCGCGAAGGAAAGAAAAATTAAACCCTCTAGAGTTCAGAAAGATGTTAAAAGAAAAAATGAAAGAACTTCATTTCGATGAGCAATTTGCTAACAGATATTTAAATGAAGGATTCTCTGGCGGAGAGAAGAAGAAAGCTGAGATGCTCCAATTAGCAGTCTTGCAGCCAATGTTAGCCATCTTGGATGAAACAGATTCTGGCACTGACGTGGACGCGTTAAAGATCATTGGTAATACTATCAAGGCAATTCAAAAAGAGACAAAAATGACAGTCTTGATTATCACGCATTACAATAGAATTCTGCAATATCTCGATGTGGACAAGGTATATGTCATGGAAGAAGGAAAGATCACGCGCTCTGGAGACGTAGCACTAGCGCATGAGATTGAAAAAACAGGTTATAAAAAAAGTTAAGAGGTTTGTTATTGTGCGGCGATGTATAGAGAACTTTGAATAAGTCTGTTTTAGTTTTCATATTTTGGTGACAGTTCTAGCGGCGTTATAAAGTATAAAAAAACTAGTTACTAAATCAGCATCACTTCCTGATATGCTTGAAGAAACTTGAGGGGTAAAGGAAGTATGTCTTAAATAGGGCAGTCTAAGATGCAGAGCAAGTATTTTGGCAACGCTTCCTAAAACTCGAGAAAAGTCTGGATCAACTACAGGCTGTAATAAGATATTGTCAAGACCAGTATCAGTATTTGATGGTAATCTTATAGGAGTCGTTTCTCGATCATCTAAGTCTAGAGGATTTTTTTTCTTTAAATAGAATATTAAGTCGTGATCGTTTTCTGAACGTCTTGGTTTATTATTCGAATCAAATGTTCCATAAGAGTCATCTTTAATGAATTGATTGAAAGTTTTATCATCAAGTCTATCTGATGCAGTATGTCCGTCCCTAAAGCATGAATCTCTATGTTTTTGACACCCACCTATCTTATCTTGAGTTTCTCGATCATCTAAGTCTAGAGGATTTTTTTTCTTTAAAGGGTATAATAAGTCGTGATCTTTTTGTCTAGATCTCTTATCATTCCAAGAACGTATCTGATCTTGAGTTAGATCTATCCGTCTGTTTGGTTTAGGGTCAGGACCTAATTTACACCTGATTAATCTTTCAGCACTGGCGAGATCTTGAAGAATTTGTGATAAGGGATATGATAGAGAAGATTCATAATGCACGCTAAATCGTCCATCTAATCTTTTGCCAAAATGTACTGTATAAGTTTGAATCATAAGAAAAACAGAGAGAATCTGATATATAAATCTTTCTGTTTTAATCACTTAGAAGGAATAACAAATTAAGCTAAGAGAAGCCAACGGGAAGAATTAAATAAGTAAAAGTTATACAATGGAGAGTCTAATAACTTCATCTAAACTCACGACAGAGCTCGGGCTTGTTGCCTTGAGGATGCCTCTCTCAAATACCCATTTTCGAAGCTTTCCAAGCACATCAGAGTTGGGAGTAGCAAACACTAATCGACCGTCTTCGTAGTCAGCTTGAGCAAAAGTGTTTTGACAAGGATCAAATGCATATATTTCCCATGGTGGCTGCATAATAGTCGTTGTATCACCAACACCGTTTTTAGGTCTGCGTGTGCCAAAGACTAAATAAATAAGAGGTTCAGCTGAATGATCACTAGTGCTGATCGTGTAGTCTTTCATAAATCTCTTCTCTTAAGCAGCTTGTCTAACTGCTATTGGAGTATACTGTTCATCACGTAAAGCACGGAGGGGTATGACTTTTCTTTCTTGTGTCGCTGTGTAAACTCTGTCTAAGAATAATCCCTTAGCATAGCTTAAAGCATCGCGAATTTCTGGTTGTAAGTGCTTCAAGATCTTGGCGTCAAATTTGCGTCTGCCTCTGTAAATGTCCAATAATCCAGTACCGATAGGCAAGTAAGCTAATGGTTTAGTAATTAAATCTTCTCCAGCGATTGCGAAAGCGCTTCGTCCTTGCATTTGACCATGTTTGACATAAGCATAAGTATCAATCATGTCCGCTAAGGATCCTGCTAAGACTCCAGCTCCAGTCAATCCAAAACCAGCAGGTCCAGGAATAGTTAAGAATAGAGCAGTGCCAGCAGCATAGCCAGCGCCAGCTAAATAGCGTAAGGGTGTTGCGACATAGCGTTGCATGAAAGTTCTCTTGTCATATGCTTTTAATTTACTGTCATAAGCTTTGTTCAATGATTCTTCTAACAGACTTTTTCTCGTTTGATAGACTGAGCCTTTCGGATCTAAATGTTGTCCCTGCTCGTTGGAAAAGTGTCTCTGAATGTCTTTATCTTCAGCTATTAAAGTATCCAAGCTTCCAGTGACAAATTCCTTCAGTCTGCTCATAAGTTATTTCCTAACGTGAGTGATGCTCCGTAAGAGTTCATGAATAGTAATCATGCCTACTAATTTTCCCTGCTTAGTGATAGGACAAGTAGCGACATTGCCTTTGACGCATTGCTCATAAGCTTGCTTTTCATCCATCGTTTCTTCGAACGTTTGGATAGGCTTAGTCATGATGTCTTTGGCTTGCAATGTAGTAGGATTTTTCCCTTCAGCAACTACTCGGTTATTAATATCAGTGATGGAAATAACACCAACGGGTTTCTGATTCGCATCAGTAACATAAATATATCTGATTAAATGTTCTCGTAATTGCTTTGCTACATCAACAACACTTTCAGTTTCTTCGCAATGTAATGCTTCTAATAACGTACAGTCTTTAATCATGGTTTTCCTCCATCTTTAGGTTTATTTTTATCATTTATTAAACTTGTGGGTGCTTGATTGTCCCTGTGTAAGGTAATTAATTCTCGTCTGGTGGCTCTTTTTCCACTAACAGTCCTGTCAGCAAGCACAAACATGCCTACTGCACCAACAGCAGCCCCAACAGCTCCGCTTACTGTTTTCAAAGTGTCTAGTCCTCGTAAGAGACCATCTTTCAAAGCTTGCATCTTAGGGAATAATTCATAGTTAATAACATAACCTTCCTGTACAAGTTCGTCTTTCTTTGTAGTCATGTAAGCTTCCAAGTCTTGAGCTTGCTTTCTTAACGCAGTAAGATCTTGATCGCTAGCTGCGCGTAAAGTGTCTTTAAGTTCAATACCTTTATCCAAAGCTCCTTGCAGAGTAACAATATCATCCAGCGTTTTGCCAAGCTTATCTTTGAGTTGATGCACTTGTTCTGAAGTTTCTAAGAGTGTGAAATAATTGCCGGTATTCAGGAGATAGTCCGCTAGGTTTCTGCCGCTAAGATCTGCGTCTGCGACTTGCTTCAATTGAACAAAGAAGTCTCGTTCCTCTGGAGACTCAAATTGATTCCCTGCTAAATAATCATTGATTTTTTGAACAACAATTTGCTGTGTCTGTAAGAAATAATCGCTGGTTTTATTCAGTAAAACAGTTTGAGCGACTTTATTATCTTTGTTAATATCATAGACTTGAACTAAAGCGCCAAGCCGTTCTTTGTAATGTTTTAAGGATTGTCGAGAGCCTTGTTCTTCTCCTTTGATTTTTCTGCTGAACCATTCGTTAAATCTTTGTAATCCTTCTGGTTGTATCTGTTCTAATCCTTGATCTAAATTAGTAAGTCGTTTCGTTAATCGATCTTTGAGTCTCGTTAATCGTTCTTGAATATCAGATTCTTCGGTGTAGCCTTCAACTTTTGCTAAAATCTTTTGTAATTCTCCAGCTTCTTTGCCGCTTAAGAGACCAATATCTTCCCAGTATTTTTGGACAGATGCATGATCGCGTTCAACAGATGTCAAGTAACTTTGAACATCGTCTGCTGATTTTTGGAGTTGTCTCTCTGCTGCTCCGGTGATTTCAGTTAAAGTATCATGGGCAACATTGTAGAAAGCAGTGACTGCAGCTTCTAAAGAGCCGCCCAAACTACCGACGAATTTCCCTGCGACATAGCCTGCTCCAGCTCCTGCTAGAGTTACTCCAGCCTTGAATAAAAAGCGACGTCGACTAAAGTTCATATAAGTAATTCCTCCACACTAAAGACGTAAAACTACTATATAAATCTTTCTAATGTAACTACTAGTAAGTGAATAATAAAGGTATATTTAAATAGTTTGAGGATAAGAAAACTAATATGAACACCAATCAAGAGTATCTGATGCAATTAAGCAGGTCCTGTAGATCTTCAGATGCATATGCAAGATTAGAGATATCAAACATCGAGGAAAAGCCTACAAAAGAAGATAAATTTATTTCTTCTTAACAGGTTGTATTTTTTCAAGCAGCTCACACGTTCTGCAAAAAGTTTTTGCAGCAGGTTCTCCGCAGGTCTCGCAAGTGCCGATAGTTTGTCTTGTGGATTTGAATTGCTCGCGTAAAGACGGTAAAATCTCCAGGAAAGAGTTGACAATCCCCTGCTTCGTTCCGGGATATTTTTGCTCCCAGGTATTCAGCAGTTCTCCTATTTGTAATCGGAAAGCTCCTTCGGCATTAGGGCATTCCACAAACGTGACAGGAAACTCTTTCAAAACAGCATACAGTGCAACTTCTTTCTCCGTCATGAAATACAACGGTTTGATTCTTCTGATGAATTGTTTATGCAATAGAGCTCCAGTCATGGGGCCGAGCTTGGCAGAAAGAGAGACATTTCCCTTGAACTGGTTCATGAGCAGGGTTTGCGCCTCATCATCTAAATTGTGGCCAGTAGCCACTTTTGTAGCTCCTAATTCCCTTGCCCCGCGATTGATCAGATATCTCCTGCTAATACCGCAAGCAGTGCAGGGATTCATCTTATGATCTTTCAAAAAACTGTCTAGAGTAAAGCCGAACATCTTTTGAAAAGAGAGGACAGTTAAAGGAATCTTGTAAGTTTTGCAAAAAGTTGCAGCGTCTCGCAGGGTTTGTTTTCTGTAATGCTCAATCCCTTCATCAATCGCTAATGCCTTTATAGGAATATTTTGTTTTTGGCAGTACTGATGGAGCAAGTAGAGACAGGTCATGCTGTCTTTTCCACCAGACAACGCGGAGACTAGCATATCTCCTTTCTCAATCATCTTATAAGTTCTTAAATTTTTCAGGACTTTCTTTTCAAAGTAGTTGATAAAATGCTGCTTGCAGAGAGATGTGTGATTCTGTAAAACATACACAGGTTCAATAGGACATTTCTTGCAGGCCATATTAGCCGCCGGAAACAACAGATAAGATAGTGAGCTTGTCCTTGTCTTTGAGAAGGGTTTGTTCGATGATAACAGCATTGTCTCTCGTAACCAGTACAGTCACAGGATTTAATTGGAGTTTGGCGAAAATATCTTTGACAGTTGCTTTCGCTGGCAAATCAATGCTAGTCATTTTCTTCGTTCGTTCAATAAAGACCTGGACTTTCATAAAGAAAAATAAAAGAACAGAGCTTTTTAAGTGTGTTGTTGTATAAGATAGGCAGTATAAGTAGTTAGTGATATAAGTAATGCATAAATTATATTCTTCCCATTAGGACTATGTGCTTAGTTAAGAACAAACATTCGATAGCATACCATGCGTTATTTATGTCATCGACTAAAAATACCAAAGATTTATAAATATATACTGGAGAATATATATTAAAAGATACAAGAATGAGTGACCTCCTCCCCGGCCTAAAGGCCCGACCTTCGGTCGGCTCCTCCGCTTCGCTACGGAGCGGGGCTTCTGAGGTGAACCTGGGCTAGATGATGCATTTCTTGT
>Ga0209542_10009599_pt1 | contig 17709 bp, 19 predicted proteins | sample RifCSPhighO2_01_FD_184028 | JGI IMG/M metagenome (GOLD analysis project Ga0209542, IMG submission 184028) | Soil microbial communities from Rifle, Colorado - Rifle CSP2_plank highO2_0.1 (SPAdes) (version 2) | ecosystem: Environmental > Terrestrial > Deep subsurface > Rock core/Sediment ...
AATAGCTGCGAAAATAGACGCTTCGCGATTCTACCCCAACGCGCACTGTCTTTTCCTAAGATTCGCTAAACTAAACGAATCAATTCGAAAAACAGCAGTAGACATCATCGTCAAAAACAAAAACACAATGTGGGTAACCACATCAGGCGGAGAATACGACCTAATAGCATCGCTTCTCACACAAAACGCCCAACAACTAACCGCGCTAATCAAAGAATTCGAATCAGCACTTGCAGGCTCGCTCAAAGACTACGTAGTCCTCACGTACGAACGCGAGTATAAGAACCGCTTTAGCGACCTCTTCGATGAAAAGGGCGACATAGAACACACCCCCCATATAATTCGCGAGTATCAACCGCTCGAACCGCTTGATGAAGAGGACCAAATGCTCCTTTACGCGCTCTCGCTCAACGCGCAACTAACCAACAGCCAACTTGGCGAAATCACAAAACTAACCCCTGAAGCCGTGCGCATCAGGGTAAAAAATCTTGAGAAGCAAAACCTGATACACGGATACCGCGCAATGCTTGACATTTGTAAACTCAAGCGTGAAACATACTATTTGCTTTTCAAATTCGACTCGCTTTCACCAGAGCAGGAACAAAAGCTCCAAACGTACATCCTTCAAAACAAGCACATCTATTATTCGGCGAAAACAGTAGGCGCGTACAACTGCATCGCATCAATGTTCGTACAAAATCGTGAAGAACTGCAAAACTTCCTTGATGATATCAGAAACACGTTCTCAGACTGCCTATCTGAAATACACGCGCCAATACTATTTCACGAATACAAGCACACATATTTCCCACCTGCCTGTTTATTGCCTCACGTAGTCAAGATTGTCGATTCAGCACTCAAACAGTGACTCTCTTTTTATATAAAACTAATAAAATGGTAAAGCTTAAAAAGCCCATATCGTCCCGAACAGACTATGTCAGGAGAAACAACAAGCACGCCGGCAAATCAAGGCAATTCAGTCGAGATAAAATATTCAGGCAGCAGGTATAAAGTCATAGACCGAATAGGAAGCGGAGGACAAGCCTGCGTTGATCTTGCAATAGATACAACTAACGGTGTTCGCGTTGCCCTAAAACTTCCGCACGACAATCAAAACTATCTTAGCGGAGGCTATTTCGATCGCGAACACGCAATACTTCGAACACTCTCGCAACACACCAAACAAGTACCACAACTTTACGATTTCCAACGCTCGCCACCATACCTCGCAATGCATTTCATCCCAGGAAAAACAATCTACGCTAAGATTGAAGACAAAACAATCTATGAACAATACAGCCTAGATGAACGCGTAGCAATGATCGCAGCAGTCTGCGCTCCGCTCACCGCTGCACATATGATGGGAATAATCCACCGGGACATCAAACCCGACAATATCCTCCTTTCAGATGATAAAGAATTATATCTGATAGACTGGGCGTTAGCCAAAAAAACTCTTGAGACAATCTACGCACCAAACGAAACACCATTCAGCGGACAATCGGATGGAACCCAAGTCGTAGGAACACTAAGATATTGCCCCCCTGAGCAATTAGACGGCTCATGCACATTAAGTTCTGATGTCTATTCCCTCGGAGCAGTTCTCTATGAACTTGCCGCAAAACGGCCATTTCGTAATTTCAATTCCACACTCAATCCTGCGCAGCGCATTCGAATGATAAAAGCGGCAAACGGTTTCATCACATATGTGAAGCCAGCGGTTCCAGCAGGCCTTTTATCAATACTTGAAAAAGCGTATTCTCCAAAACAACGAACACGTTTCGCGAACGCGTATGAATTCGGATTCGCGCTCAACGAATATCTTAATTCGACTTCTCCACACCCGCCTTCGGGCAAAAATTCGCAATCGCACACGAACTGCACACCGGAACAGGAGCCCTGCACACTGCTCGCCCGTGAGCCTTCAACAGCCACTGAGTCTGTTTCCACCAGTCCTTTGGAATAAGCGCATTAAGATCGTTCTCTATTTTTTCAGGATTAGAATTCTTCGTCCAGCCAAGACGGTAAGATGTCCTGATAACGTGAGTGTCCACTACAACTCCGTCAACAATATTAAACGCGTTGGTCAGAATAACGATGGCTGTCTTTCTTCCAATGCCCGGCAAATCTATTAGTTCATCAATTGTTTTTGGAACTTTACCATTGTGCTTTTCAACGAGAAGTTTACATGCAGCGATGATATTCTTCGCCTTGTTGCCAGCGAAAGTAACTTTGCTAACGTATTTTAGCAAATCATCAACTGACGCTTTCGTGTAATCACTTGCAGTCTTATAGTGGTTGAACAATTCTTTCGTACACTCATTCACAACCTCATCACGCACTTGCGCCGAAAGGATAGCTGCCACCATCAAATCCAACGAAGTCTTGAAGTCAAGATAGTATTTGGCATTTGGGTACGTCTTCTTCAGTAGCTTTAGAATAACAAGGGGGCCGTTCATACTGAAAGTACTCCTTGTCTTTTGAGAGTTTCAAGAGCACGTGTTATTTGGATAATTGGCAAATGCGTTTCAACGTATACATCTATCGCGTCTATCTCATACTTTCCTTGCGCTTTGCGTTTTTGGATAGATTTTTTTACAATTTCACGCATAGACGCATCGCTTACTTGTGTGATTTGAATCATTTGTAATGCCCTGATTATGATGTGATTTTTCTCTTAATAAACTCTTTGAAGAAAAAGTTGGAAAGTCTACGAATACTCGTTCACTGGACATTCCTCCACGTGCCATTTTTAAATCACTCAATACGTTGCGGTGGTATGGCTCGTTTATCGCCGTTATTGAAATTGAAACTATCTGAAAAACTACAACAAGGATGGTCAATAAACAACCTTGCGCGGGAACTATCGCTTGCCAAATCAACAATATACTATTATTACCGAAAAATAAACGGCAAAAAATACCAAGAGCCAACTTTTATTTCTTCAAATTCTGAATTGGAAGGCGAAATCAACGGTATATTCGCAGGTGATGGAAGCCAACACTATAATCGGAAAAAGGGGTCTTATCAAGTAAATGTTCATTTTGGAATCAAAAATAAGCGGTATGCTGAATATGTTAAGCAACTCTTCGAGTCATTTTTTGGCAAGCCGTTTAGACTCAATTTAGATGGAGACAATAAGCTTCGATTAAGAATTGAATCGCGGCGCATTTTTCGTTATTTTGAGCAGTATTTATCATATAATAGTAGGGTGAAGCACTGCACGGTTCAACTTAAGCCTGATTGTTCTGCACAATTCAAAATCGGTTTTTTGCGCGGATTCTTTGATACTGATGGATGTTTTTATCAAGACCCCGGCTGTAGAAGAATCAAGCTCTTTTATACAACAACCTCTGAAGTTCTAGCACTTCAAATCAGAGCGTTAATTTCAGATCTTAATATTCAGAGTTCTCTTTACATTCGAACACCTGCTTATGAAAAACCAGTCTATATTGTCAACATTTTAAAAGAAGGCAGGAATAGATTTATAAAGGTAGTAAAACCGCTCAAAGCCCAGCGGGCAGGTAATTCAGCCCGGTAGAATGCTCGGCTGGCAGCCGAGATGCCGGGGGTTCAAATCCCCCCCTGTCCATGTGCTATCTACCAATGCGGCAAACTCAATAGGTGCTGTATTTTTGAATGAGAGTGACATTTTCAAAAGACTTCTTAATTTGCCACTTCAACCCACCGAAGCGATACTGGTCTTCACAGGATACGGTTTTTCTCTTTGCGATAAGGCGCACGAACTTTACAAGGCAGGATATTCAGATAAGCTCTGCGTTTTTGGAGACAACAGCTATCCTTGGAAAGCGAACCCGAAAGCTGATTCGATAGATCACAAGAATTATTTGCACACTCTTCCTGGCGTAAAAGAAGTATTCTGCAATTTAGTGCATACTGGAAACACAAAACAAGCATCAGAAACAGCATTGGAAAAAATGCAGGATTCAGGGTGGAACAGCGCACTTCTAGTCACCTGCTGGTACCATATGCCAAGAGCGTATTCGACCTTCGTTAAAGCAATGCTACTGCGAGGAAAAGACCTACATATTGTTCCCGCGCCGTACGAGCCTTCAGTTTGGGCAGATACCGATCAGATACTTGAGATGAGCTGGACAGACGCTCTCAAACAAGAGAAAGAACGAATCGAACGCTACCGCGCGCAAGCAGACGTCGCGACAAAAGAAGAGCTAAGCGCATATATTGAAATGCATTTCAACCAATCGACGTTCATCAGTCAACGATTCTTGAACACAAAATAATCATTTATTTTTTTGAGAACACCCTAATTGCCTGAGGGAGGATTCAACGCCACATTCGCAGAACGCACTTCGTGATCGATAACCGTATTTACCGCAACCTCAAGACTGTGCAATTCAAGCTCCTTTTCCATAGAATGCGATTCGGCAAGAGAATTAAGCAAACTAAAATAGTTCGTTGAAAGATTTCGCGCCTCTTCTGACTCTATCCAGACAAGCTTTCCAGCAGGGTCAATTGCAGGATTTGTCAAAATGCTAAGCTTTTTTTTGACGAGCGCAAGACCATTCAATTTGCCATTGACACCTTCAAAACTAAGCCGCTGCATATCATTATCCTCGCGCGCTTTCTTTAGCTTTTGGAAGAACCCACTTTGTTCCTGTTTCATTATACTAGAAACAGTATTATCTTGCAAAGAACGCACTTTTTCCACTAAGCTCCTTAGTTTTGAACGCACATTAGCGTCAGCGCCATCGAGCGCAGGCTGGTCGATAGGCGATTGATTAAGCTGATATATCATCTCAGTTACAAGCACATCCTCATCTTCCATTATGAGAAGCCGAGCCGCAGGATGAATAGATTCATCCTCGAGAATTCGCAGAACGTTCGAGTAGAAACCCGCCCATTCTTCCCTATCCTGAACTCGCGGCAGAATCGACCTTCGCTCTTTTTCGATTCTAACTTTATCCATCAGAAGCCTTTCGCGCTCCGCCAAAACATTACGCTTTTTTCCCAATACTTTGTCAAACCAGCTCATAGTGCCTCTTTTTACTTTTATCTCACTGATGACACGGACAGTCAGCCAATCCTTTCGACTCTACCGATTTCAACGCATCCTCAAGAGAAGGTTCTCCTTCAGTTTTACCCTTTACCACATAAAACCCTACATTTTTCTCATCATTATTGAATATCTTGCGCACAGAATCATACGCGGGACCCTGCCTCACACTGCCCCAGCCATATTGCCGCGACAAATCCTCGTAAAGCCTGCAGGCTTTTGCAGCGCCGATGTCAAACCAAGAAGCCTCGTGCACAAATTCATCCAATTCATTGCTCATACTTGAACAGATGCATGCACTCTTAAAAACGTTTCGCACAATCCTTATTAATGACGCATGGTTCTTCGTTTTCATGTACGATTATACCTATTGGGGTCTAACCAGCCTTTCAGGAATGGACAATATGGCGCTTGAAGAACACTTCCTTCAAGACTCAGCAGAGAAAAAAACAGCGCACATGCGATTTTACGATTTCTCAAAAGACACAGTGGTGCTAGGATACTCTCAGGCAACCGATGCGGTGAAAAAATGGAGTTCTGATTTTCACGTTGTCCGCCGAGCGAGCGGCGGCTCCCACGTGCACGTCGGAAAAAACGTACTCGCATATTCATTCATAGTTCCAAGAGACGGCTCATTCGTCAACCATCAAGACTTTCGGATATATTACGCAGACAAAGTCGCGCAAGCGCTTGAACAAGCAGGACTTTCAAATATAACAACCGATCATCGGGCAAGCACCATAATGAAAGACGGCAAAGTAATCGCAAGCCACGCGGTCACATGGGGCGTCAAAAGCGCGCTTTTGCACGGCCTTATAATGATAGATCCGTACAATATGCAATCCATCCTAAATAGAATCAAACTCAACACAAGGATGATCGGCAACAAGACGTACCATGAGGCAGATGCATTAGCGCACATCCCCACAGTCACTAAATCGTTTTCCGAATTAAAACCCCATGCGACGCCTGAACAAAAAACGCTCTTTTGCAAACAACTACTCACAAACAACATACTTCACTCGGTGGCAAAAACCAATTTCAAATCAAGACTGCTAACTAATGAAGTCCTATCAAAAGCAGAGCTTCTCCAACGAACCAGATACGCGACTGAACGATGGGTGATGCAGCGTGACCCCACATTCACTCCTGAACAAATAGAAGAGATGCCAGGCGAAAAGCTAGATGGACCACTCAACAAAAACCAAGGATATTGCCTTTACATCCAAGTGCCTGATAAAGATTTTAAGAACATGACTGGGCCCGATTAGACCCCAGGCAACGCGCCAAGCGCTTTTCCAATCAGGTAACCCGCTATAGCGGCAGTCATTCCCACAATCGCCATCTCGACACCTGATTTCAACGGCCGAACGCCAGTCATCTTGCCTTTAGCGGCACCTGAAACAAATAAAGTTAGCGTGGATATTATAAGAGTCAAAATAACAGCATCAGCTACGGGCAGCAAGACAAATGAAATAAGAGGAATGATGCTTCCCACAATCGCTGCAAGCCCAACTATAATCGCGTCTCTAACCGGGTGAGCGAACTCCTGCGGGTTAAGCCCAAGCTCATCACGCATCATCGTCTCAACCCAAATCTTCTTGTTGCTAGTGATTTTACGAACTATCTGATCGAGAAGCTTGCCGCTAAAACCTTTCCTTGCATAAATTTGACGAACTTCCTCACGCTCTTCCTTTGGAACAGCCTCAACCTCTTTTTGTTCAGTCTCAAGCTCTTTTTGATAATACTCTTTAGCAGCTTTACTGCTCGTGTACGCAACAGCAGCCATACTAATAGACTCTGCGAACGTTGCCGCAAGCCCCGAAATCATTATCATTTGCGTACTATGCGTAGCCTCGGCCACTGCAAGAACAATGCCGAGCACATTCACAAGACCATCCTGCCCGCCTAAAATAAGATCACGTATGACTGCAGAACCCTTACCGTGAACCTCTTTTCTCATGTTCTTAAAGAACGTTCCTCTCTTTAAAAAAGTTTAGTTACGGCCGTGGAAGACTCTTCGCCAAAGAAGGCTTGTAAAATCTTAGCAGCAAACTATTCGAGACAACGCTAACGCTCGAAAGCGACATCGCGATGCCTGCAAGCAATGGATTAAGAAGAGTGCCTGTGAAAGGATAAATCGCACCAGCTGCCACAGGAATCAAGATAATATTGTACGCGAACGCCCAGAACAAATTCTGCTTTATTTTGCGCATGGTCTTTGCGCTCAATTCAATCGCGGTCACAACATCACGCACATCACTTTTCATCAACACGACATCACCAGATTCTATAGCAATGTCAGTTCCTGACCCAATCGCAATGCCAACATCCGCTTGGCTAAGCGCAGGAGCGTCATTGACACCATCACCAACCATCGCGACCTTTTTGCCACGCTCCTGAAGCTGCTTTACTCTTGAAGCTTTCTCACCCGGAAGAACGTTCGCCAGCACATCATCAATACCTGCCTCTTTAGCTACCGCCCTTGCCACGCGCTCATTATCGCCGGTAATCAACATAACCTTCTTGCCAAGCCTGTGAAGCTCCTCAACTGTTTCCTTCGCGAAAGGCTTCAACTGGTCCGCTACCGCGATAATGCCAAGAAGCTGTTTTGAAGTCGCAAGATACACCACAGTCTTTCCCTGAAGCTCAAGGTCCTGCACTTTTTGTTCGATGCTTTCAACATCAATCTTTTCACCCGACATTAGCCTGCGATTTCCAAGCAACAAATTCTTGCCCTTGTAGCTAGCCTGCACGCCCTGGCCTGTGATAGACTTGAAATGAATCGCCTCAGGAATCGCTATTTTACGCGCCTTCGCAGCATTAAGAATAGCCTCAGCAAGAGGATGCTCGCTCTTGCGCTCAAGAATCGCCGCAAGCTGCAAAAGACCTTCCGCAGAAGACTTGCCCACAGGGACAATATCGGTTACCTCTGGCTCTCCTTTAGTCAAAGTTCCTGTTTTATCGAATAAGACAACCTTTATGTCCCTTGTTTCCTGCAAACTCTTCGCGTTTTTGAACAAAATACCATTCTGCGCCCCCTTGCCGCTGCCAACCATCACCGCAGTCGGCGTTGCAAGCCCAAGCGCGCACGGACACGCAATTATAAGAACCGCAACAAAACTCGTGAACGCAAGCGCCCAATCGCCAAACGTCCACCAAGAAACAAAACTCGCAACCGCTATCAAGATAACCGCGGGAACAAAATAATACGAAACTTTGTCCGCAACTTCCTCGATTGGCGCCTTAGAACCCTGCGCTTCCTCAACAAGCCTCACTATTTGAGCAAGAGCCGTGTCTTTTCCAACCTTTGAAGCGCGCATATAGAATGAGCCAGTCTTGTTCACAGTTCCGCCGATAACAGCGCTTCCCTTCACCTTCTCAACAGGAAGACTCTCACCAGTAATCATGCTCTCATCAACCGAACTTAAACCATCAGTCACAACACCATCAGTTGGAATCCTCTTTCCCGGAGACACCAGCAGAATATCTCCAACTTGAACTTCATCAAGAGATATCTCTTGCGTGAACACTTCATCGCCGCGTTTGCCCGTAACTCTTAGCGCAGTCGTAGGCTGAAGGCTCAACAATTTACGAATAGCATCGCTCGCCTTACCCCTAGCTATAGCCTCAAGCAATTTGCCAAGCAAAATGAACGCCACGATAAGACCCGCGATCTCAAAATAAAGCATTTCCATCGTGTAGCCTTCTTTGCCAACCATCAACATCACGAACACAAACGCGCTGTACAAATACGCAGCTCCAGTACCAACCGCCACAAGACTATCCATATTCGGCACCCTGTTGATAAGAAGAGCGCGAAGACCTTTAGTGTAAAATTCAAAACCTGCAATGATAATTGGAGTTGCCAGCAACAATTGCAGCAAAGCGCTCGTTGTCATCGACAATTCAGGAAGCGGAAGCCCAGCCATGTGGCCCATCGCGAGATAAAGAAGAGGAACGCCAAAAACTGCCGCAATAGACACGCGCTTGCCCCAATGCGCAACCTCAGAATGCACCTTCGTGTCAGCCACGGTTGCGCCATAACCCGCATTCTTGACAGCAGCAATGAGGCTATCAACATTTCCTCCCTTGACTCTTGCTTTGGATGTCGCAAGATTAACCTTGACTTCTGAAACACCCTCAACTTTTCTGAGCGCGCCTTCCACAATCATCTGACAATGCGCGCTATCCATCCCTGAAATCTCAAGAGTGACAACACCAGACTCTAACTGCGTTTGCGCGTTTATCGTCTCATGAGACTCAGTCTTATAGCCTGACTTTTCTATCGCCTCGCGCAAAAGTTTCTCTGACACAAGCTTTGGGTCATAATCAACAAACGCCTTTGATGCAGCAAAATTCACGCTGGCAGATTTCACACCCGCGATTTTTTTCAACGCAGTCTCAATCGTTCTTACGCAGTTAGCGCAGCGCATATTAGAAATGACAATGATAGCTTTGCTCACATCTTCAAATTTAGCCTTGCACTCCGCGCTGCAGAAATAGTAGGTCTGCGACCTGCCTTCAATCTTGAACTTCGCAGTTACCGGATTCACTTCCATGCCACACGAAGGGTCTTTAACCATGCGCCCTATAACTGAAGGAAGCTATATAAACATTATGCACTTAGACACATCTAAGAATATTCTAGCAATCTTTTGAACATGAAAGCACTATCAAGCAGTCCTGCTCAACTTTCTAAGATGCATGAACGTTTGGATATGCTCAATTGTGCTCTTGCTCGCGCCAGCGGATTTGTTCTTATCCTCATACATCAAGTCATCAGCTCTCTTTGCGATAGCGTCGAACTCCTGCGCATACTGCGGTTCATTCCAGCCCCGCAACTCTTCAGGCAAGCGAGCATAAAATAATGAGTGCCCAACATTAATCCTGAATCGAATGAATTCATCTTCCGGTTCGAACACCTTGAACCCATCAGGTTTCAAAGCAGAAGGGTCATAAAAAGGATTCCGGATCCTGATAGCGTCAACTTTCTCTTTAATCTTATCTTCCATTGATTTTGCCGCATCTTCATTCGATAAGTAATGAGCGACAGTCACGAACTCCTCTCCGCCAGCGCGGTACACCGGGTCTTTATCCCGAATCGCGGACTTAATCGCCTTACCAACTTCCTTTAAAACCAAATCCCCGAACGGATGGCCGAACGTGTCGTTTATGCGCTTGAACTTACGCATGTCCATAAAGAAAATCGCGGAATATTTCCCTTGCGCGTAATCCTGCGCCGCCTGTTTCACGTGAACATGCTTTTGAGCGACGTATTCGGCCTGCGAATAAACGCCTATCTCTTTACTGAACAATCCATCATATTTTGCGGTATCCTTCGCGCGCTGCAATTCGCGCCTATCAATCTTATGCCTTCGCGTCGCGGTACAGTGCTTTTCCTGGACTGTTCGCAATTGATACCTGAGCCCTGACTCGTCTTCACGAAGCAGCCTTTTTAGATCATCATACTTAATATTGCGTGCCGCAATAATCGGAACCGGAATCGCAAGAGTTTGCCCATCAATATAGTTATTCCAGAATTCGTCGTCTGAAGCAAATTCATTCTGACAAACGATGATTTTGCGTTCATTTTCAATAGAAACATACGTGTATAAGAACGGCCCCTTATCATCCACTCTAAACGGAAGAAAATCTTTTGAGCCTATTGTGTAACATAACGCTTCAAGCGAAGGCAAGTCAATCTTATGGCACTGCGCTTCTCCTTTCGGTTCCAATGTCCAGACTTCGAGACTCACTGGTTTATTTTCCCCTCAATTCTGGACCCAAGCCTATTAGTAACACTTGCAAACGTATCCTTCTTATCACTATGCATCTCACTCACATGACTTTTTTCCTGAATAGGCACAAAAGTATATAAGCTTTATCACTCTATACTATTTGTCATCAAAAGACCCATAATTTATAAAGTTTTGAGCCTTTCTTTATAATCATGTATATTGACGCACTCATATTCATACTCGGCTGCGCCGCGCTCGTCAAAGCATCAGAATACGCTGTAGAATCCATCGCTCATATCGCAAGAGCGTTTCGTATGACTGAATTCGTCACCAGCTTCATATTGGTGGCACTAATATCCGCACTCCCTGAAACATTCATCAGCGTATTTTCCGCGCTAGAAGGAGACCCAAGCCTTGGCCTTGGAACTTTGCTCGGAAGCAACATCGCGGACTTGACATTAATATTAGGACTTGTCGCGCTAGCGGGTCATCCTATCAGGATACAGAGCCACATAATCCAAAAAGACCTATACTTCGCAGCATTGACAATGCTTCCCATTATCTTGGGATTAGATGGGTTCTTAACACGGCTCGATGCGGTAATATTGCTGGTAGCAGGAACTTCTTTCATTTTCATCCTGCTCGAAGAGAGCATGTATTTTAGGAAACCATACAACGATGGAAACCATTTCTACAAACAACTCGCGATATTCTTCTGCGCAGTCATAGTGCTGTTAGTTAGCGCGAACTTCATAGTTTCAAGCGCGGAATCCCTTGCGATAGGCCTTGGCATTCCAACAGTCATGATAGGACTATTCCTAATAGCCCTTGGCACGACCCTTCCTGAATTCATTTTCAGCCTTCATAGCATCAAAAAAGGGCACGCAGAACTTGCCATCGGCGACATATTGGGAGTCGTAGTTGTCGATGCGACACTTATCATCGGCATCACAGCGCTGGTCATGCCAATCGCAATCAACACATTCTTACTCTCGATGATAGGAATGTTCACCGCTTTCGCAGTCGTGTTCGCACTGCTGTTCATGCGTTCAGATGGAGTCCTAACAAAGAACGAAGGAATGGCGCTGGTCTTGTTTTACGTCGCGTTTGTTGTCGTACAAATGTTAGTTGCGTGACCAGAAAGAAATACCATTAGGCGCAACGCCAACATGAATTGTCGCTAATACTGCGTCATTCTCAATCATTGAAACAGTATTGTCAAGAACATTTGTTACCCAAACTTTTCCATTCGGCGAAACCACAACACCGTGCGGAGCCGAACCAGACTCAATAGTGTCCACTCTTTCTCCCGATGAAACTGATACTTTGAAGACATTTGTTCCGACTGGCTTTCCCAATAAATTGCCCTGATCTGCAACATAAATAAAGTTTCCATCAACTGAAGGGTAGAGTTGAACGGGCCCGGCATTGCCAAGCTTGAAACGGTCAAGCTTCCCTGATTTTACGTCATATCTTGCAAGCTCGTCCTTGTCAAAAACGGAAACGAAAACATAATCGCCGATTATCGCGGATTGCATGAGCATTCCAGAAACGTTCACACTTTTTATCGCATTCGTATTCAAATCAACAATCAAAAGATTACCATCCATGCTGGCAATCGCGGCGAACCCATCGCCAAGCCTAAGACCATGAGGAGCAGAACCTTTCGGAAGACTTATCGAGGACACGCTCCAATCGGCAAAGCTTATTTTGAACAATTCATCAGTGTTGGTAGCGGTTATGTACGCAAATTTACCATCAGACACAACGTGAGCTAAATGAGCGCCAACACCAAGGTCAATGCGCTCCAATATGTCGTGGCTCTTCGCGTCGATTACGACCAACTGATCAAAATGCTCAGACGATTCTTCATCGCCGTGAGCTGATGCCATAACCATTCCACTTGGCAAATTTGAGATGATGCCTGACAAGTCAGTATGACTGTTAGCTTCTGACTCTGCCTCTTCATGAGAACCTTCCTCGTGCTCATCGCCCGAGCCAGAATTCGAAGTCACTAAAACAAGATCACCTGACACTTGAACATTATGCGGAGCGTAATAAACCATCTCGCCATCATGCTCTGCTGCAAGCTTGACACGCTCGATTTCTACAAGTTTAACCGCATCGATAACACTAATAGAGCCGCCTTCCTCATTTGCCACAAAAATCTTTTCTGATACCGGTGAACAAGCGATTAGAAGTAATAGCAATAATCGTTTCATAACTGCCAGAATCAGCCAGAACTTTAAAAAAGCTTTGGAACAATGGCGCCGGCAGGTCTGAAAAACCCTGAGGGTTTTCCAGCCCATCAAAACCTGCTGTTTTGAGGATTCGAACTCTCGACACTTCGCTTGCGCTCGTGTCGGAAGTTCAAATCCTGCGTTGAACAATAAGTAGAATACGCTCTGCGTTAGCAGTGTTATGGCGCCGGCAGGATTCGAACCTCAAACCAACTGCTGTTGGCTGGAGCTTCGAACCTGCGTGACTAGTCCTGTGAAGACACTTCGTGTTGAAAACTTATGGCGCCGGCAGGATTCGAACCTGCGAAGACACTAAGTCAGAGGATCTTAAGTCCCCCGCATTTGGCCGCTTTGCTACGGCGCCGTAAGAGGAAAGCAAACGTGACAATATTTAAAACTGCGCATCAGAACAGGCAAATCTTAAGTCCCCGCATCTCAAAGAAGCCGTGCTTGTTTGAGAGCCAGAAATCCATAGATTTCTTGATTTGGCCGCTTTGCTACGGCGCCGCAAGACGAACTTTCAAACATCGGAAATCTTTTGCGCGGAATCCACTTGCTTTAGCTCGTGTGAGGCGCGCAAGGATTTCCGAGTGCGCTCAAGAACCACGCGTCACGTTTACTTGGCGTTATCATTCCACGCCACCTTGCTTTAGCAGGTGGTTCTTGACAAGACGGTATTTAAATTTACTCCTATTTGACCATATTTATCCAAACGGCCAGAAGATAGTCATTGATTCATACCATTTCGTTTTTGGGGCCGCACTGCTAAGCTCTCTTGCACGCTCATTCACCATGTCCTCAAGCTCTTTTTCAGCGCGCCAAACTTTCGCGACCATCCTTCCAACTTTTTTCAGGCGAAAGAATCCATCACATTCTTCCACGTACCTCATTCGTTTAAGCAGCTCAAAATCGTCGTCTGACGGGTACGCCATATCGTACCCTTTTTCGCCAGCTTTTGATATCAAATCGTATAGTTCCTTGGAAGCCACATTCTCAGATTTTGTTCCTTGCTCCAGAAGGTAAATGGCTCTCAGAGTCCTTTTCTCAGGAGATTGATTCGCAGGGTACATCAGTTCTCCTCAAAAACGTCAGCGAACATTTTCATGAATTTTCTTGTCGCGACCTCAAGCTCTTTTTTGCCTTTTTCGGTCAGCGAGTATTTCTTTTCTTTGGCGCCATCGGATGTCTCTTCTATAAGGGTGCTTTCCTTGAGATATTTGAGAACCGGATAGATTGTGCCAGCGCTTGGCTTACAGCCTTTGCGCTTCTCAAGCTCTTGGCGGATGTCTTCGCCAGAACTTGATTTTTTCTTTATGAGTCTAAGTACAAGAAAAGTCAAAAACCCCTTCATCTCGCACATCGTCATGGTTTTGGTTAGCCTCTTTGGCTATTTATGCCTGCCTTTAATTATCTATCGGTTGTCCGATATATTTATATATTTGTATCGGTTAACCGATATTGCTCTGTTGAGCGGAGAAAAGAACATGAATGGATGCTGTGATGTGAAAAGCGGCTGCACAAACCGTAACTTCCTTACAAAGGAAGAGAAAGCAGAAATGCTAAACGAATACAAAGAAAGCCTTGAAAACGAACTCAAAGGAGTTGGCGAGCGCATAAAAGAGCTATCAAAGAATTGATTTTTCTTTTTTTTAGTTATATTTTTATAATCTTTGCCCTTTCAAAGCGCTAAAAGGGGAAAATGGAATACCGAATAAACATTAAAAAGAAGCACGCATACCTTCTCGCGCTAATGTCCGCATTAGTAATAACAACGCTTCTTGTCAACGCATTCGGCGGCAACAATCCATTAGTATTGGGGCACAGCGCGGGAGAGCTCATAGTTGACGGTACAAGCGTCACTGCGGACAGCCTCAATGGAACACAAATAAACGAATCGGCGCTAAACTGCAGCGCAATAACCGGCAACACATCGCTTTGCGACTCACGAGACGATGGAGGGCTAAACTGCACCACAACAGTTGCGAGCATAAGTCCAACAGCAATCGCGCTTCCTGATTCCTGCGTTGGGCGCGAAGGAACCTGCACGATATCCGTAATGAGCACAACCTCAGCAAGCCCGCTCACCCGAGCGACAGCGAGCTACGGGCGAGTCGGAACGACCTCCGGTGGATTTTGGATAGCGACAGTGTCTGAAACCAATGGCACAACTCCGACAGTTACGACAAGAGTCGGAGAACAAGGCGGAACTTACGAGAACATAATCACGATAAACCGAAGCATCCTTAACATAACTGACGACTTCCCGGGATTCGAGACAATCGAACGCAATGTCACAGCGGACTTTAGCGGCCAGCAATGGAGAATAGGCGTTTGCGGTTAATACCCTAAAATCCCTGCCAAATACTTCTTCGCGTCATCGACATCTTTGTAGAGCGCAGAGGCAAGGGTTCGCTTCCAATTCTCCTCGCCATCTTTACCTTCAATAATCGTCTTCGCGGTATTGAACGCTTCGTTTTTCATCTTAGCGAGTGTGGCTGTGAACGGGTCATCGCCTCCAAGCTCGCGGCCCTTGTAACCTTGCAGTTCAGGAACTTCAAAATCCTCTTTTGTCTGCTGCTCGATGTAATCATCCACTTTGAATTCAGCATCTTTCTTCTTGTGCTTCTCTTCCGCAGCGCGCTCTTCTCTTGCATTATCAAGCGCTTTTTCAAGAGGAGACTTGCCGCCCTTGCTTGTTTTCTTGTCAAGAGGGTCCTCTTCTTCGTTAAGCAAAGTGTACTGGAGCTGGGAGTCCTTGGCTGAAGAATAGTCAGCCAGAATGTCATCAAGATCATAACTGCTATCTTTAGAACGGATGTGAAGCATAGCGAACGAGTGCTCTATGATGCGCCCCACGTGGATTTTTTCAGGACGCTCTTTCGACGTCTTGAATTTAGGATTGTGAACCTCATGATAGACCCTGCCCAATACGCGCCCTATTTGATAGTCATCAGGAATAGCAGCATCGCTTAAGCGAATCTCCAAATCCAAATGCGGTTTATCCTTTGCGCCGAACACGAACGTCAACGCCTCAAACTGGTCAGGACGCAAAGCGAAATCAACCTCGTTTTCATTCAAGAAATCATTAAAATTGCTCAAAGCCAAGCGCACACTATCAACAATATATGTTTGTTTCGCGTCCACATCAACCACCACTTGTAAAGTCTATTTTATGCCGTTCTTGCACAATACACGATTTCTCGAACTCCTATTTAAACGTAATGACCTGCTTTTTAAACAAATAATCAGAATCTGAACCCAAAACCAAACAAAAACAAATGCGAATCAATGCCCCTGTTAGGACTATCTCTTGTTCCACCGTGCGAAATGTGCATATATCTATAGCCCAGCTGAAGAAATACGCCATCATCTTGAATCCTCGCGCCAAAACCGCCCTGGTCTAAAAAGTTGAAACCCGCGTGCCCCTGCTCTCTTGTTCGCATATCAAGATAACCAGGGCCAGCTCCAGCCTCCGCGTAAACGCTAACATTGCCAAACGGATACTCATATCTTCCCATCGGAGTCGCCCCGCGCATAGAACCGCGTTCATCGCCATGAAATTCATAATCAAACGCCTCCACCGATAAGTGGAGATTGCCATGATTTTCATCAAGTCCAATATACTCGTTGACATCCTTGCCGATACGCACGCTGAAAGGAGTTATTTCCTGATCGTTGAACCTGCCATATCCTGTCGAGACTCCCATCTCTAAACCAGAACAACCAGCGAGCGAAACGGCCAACACGGAGCCTAGGAGTTTATTCAGCACTAAAATTCTTACGCTTCCAGAAGTATATAAATCTGAAGACACATTTTTTTCGAACTTTACTTCACATGCGTCGCAACATTCATAAATGCGCACGCGCTTGACAACACACATGCTTTCAAAGCTCTCGCACACTTTGTGCGCACTTGTTCTATCCGGATGCGGAGCGTTAACTTACCACACACCACAAGACCCTATGTACCGCGGACCCACTCCGCTTGACCGTTCAATTGAGGAAAGATTCAGGTACAAAGACGACGATGGCATCGCGCCCATCACAACGTTAGTTCGAAGCGAGAACAGGCTGCTTTATACCCTTGAAACGAGTACGTTCTCTCATTATGATGAAGCTTCACAAAAAGATAGGCAGGTCACGTTCGAACACTACAGAACACGCCTTCGCGAAAACGCGCCGCTTGTTCTTGTAGCGCCAATACTTGGCGGAAAATACGCGATAGAAAGACCGCTATGCGAAACACTTGCCGAGAATGGAATCTCGGCTGTGTTAGTGCACAGGCCAAAACACATGCTAAGATTCGCAGAGTTTGATAATTTAGAAACTTTCCTGCGCTCAATAGTTTCAGATAGACGATGCGTGCTTGACGCGCTTGATTGCGAATACGACCAAATGGGAAGCATTGGAATCAGCATGGGCGCGATAACGAATGTGCCGCTGATAGCAGTTGAGCACAGACTGCAGTACAACATACTTGGAATGCCAGGGGCAAACATACCACTGATACTAATGACGTCAACCGAAGGAAGCTTGGAAGAATTCGTGGAAGAACACTCACGCGAACTATCCAAAAACGCGGATGAACTTTTAGAACACTTCAAAGAAGGATACGAATCAGACCCCGCGAACCTTGCGCCATATATTGATGCCCGCAATACCAGAATGTTCCTTGCATTCATATATGGCGCAA
>Ga0209542_10009600_pt1 | contig 17708 bp, 13 predicted proteins | sample RifCSPhighO2_01_FD_184028 | JGI IMG/M metagenome (GOLD analysis project Ga0209542, IMG submission 184028) | Soil microbial communities from Rifle, Colorado - Rifle CSP2_plank highO2_0.1 (SPAdes) (version 2) | ecosystem: Environmental > Terrestrial > Deep subsurface > Rock core/Sediment ...
GACCAATCGCACTATCGCTGTGCTTCTCATATTTGGGATAGTCTTCTCTCTTGTTGCCACTCTTGTAAGCCTTAACCGGTTGTCGAATATTGATCGTTTCGGCATTACTGGATTGGTCACTAATACCACTTCCGGGTATGTCAATGCTTCAGTCACTTCAAGAGTCGCTGTTAATCTTACTCTTGCCGCAGTTGATTTCGGAACAGGGTATGTGGGGATGGGATGCAATAATTGCACGATTGATACTCAAGGTGGAAGCAATGGCGCTGCCTGTTGTGCTAATTTCCTGACTACTCAGAAAGGGCTTGTGATAGAGAACACAGGCAACACTTATCTCCAGATCGATGTCAATTTCAGCAAGAACGCGAGCGAGTTCATAGGCGGCACAGTCTCTGTCGCTAAATTCATGATGCTTGTTGTCCAGAACGATTCCGCGAGCTGCCATACTTTAGGAGCGACATGGTCTAGCGGCTATGCGAATGTGCCGATATATAACACTGGCGAGTCTGCCGGTCTTGTCTGCAATGTCCTTTCTCCGAATGCGGCGAATGACAGCATAAGGCTGCATATCAATATCACGATCCCTGATAACGCCCCTTCAGGCGATAAGAACGCTTCTGTCTGGGTGACAGGCACAGGATTGTGAATCTTCCCTCTTTTTTTTAGGTATATTAATCGATCTTAAGCAATGCCACAGGATCTTTCTTTCAGGTAATTTTTCCGGTTCTGTAGAAAGTAATATGTTGCTGTCGGTGCCGCGTCTCAGTCTCTAACTGAGGCAGATTCTTTTCCCCTAGGCATGGTGATGGGAATCTGGTTCCCAAAAACGCATTCACGATGCATTTTTGCGATGTTCGGAAATGTCGAAGACTGCTGTCTTCGAACATGCTCAGAAATAGCCCTGCCGATTCCCGAGATGTGCATAACACAGCTTCGGCGACCTAATTCAAGTATCCCTCAAAGAATCCAATAAGGATATCTTGCTCTCTACAAAGTTAATTCTTCCGCAAGATTTATATGACCTTGAATGCTGTTTCTATCTATGGGACGGGGCAGAAGTGATGGTTTGGCTGCTGAGACAGCATTCACTTATGGTATTGCCCTGATTTTGGTGATTATCTCTCTTGTCTATTTCCGTTCTTTCCGCTCTGAGCTACCGAAGTTCATCGCAAGTTTCGCAGGGATATTGCTTCTTTCTCTTGGATGGGCGCTTTTCTGCGCAAGAAGCGGCAAGCGCATGATCAACAAGAATCCTTTGATGATCCCGATACTGTTATTCCTGTCTGCAAGCGCTTTGTCCTTGCTGAATTCTGATTATCCTTTCTTCAGCCTGATTGCGCTTGCAATCCTAGCAAGCCACATATTTCTGTTCTTTCTCGTAACTTCTGTCGTGAATAGTGAATATCTTGAAGAGATATTCCTGAAAGCGGTATTTCTCATAATACTTGCGGCGTCAGGATACTCTTTCCTTCAGCGCTTCTTCCCCAGCGACATCTTGCTTCCTTTTAGCGAGAGGATAAGCTCAACATTCCTCAATTCAGACTTTTTCGCGGCATTCATCATGATGTCTTTGCCTTTAGCGATATATTCCCTGTTCAAGAAAGATGCATTTAATGAAATGGCGGGATTTGCGTTGGCCTTATCAGCCATTCTTATCTCTGTTCTCGGCATGCTTTGCACTTTAAGCCGTTCTGCAGCTCTAGGGGTAGCAGTCTCTCTCTCTTTCATGGCAGTCATTGACAGGAAATGCTTTTGTCAGCAAAAAGCAAAGCTCGCTATCCTCTCATTAGCAGTATTTGCGTTACTGATATTCAGCTTCACTGCAGGCTCTTCTTATTGCACCTATTTCGGGAACGGCATTTCAGAATCAGTTGAGTACAGGATCAGTGAGACATTAACCAATCTTCCCGGAAAGCAGCCAGGCATCTATCAAGATGTTAGTGGCCTTTCTCAGGATATCAATTGGTCTTCTCAGGATATTGAAGGTTCTTCCCTATATCCTTCTCAGATGTCAGTTATCAGCTATGTGCAGAGCATCATTCTCGGAGAGAATCTCTCATTCAATAAGAAGACTGAAGCTATCATCTTCATACTTCCGATAGATCCAGCGCGCAAGATATATTATTCTTCAGCAGTGCTCATGATCGCTGACCATCCTCTGATAGGTAATGGGTTGGGGGCTTTTGGCCTGGCAGTCCCTGATTATTCCTCGGATTATATGCTTTATCCGGAGTATTACCAGCCAAGGAAGATACATGCGCACAATGAATTCCTTCAAGTGATGGCAGAGACAGGTCTTTTCGGGATTATGGCTTTCTTGGCGATCATCATCATATTCTTTAGGATGATGCTTGTTCATATCCTTAATCTAGGAAACTCTGGCGTTCTCAGGGGCAGCGCCGCTTCACTCCTGAAACTGCAGCAGCGCAAGTCTTTCATGATAGCTGTGAGCGCTTCAATACTTGCGATCCTTGTCCAGAACATATTCAGCAATAGCTTAAGGTATCCCACGACGCAATACTTATTCTGGGTTGTGTTAGGCATAGGCGTAGCCGCAGCAATGCGCTTCAGGAAAGAGGGAGAAAGCGCAACTGAAGATAAGCGTTCTCCGATCAGGAGCATTGTTCAAAAGGGAGACGTTAGCAGGATCAGCGCTCCAGTATTCGTGATACTCTCAATCCTTTCAGCATTGGTCATTCTGGTAGTGATGTTCTTATCATTCAGGGCGGTAGAGTCAGACCTCATCGCTTCTGATGCTGGCGACGCGGATGATTACTGGCGCGCGATCATGGCAAATCCTCTGAATCTCGATCCTTACTGGGGGCTGATGCTTGAAGGGTATAAGCGCAGGGATTATGCTTTGATATATTCCACTCTTGACAGATTAGGCGCGGTGATTCCCGGGCATTTACTTGTCAATTATCATCATGGCAAAGCATTGATGGAGCAGGGAAGGTATTCTGAAGCAAGGCAGGAATTCTTATCAGTCAAGAATCCTGTATTGAGAGATTATAATGTCGCGCTGTCTTATTATCGGGAGAATGATCCTGTCTCAGCATTGCTCTGGACAAGAGAAGCAATGCGAGAAGGGATGAACAACTCTCACGTCCATTCATTGCTTGCTGAGCTCCTGATAACTTCCGGAGACAATGCAGGTGCAAGGCATGAGTTTGAGATCGCGTTGGCCAAAGACGAGTCTAATGTGCGGGCGGCTTATTATCTCGGGGCGCTCTCACTGTATGAAGGGAATGCTACTGGCGCATCAGGAATATTTAATCACATAATCTTGTCTTTTTCCTATTATGACTCTTTGTCTGATGATCAAAAGGAGGTATTGCGCAATATGATCCATCTCGACAGCGCTAATAATCTCTCTTTAGGGGGGAATTTCCCAGTATACAAAGAACTGTTTGAATTTGAGGCAGGGCAAAGGTTTTCTGCAGACATCTCTGCCGCCGCGAAATCCTTTATAAGATGACTCACTTTAGTTTATCTTTCCAATAGGATTAATCATCTTATCTCGTAATTATCTTGGGCATGTTCTGTCACAACCTTTATAATGCTCTCCTCTCTCCAGGCATTATGCTTTTAGGCATAAAATTAGAGGTTCAGGACGCAGAAAGGCGCAACATTTCCCTATCGTCTATATTCTTATTATTCATTCTGGCAGCATCGTTATCATTGTCTTCCTCTGCAGTCTCAGCCATAGGCATAAGCACAGGGCAGCTTCCTTCGCTTTATGTCTTTGAGCCAGGCAAAGAGATCACGTTCCAGATGACCTGTTATGAGTACACTAACGATTGTGAAGTCTATTCAGAAGGGGATCTTTCTGAAGCGACAGTCATAACCCCTCTCAAGCAGACAGATGAGGATTCTAAAAATTTCATCATTACGATAAAGATCCCTGCGACCGAGCCAAATCCTGGCAGGCACGCGCTCTATATCGTGGCTTCTGATGTGAAGTCTCAGATTGACGCAGGGATATCAGTCCTCACAAGGGTCAGGAAGAGCTTCGTATTCATGGTCCTTTATGGTTCTCCCTATATCGAGGCAGCCTTGTCAGTGCATAATATCAATGAGGGCGAAGAGGGTAGACTCATCTTCTCTATTATAAACTATGGGAAGTATGATCTTGGCAGTGTTTATGGGACAGCCGATATCTATAATTCAGAAGGGGTTAAAGTGGGAAGAGCGATGACTGGTTCGCATCCAATCAAGTCCACTGAAGGTGTTACTCTGACAGCATTCTGGAATTCTTCAGGGAACAAAGGGGGAGATTATCTCGCTGTAGGCAAGATATATTATGACGGCAGTGAAGCTTACCTGAACCAATCTTTCCTCATAGGGCAGAAAGTTCTTTCATTGGTCAATCACACTAAAGATTTCGAGGTAGGCAAGATCAGCCGGATGGATATCCTGCTTAAGAATGAATGGAATGGCCCGATAGACAGCGCTTTTGCGACTGTCATTCTTAATGGCACAGTGTCCAAGACCCCTTCAGTATCTTTCTTCCAATTCCAGACTCAGGCTGTCTCAGCATATATAGACACTTCACCATCATCGCCTGGCGAGCATGAAGTCCTGTTCACTCTCTCATTCGACGGCTTCTACAAAGAGGTGAAAGGAACAATAAACGTGTTCAAGTCTGAAGAGCCAGAACCCTATATGCCTTTCGGATTAGGGATGAATACTACTACTCTGCTTGTGATAACTATAGTTCTCTTAGTCCTGCTTAACCTTTTCATGATGTTCATTCACAAGAGGAATAAAGAGCATAAAAAACCCGAACAGAGCGCTTCAGATAATAACTCTGCAGGGCAGAATATCATTGAACAAAAAAGAGAGGGGCAGGCGTCAAATTCGTCAGGTTCTGAGAATAAGAGTGAAGTTAGATAGCGCGAAAGTCATAGTGGCAAAAGATCTCAGGATAAAGACCTTAAATCCATTTAATTTAAAAAGGCAGAGCATTTTTAGGTGAAAGAGCATGGCAAAAGCATCTCATAAGAGCAAAAAAGGAAAGAAGCCGCAACAGAAATCTGGAATGAGCGCAAGAAGGCTCATCGTTCTGGTAATTGCATTCTTCATAGTGTTCTGCGTCTTCACTGCCTCAGCTTATCTATATCTTAATCAGGAAAGTCTTCTGTTCGGCGTTGAGAAAGTATTCATTGTCCCTGCCATGATGGAGATAGGGGATCGTGTCGGGGTGAATGCGGATAATGATGTCATGAATTTCGGGATCATCCCTCAAGGGTCTGCCTCTTTCAGGACGGTGAATGTGACTAATACTCATGATTACAGATTGCGTCTAGCGATATCTTCCGAAGGCAATATCTCTTCAATGCTTTCGTTCGTACCTAAGCAGATAATTCCTCCTAGAAGCTCTGTTGAAGTCAGCATAAGCGCTGGAGCGCCTGCAAGCCGCAGTTCTTCTAAATATTCAGGAAATGTCACTTTCACGTTCTTCAAAGAGAGTTGAGAATCCAGCACAATCATCATGTTGGTCAGTCTGATAAATAAGAGGGATGATGGTCTCAGGAAGAGAGAAGAAGTCAAGGACAATGATGTTCGCCTTCATGGCTGCATTATTCGCTTCTTTTTTGATGATAGATGTCATGATATTCAATTCTGGAAAGGAGCTGGATCCTGGGTTCATGACTGGGAAAGCCACTCAGACAGTAGGCTCAGTCAGTGTCTGCATCAACAAGCCTCCGACAATCTCTTTCTCATGCAGCAATGCGGTAATAGATACGTTATATTCTTGCGATATAGACGCGTTGACAGACAGTGATCAGAATGTCATTCTTTTCGATAATTCAAGCTTCTTTGACATCAATCCTTCCACAGGGATGATATCTTTCACTCCGCTGAGCAGCCATAATGGCACTTCAAGGATCAATATAACCGCTAAAGACAATAGCTCTTGCGGCAATAATGTCGCTTCAGCGGAATTTGTCCTGAATGTGAGCGGCGCTGTCCCGATAGCTTGCGGAGATAATTCATGCCATCAGTCAGAAGATTGCAGTTCTTGCGCAACAGACTGCGGCAGCTGCGTTGTGAGCGCAATCGGCGCAAGAGGAAGCAGGGGATTGACTGTAATTCCAGGAAATACCTTCTCTATTAATGTTGATGCAATAAAAGTCCATCTTATCCAGGGAGAGTCTTTGCAGCAATCTTTCGCAATAACTAATATTGGAGAGGCGCAACTCTCATTCACTCTTAATCTTCTGCCGGCATTCTCTTTTATAACCATTGATCCGAAGATATTTGTTTTGAGTAAAGGCGAGTCGCAGGATATACTCGCGTTATTCGTGATAGATGACAATCTCAAACCCGGGGTGTATGTCGGAGAGTTGATTGTCAAGGTATTTCCTTCAAAGGGGAGAATGATAAAGAAATCCATTCCTGTAATTGTTGAAGTTGAATCCAGCAAGATGCTGAAAGATGTCACTGTGGAGTTTTCTTCTGAATTATATGAATTATTCCCTGGAGAAGAGTTGAGCGGCCAGGTCACAATATCTTCGCGCAGATCGGGCATTCCAATTGACGCTGAGATCGAGTATATTCTCAAGGATCTGAGGAATTCGGTCATAATCCGTGAGACAGACCATATCACTCTGACAGATCAAGCATCAACACTGAAGAAAATTCGACTTCCTGACCAGATTGCTGAAGGACAGTATGTTTTTGTTGTGCAGATTAGGGTAGGGGAGGATATAGCCGTCTCATCAAAGGTATTCCGCGTCTCTAATAAGAAGGAAAGAGTGATTGAAGAGGCCACAATCATTGCTGAGCGTTCAGCGCAGAATAATTTCATAATTCTTGTTGTGGCAGTCTCTGCGCTCGCAATAGCTGGAGCGGCAGTCTTCTTCACTCACAGGCGCAGCCTGTTGAGGCTCGAGAATGAGCAGAAGCAGAAGATAAAGGAAGGGATTGAGGCGTTTGCGGTGGAGTACAAGCATGACATGGATGAATTGCGGCAGGCGCTCTCTGTAAGCTCTGTGCATGAGGCGGAACAAGATGTTGAGGCTTATCTTCTCAAGCTTGAATGGTATGTCGAGGAAGTCCTTGGCAAAGGGTTCCATCCTGATCAGGTAAGGACGCATCTTAAGGCGCACGGATGGAGTGAAGCGCATATCGAACGCGCGTTGATGAATGTGAAGCGCAAGATGATGGATAAGCGCGTTGATGATCTCAAGAAGATGGTGAAATAATCCGTTAAAAACACAGATTTTATAAAGAATCTGAAGGTAAGTTTCTCAATGCCAGAAGCATTCAAGCTATTATCTCAGGACGGAGCCGCAAGGACAGGCATACTCAAGACAGCGCATTATCCTGTCAAGACCCCTTTCTTCATGCCCATAGCCACGAAAGGGGCGGCAAAGCATATCAGCAGCGAGGAGCTTAAGGATGCAGGCACTGAATGCATAATTGCCAATGCTTTTGTGCTGAATCTGAAACCTGGGCTTGATGTAATAAAGAGGTTTGGCGGAATACATGATTTCATGAATTGGGACAGGGCGATGTTCACAGACTCAGGAGGGTTCCAGATGCTCTCTAAAGAATTCCTGCAGCACGCGACAGAGAAAGGGGTTGTCTTCAAGAACCCTTTCGACCAGAGCAGGATGATGATAACCCCTGAGAAAGCTATCGAGATAGAGAATTCTATAGGCGCTGATGTCGCCATGTGCCTTGATTATGTTCCAGAGTATCGCAAGGATAAGGCTTATATTGAGCACGCGGTGCAGCGCACTAATGAATGGGCAGAGAGATGCAAGGCAGCGCATAATAACGATAAGCAGTTATTGTTCGGGATAAGCCAGGGAGGAGTCTATACAGATCTCCGCAGGAAGAGCGCGAGATGCATCGACAGCATGGATTTCGATGGTGTCGCGTTAGGAGGATTGGCTATCGGAGAGATGCATAAGGATACTTCTCGCATGATAAAAGCTTCATTGCCTGAGTTTGATCCTGCGAAAGCTAGATATGTCATGGGGATGGGAAGGCCTGATGAAGTCCTTGACGCGATATCTCAAGGAGTAGACATCTTTGATTCCAGATACCCCACCCAGAACGCTAGGCATAGGACTCTGTTCACTGTGAACGGCAATCTACTGATAGACAAGGCGAAGTTCAAGCTTGATAGGTCTCCGATAGAGAAAGGCTGCGATTGCGTAACTTGCAAGAACCATTCTCGCGCCTATATCCATCATCTTTTCAAGACGCACGAGCCGATAGCCATGAGGTACGCTTCAGTGCACAATGTAAGGTTCATACATCGCATGATCGAGAACGCTAGGAAAGCGATAGCTGCAGGAAAGTTCGAGAAGTACAGGAAGTCATTCAATAAATCTTTCAGGAAAGGGAAGGCGTGAATATCTTTCTTATCCAAGATCCTTTTGAGAATTCTTTAATCGTTCATTTCTCCTCTCTCACGAGAGCCGGAATATTCCTGTAATAGAGATACCAATCTGGCAGATTCGGCAGTTCGTTCAATGATGATGATTTTGCGTTCATCCTTATCCCTATCCCCAGCATGTCGAATGCTCCTGCGCAGGCCACATTGCCATTATCGAGCGTGAAACAGGCATTGTAACTGTTGCCTTTTGCTATGCTTATAGAGGTCACTCCCTGCAATGGCCTTATGCTTTTGGTCTTGATCTCGTCCTGGGTTGTGTCAATAGCAGCTACTGTTGTTGGTCGTTGATTATAAAAGTCAGTGGCGTAAGGTTTAGGATTGCCCTCTCCAGTGCCTAGCTGCCCATAACCATTATGACCCCAGCAGACTGCAGTCTTGTCAGTCTTTATCGCGCAGGAAGACTGCGCTCCTGCTGTCACGAAAGTGTATTTGTCCCCATTGCTCGCTATTTTAGTGGCATAAGGTCTGGCAATGGCCGTTGTTCCGTCTCCGATCTGGCCATACCTGTTAGCTCCCCAGCAGTATATCTCTCCTTCATTATTCTGATTCTTCAAAGCGCAGAAATGCGATATCCCTGCGGCGATCATCGTTATGCCTGTGATATCATTATTATTGGCGTCCTTGACATAGTGAGGTGTGAAATAGCTTTCATAAGTGCCTTTTACCTTGCCTTTATTATCGCCGAGTTCTCCAGTATAACCGCTGTCACTAGTCTCTCCAGATTTTTCTGTGATTCCCCAGCAGGCAACTTTTCCTCCTTTGAGCGCGCAGAAAGTGCTAAAGCTTCCGACTATGGACTGGACTTCGGTCAATCCTTGCTTATTATTTCCCTGCACATCACCAATGTCATGCACTTTCAAAGGTTTTATATTTCCGCAGAGATTGTCTTTGCAAGCCACATTGCAAGGAGGCCAATAATCATGTGCGGTTGCATTATACGCTGCAGCTGCTTTTAGTCCGTCTATATCTCCCGCAAGTCCAACCATATATCCTTGATAGCATGATTTCATAGCGTTCTGTATCTTTTCAGGGGTATCAGCGTCTGGAAACATCAGTTCTCCAGTCTCAGGAGATCTTGGCTTTACGTTCTTACTCATAAACTGTGTGAAAAGATCGGATTCAGGGCAGCCGTAGAATCCGTCTCCATTTGCTGTCCCTTCATCCGCTTCAAACCTGCAGTGGCTTGCGCCGAAGCATTCAACACCACCCTCAGGTCTTAAAATACAACCAACCCAGTTAACGATGAATGCCAGATCCTTGATGTTTGTCTGCGGACCAAAACCTAAAAGAAGATTAGACGGCGCTGAGTAGTCTTTGCTGCTGACCTTCACATTGATTCCAGACAGCAGGCTTTTCCCCCAGCACCACGCTTCATTATTGGTCATGAGAACGCAATTGCCGCCTATAGGGTTGGAGACGACATCACGCACTGTCTTTCCTGCGGGAAGAAGGGGGATATTTGAAGGAAGGATCCCGTCCGAAGTCCTATACGCGTCCTTTAGTTCAGCAGACATGCTGATGGTTGGAGAGCCGACATAATTATAGATATCATTCCCCCAGCATTTTAGCACGCCATTATCAATAGCGCAGGCGTTAGAATACCCTAATTTGACATTTGTCAGGCCATCAGCGACTTTGTAATCGCACATGTTAGCCGCGCGCCAGTCGATCCATTGGTTATCGACGCAGCGAAGAGAGTTGATATTGCTCGCGAATTTTCCTCCGATACGGTTTCCGTTGAATATGACAGAATCGCATTGGCTTGCCTTATCATTGCCGTTCCAGGCTCTCGGATAGCCGCCGCATTGTGAAGTGTCAGGGACAGCTTCGACCCATTTCCAGTTGCTGAAATTCTTTGGTTTAAGCTGCATCCATTGCAGTGTTGTGGGCACTGGAGGAGTTGAAGTCGCTGGGATGAGGGCTCTGCAGAAATAGAATTTCCCAGAGGAATAGTGGCAGGTATTGGCAGTTGACGCGTTATTGCTTGTGCATCCGTTCACGGGCAGTTCAATTACTTCCTTGCATTTCAATCCTGGCTTGAATTCTTTCTCGCAGGAAGCTGTCTCGCAAGTTGTAGCGGGTTTGCAGTCTGCAGAGCATGTCTGTGGCGTCTCATCAGCGTTGCATGTTCCGTCGCCGCAGCTGATTGTGGGGGGAGGAGTCTCTCCAGTCACTGTGAAGCTGCCCTCTTCCCATCTGCACTGCCAGCCGCTGCCTACTGTCTTCGGATCGCAGATTCTGAGCCTGTAGTATACTTTTCCGTCGCTTCCAGGCATTGTCTGCGCTTGTGTTATCGTGAAAGTCATTGTCCCTCTCTTCCATGAAGGATTGTTCGCTAAACTATCCCCCCCTGTCAGGAGAACGCTTCCTTTGGAGATCATGCTGCCTTGGTCGTTCTTCACCCGCACAAAGGCTTTCTTGAACACTGCTGTCTGGCCTGTCACTGTTATCGTTATAGTATTTGAGAACGCGCCATTTATGATAGGGATATCTGTCGTTGGGGCAGAGTAAGAGAACGCTTCACCTACTGGCTGGCAGCCTGACAGGATTGATGGAATTATCATAATAATTAAGGCCAGCAGAATAATGTTTATGTTCTCTCTTTTTTTCGCCATTGGATACGGTAGAAATGGTCAGGATATATAAAGATTGCGTGGTTGTGGGCGATATCCTGAATCTTTAACTGAGAATTTTTTTGATGTTGCTTAAATGAATGACTTATAATGGAATTGGGGATGCCTATATGTAATGGCAAGAAATAACGAAAATCACCTATTGTGATCGTCAAGAATATTTACATTTTTGAGCGTGCTCGGAAATCACTTTGCGGATTTCCGACATTTCGAGATTGAAAATCAATGCATCGATTTTCAATCGTGATTCAGGACAGAGCCAAGGTTTTGTCTTTATCAAATCAGAGTATCCGCGCAGGGACTTTGCAGTGCTGCTTGAACTTCTCAGCGTCAGCCCTTGTTCCTGCGACAGCAGGATTGCCCCAATGCATCGGTATCGCGATTTTCGGCCTGAAAATGTTGACTGCCGCAGCGGCTTCCTCAGCAGTCATGACATAACTGCCGCACACTGGGACTAATGCGATGTCTATGTCCTGCAGCGCTTTCATCTCAGGAGTCGCGTCAGTATCTCCTGAATGGTATACTCTTTTCTCATTTATTGTTATTATGAACCCAACCCATTCGTTCTCTCTGGGATGGAACCTTTTAGCAGGATTATAGGCCGGAACTGTCTCTATCATCGTCCCTTTCACATTCAGCTTCTGCCCTGGCCTGACAATCGTCACATTCGCGATCTGCAGGTTCGCGAGCTTGCTCTGGCAGTCAGCCACAGTGATTATGATCGTCTCAGGCTTGATTATCTTCTTCAAGTCAGCGATAGAGCAATGGTCGAAATGCTCATGGGTGATGAGAAGTATGTCCGCTTTCTTTCCGGCAGCGGCTTCATCTGTAAGGCTGAAAGGGTCGATATAGATTGTCTTGTCGTTATCGAACCTGAACCCGGCATGGCCGAGCCATTCGATGTTCACGCCTTCGATCTCAGCAGCCATAATGCCTATAAGCCCCTCTTTTATTATAAATGTTGCCTTGCGTTCCTTTATTATGGCCAGAATCCTCAATCATGCATTTTTAAGCGAAACATTTAAATACATAACTTCCAATCAAAAGGTTAATGGCTGAAGAATCAACTTTCAGAGGCGCTATAAGCTTTCTGGAGAAAATAGGGGTGTATGATGTCGTTCTCCCTTTCATACTCATATTCACGATAGTCTTCGCTATCTTCGAGAAGACTAAAGTCCTTGGGGTAGAGAAGATCGGCGGGCATGAGTACAGCAGGAAAGACCTGAATGCCACAGTCGCGTTCGTCATAGCTTTCCTTGTCGTCGCGTCTTCAAAGCTGGTTACTATAATCAATGAATCACTAGGGAAGATAGTCCTTCTGCTGCTCATCTCAATATGCTTCCTCCTCTTGATAGGCAGCTTCTATCGCTATGATGAGAAAGTCTTCCTTGAAGGATGGTGGCGCAAGGCGTTCATGGCTTTCATGTTCATAGGAGTCATACTCATATTCTCTGACGCGGTCAAGACTGACAGCGGAGAGAGCTGGCTGGAGTCTTTCTGGAATTTCCTGGTCAATAACTGGCAGGCAGGCTGGACAGCCTCTCTTATACTTGTGATCTTCATAGCCATCTTTATCGGCTATATTGTTGGCCCGAAGCCTGGCGGAGAGCACAAGGAAAAGAAAGAAGGCAATGGCGATCATGGGCATTGAGGCGTTTTAGCGATATCAAATAGCAATATTAATAAGAGGCATATGTTTTTAGAGGATAAATGATCGGCGAAACCTAAGTCAATAATTCAGGATATTCGCAAAGGAAGGTGAAGATATGGCTTCAGCATTGACAGATTCGTTCAGCAGAGGACTCCAGTTATTGATTGATATAGGGTTAGCAGATGTCATGCTCCCTTTCATGCTCATCTTCACGCTTGTCTTCGCTATCATGATGAAGACTGAGGTTCTTGGAAAGAACAAGCGATACAACGGAGTGCTCGCGCTTGTTCTCGCTCTTGCCACAGTCATCCCTCATGTCACAAATTCTTATCCTCCTGGGTCTGATGTTATTGATATCATAAATATCGCTTTGCCGAATGTTTCTGTGGTTGTTATCGCGATTATCATGCTCGTGCTGCTTGTAGGGATCTTTGCTGGAGGGCAGTTAACCACAGTCGCGACAGCCCCTGTAGTGCTGATATTCTTGGTGATAATAATATACATCTTCGGAGCTGCCGCAGCCTGGTGGTCAATCCCTGAATCTCTGAGTTTCATGAAAGATTCTGACACTCAGGCATTGCTGATAGTCATAGCAGTGTTCGCGATAATCATCTGGTTCATAGTCGGAGAAAAGAAGCCTACTGCTGGACAAGGGCTTTTCCATTCATTAGGGGAATTGTTTAAGCCAGGAGGAGGCGCGTCTCCACCGCATCATCCTTAATAAGTATATTGACAGACACTCATGGCAACGATACTTGACGCTGGACTGCTGCAGAATTTCAGCATATTCTTCTCTTTCGTGTTCGTCATCGCGATAGTCTACGGAATCCTCACATTCACCAAGGTATTCGGCGAGAGCAAAGGCCTGCAGGTTCTGATAGCTTTCATCGTCGGTCTTATGGTATTGTTAGTCCCTGACGTCAATAGGCTGATAACGACAATGGTGCCCTGGTTCACCACATTTTTCGTCTTCATCCTGTTCTTGCTGATAGCCTACAAGATCTTCGGCGCCACAGACGCTGACATAATGGGCGCGCTGAAAGAGAACTCGACAATAGTCTGGGTTGTAGGAATAGTGTTTGTCGTCATACTTATCGGGTCTTTCGGTTCAGTATACGGGCAGAAATTCCTTGCAGGACAGCAGGACATAACTTCAGGAAGCGCTGCAGGCAGCGAAGGGACAGGAACTCCGGACTATTCATCTAATGTTGCGGCGACGTTCTTCCATCCTAAGGTCTTAGGGATGCTCTTTATACTCATCCTTGGAGTGTTCACTGTGGCGATACTTGCGGTCAATACCGCCGGTGGGCATTAATTCCTTCATGTTACCTCTCACTCAGGATATTAGGGATCAATCACCTCTATGCTTAAGAAATAAGCAGAAAAACAGATCACTCAAATATCCCGATCATTTGCTTTTGACCTTTTGAGCGGCCTTGACGCGCGCAGTGATCCTTGAGAGCTCATTGACATTGTCGACGAATCCTGGAAGTATCTTCTGGAATACCTTCTCCAAAGCCTGGATGTCAGTCCCCAGATTGACTATCCCTTTATCATAATCGGAGATCTTGCCGAGTATTCCCTCATGCAGCTTGTCAAAAGAGCTTCTCAGATCGTCAACTTTCTGCTCAAGCTTGCTAAGGCGGGATTCCACAGTGTCTTTCCAGTCAAGAACCCTGTTCACGCTCTCTATGAGGTCTGTCCATTTCTCATCGATTATGGCTTCAGCGATCTCATGCATCCTTCCTTCATTGCTGGATTGAGGCAGCCCCATATCAGGTATTCCTGAAGGATGCAGCTGAGGTATTCCCTGTTGCTGGAAAGAAGGCATCTGTTGTTCCATGATCTCACCTTTTTGATGTTCTGGAGGCTTCTGTTCAAGCACTCCTTCCTTGAGGTCTGCCTGATTTATCGCGCGGCTGATATTGTCCATGCCATAGCCTGCGCGCTGCAATGCCTCAAGTATCTGGTTGTTGCTGAATCCCTGCGCGCGCATGGTCAGTACGCGGTCGGTAGGGACGTCTGTCGGCCCTGCCGGGTTAGGCGGTATCGCTCTGTTCTGTGTGAATATATCAGTCATCACTGCCATCACGAACCTGCCTTGATATATTGAATGTCAGTAAAATTGTTGTTTGTTGTCACGAACAAAAGACAGTGAGCTTTTTAAAGATTGTGATGCGCGAGGCGATGTCCTGGACATCAGTTTCTCATTAAAAATTGCGCTGGGTGTGATACCCCTACCATTTATGGTGCAATGTCGGAAATGTATTGCATTTCCGAGCATCCCGAAAATCTTTTGATTTTCGCGATTTTTAATTTCGAAAATCAGCCTTTTGGCGAGGAGCGTAAAACCTCGGGCTTTATGTCGGAAATCGACAAGGTGATTTCCGAGCATCCCGAAAATGCGCACATTTTCGCGAGCCCGAGGATAACGAAAATCACCAAGAGGGGATTTTCGGGATGGAAAATCCGAGATTTTCCATAGCTCCGAGCGGCTGATTTTCGTTATATACTATCAAAATCTCCTCTTCATTTCTGCTGTTCCTGCTGCTCAATCATCTCGTCAATCTTCTCCTGCACTATCTCTCGTATCAGTTTATCCGCTTCTGTGCGGGTGACATACTGCAATGGCTCCAGGAAATCTATGTATTTCTGCAGCACTTTCAATTCATCTGCTTTCGCGCAGTCCATGAGCTCTTTGACCATGAGTCTTGCTTTCCCTCGCAAGTCCTCAATGCTTCTGCGCATCTCGATAAGGTCAGAGCTTGTCGCTCTGGTCTCCTGGGATAATGTCTTGCTCTGCTTGAGCATGTTCTGCTCTATCAGCTGTATCTTCTTGCGCAGTCCGTCATAGCGCTCTTCAATAAGCCTTAGCCTGCGGTTGAGGTTAGCTATCTGAGAAGTGATATCTGAAGAAGGCGCCGCAGCCATCTCCGGCTTGTGCTTGAATATGCCGCCGCTCTCTTTTTTCCCCGCTCCTTGCTGACCGAACAGGGGAGGTGTAGCTTCTGCCATGATTAAGAGCGAGAGAGATTTACTGATATATAAAGGTATGTTGCTGTGGGGTGAAGGCTTGGATTTCTAATGTCTTTCTCCGCATCCAAGGCAAACATTTAAGAAGGGAAGATGATATATTATGTATTAAGTATATAATATACTATGAAATATATCAAATATATAAGATAATATGTTTTAGGCAGTTAGCTCAAGACCTGGCCGGCATCGCCACCCCCAAGCAAGGCGCAACTCAACCACCCCCACCATTTTCATTGCGGCAGAGATAGCTCTTCGGAAGAACTATGCCATAAAGCGTTTCCAGAAAAGAAAGACTGATAAATGCGGCAGACAATGCAGTGCAGACGCTGATGAAAAAACCTATAAGCGCGACTATCGAGAAAGAACTGCTCGACTGGATAGACAGCAAGCTGGCTGAAGGCTCGAGGTACAGGAATAAATCCCATATCATCGAGACAGCGCTCGAGATGATGAAGCAGGAAGAGAGCAAGAAGAAGAGATGATCCCATCAAGGGCGGATAATCAGGCAATCACCAATGAAAAGAGAGGTGCGTGTTGGCAGATTCGTGGAATTATGAAGTCATAAGGGAAGGGGAAGATGTAATCATAAAGGTTGATTGCGAGAGGATACTCCGCATCCCTTCCATAGAGGACGATCCTGTGTACATGGCGAGGATCATCGAGACATTGGCTGAGCTTCCTACCGCGACAAAGATACTTCTTGTGCAGAAGCGCGATTATGAGTATGATTATGACCAGGTAAAGCTCCTTGTCGAGATCGCCCAGCTCTATCTCAAGCTCGCATCTCAGAAAGAATTCTTCTCTTATGAAGCGCTGAACCTCAATGGCAAGTGCGCGCATCTGGCAGGAGAGATGTACACTGCGCTTCAATCACTTATCTTCCGCCAGCTGAAGGAAGATCCGATATCCGCTTTTGTCACGATGAAGCGCATGATGAGGGATGAGCGCATTCTTGAGCAGAAAACTGTGGATGAAGCTTCGCTTGCCTGCAGGAAGAGGTATATCTCTCTGCTTTCGCACATGCTAAATCTGCTGGGCAAGACAGCCCTGCTCGCTCTGGCCAGGCCTCATCTTGAAGGCCTTGAGACTGGGAACCGTGACGTCTATCGGGAGATATTCCATCCGATCATAAAGCCGGACTTCATGTTCACGAAGATCATGGCGAATTATCCTCCTGACGGAGAAGAGATCGACAATTACACTATAGGCGATGACACTGAAGTGACAATATTCCGCTTCCCTAATTCAGTGAAATATCTTTATCATCTCTCTCCTCCGGAATTCAACCTAAGCGAGGAAGAGTATGACTTGCTTGACATGGCGCGCACCATCATGGCAGAGCACAAGCCTTCTCGTGAGGAGTTCGTCAATCCGCGAAGGATGAGGGAGGTATTCTCGAATGTCGGCAGGGACCTCATCCAGGAGATAGCCAACAATAAAGGGCTGACTCTCACGCAGAAGCAAGTCCTGAAGATGACCAGCATACTTGTCAGGTACACTATAGGTTTCGGCCTTATCGAAGTGCTGCTACAGGATGACAAGATCCAGGACGTCTCTATCAATTCGCCAATGGGCAGGATCCCAGTGTTCGTAGTGCATGGAGATTACGCTGATTGCGACACTAACATCATAATCACTGTCCCTGAAGCTGAGTCTTGGGCGTCAAAATTGCGCATGATTTCCGGAAGGCCTTTGGATGAAGCAAATCCAGTGCTTGATACAGAGATCCAGATACCCGGAGCTGACGCAAGAGTCGCCGTAGTCTCAGAGCCTCTCGACCCTACAGGATTGGCGTTCTCTTTCCGACGCCACAGAGACAAACCCTGGACACTGCCCTTGTTCATCAAGCAGAAGATGATAACTTCTTTCGCCGCAGGATTGCTCAGTTTCATGGTTGACGGCACGCGCGCGATGCTCATCGCGGGAACGCGCAGTTCAGGTAAATCATCATTCTTGACTGCCCTGATGATCG
>Ga0209542_10009601_pt1 | contig 17707 bp, 18 predicted proteins | sample RifCSPhighO2_01_FD_184028 | JGI IMG/M metagenome (GOLD analysis project Ga0209542, IMG submission 184028) | Soil microbial communities from Rifle, Colorado - Rifle CSP2_plank highO2_0.1 (SPAdes) (version 2) | ecosystem: Environmental > Terrestrial > Deep subsurface > Rock core/Sediment ...
ATCCCGACATAGCTACGGGGCGATGCACCTGGTGGTACAGCCCCCAGACCAGAGGTCAGTTCATTTCGGTCCTCTCGTACTAGAAACAAATCTCCTCAAGAATCAACGCCTGCAGCAGATTAAGACCAACCTGTCTCACGACGGTTTGAACCCAGCTCACGTACCTCTTTAAATGGCGAACAGCCATACCTTTGGGACCTGCTCCAGCCCCGGGATGAGATGAGCCGACATCGAGGTGCCGAACTTCGCCGTCGATTTGGACTCTTAGGCGAAACCAGCCTGTTATCCCCAGAGTAACTTTTATCCGTTAATCTTCGGTCGCGTCTAATGCGTACCGTCGGTTCACTTTGCTCCGCTTTCGCGCCTGCTCGTCATGTACGACTCGCAGTCAAGCCACCTTTTGCCAATGCGCTATCGGTACGGTTTCAATTCGCACCTAGGTGACCTTAATAGGCTCCTCCGTTACTTTTTAGGCATTTGTTACAACGCAATGTTTGTGTTCTGGTTGTGCAGGTTTAACTTGCACAACTGCGTTGCTGTCTTTCGACACTTACGGTCGCCCGTAAGATCGGACTATATCTTTCACCTATCATTTTAACAGGTGGTCCGACATGTAGTCTCTGAGGGTTTTATGCGCTGCAAAGGGCGAGCGAGTATGGGGGGACACGTGGTACGTTCTCGTCCCGTGGACAGGTACCACCCTGATTACCCCGATAGGCACCTTGCGGCACCCTTGGGCACCACGGGCTTGACCCATCACTCGCTCTTTGCAGCACATAATCTTCCCTGCTGATTGTCCGCATCGGTCCGAGATTTTCACTTCTTGCGAAGTACTCTGACATGCGCGGGTGTTCCAGCATATAGTCGGATTTTCTACATGCGATTGCTCGCATGCGTCCCCCTTTTATTTTTCCGGCCGCGGATAACGGCCATAGGCGCCGGAACGAGATACGAGGGCTGGATCTAGAATCTTCTAGAACCTAGTCCCTAGCACCTAGTCCCTAATTTAAGGACAGCGCCCCACCGAAACTGTCCGTCAGATACTGTCTCTCTCATGTTTCTCATGAGAGGTTAGAATATACAGAAACAAGGGATGGTGTTGCATTGGCGACTCCACCACGACCGAAATCATGGCTTCAAAGTCTCCCATCTACGCTACGCGGTGCACCCGTATACTCAATACCAAACTACAGTAAAGCTTCTGGGGTCTTTTCGTCTAGCTGCAGGAAGGCGGCATCTTCACCGCCCTTGTATTTTCACCGAGCAAGTCCCCGAGACAGTTCCCAACTCGTTATACCATTCGTGCGCGTCTGAACTTACCAGACAAGGAATTTCGCTACCTTAGGCATTTCGAAATACTATTTCGAAGTACTTACACCTCATGTCGCCATGAGGATTGGACTATATCATCCGCGCTGTGGCGCGCGGTTCGACGTGTAGTCTCTGAGGATTCTTGTGCGCGTTGTTAAGTTTTCGGCAATGTGGCGAAGATTTCCTCTTTCGAGTGCTTTCGCCCTTTACCTTGCTGATTCATGGTGTATGCCATGTCAACGACTTTCTTGAACCCTTGAATCGTCAAGTGTTCTTTTCGCTCCATCGCTCTCACGATGGCGCAGAACGTTTTGAATGTTTCTTCCTTCACGATAAGCGGATGCTTCTCGAAAAAAGGAATGACTTTCTCCTGTATGCCACGCATCGAGTTGATGCTGTAGTTGAGTACGGGATGCACACCGGATTTTCTGTAAATGCTTCCTTCGTTGAAAACGAATTTGAACATTTCCAGAATTTCTCGATGTTTTTCATGCTGATATACCTGAAAACAGGGGTTAATCATCCACCCGAACTTTGCAGTCGGATGTTTGATAATCGCCACGGAGAAACTACTTTCTCCATCGGCAAATCCTGCCAGATAATATTGCAGCGCCTTTTCCTTACCTTTGAACTTGGCAAGGATGCGGGCTAGTTCTTTTTTGTTTTGTTCCATTGTGGTTTTTTTAATTGCCACTCTGGCGCACAAGTCTTTCCTGCTGATTGACTGCGCATGCGCATTGTCACCTCAATGTAACTCTCCATTGGGTAGCACATGGTCTGCATCCATTGAAGGAACAGTTGTTCCAGCATTTAGTCGAATTTTTTAATCGCCCTACTCTTGACCTCTTGCGAGGCGTAGCGAGTTCACGATTATAGTTATCGCCGACATTGACCGGGGCTTATACAATCCACCACAAACATAAATGCTTGCAACGATCGTATTTGACCTTCCGGCATTGGTCAGGCATCACCCCCTATACTTCCTCTTACGAGTTTGCAGGGAGCTGTGTTTTTGGTAAACAGTCGGTTGGGAATAATTCTCTGCGGCCCTTCTTGCGAAGGGCAGGCCTTATTGCTAACGTACGGCCGCTTTTTTGCCGAGTTCCTTGGGGACCTCTCACTCGTTCGCCTTGGGCTACTCGCCCTGAACACCTGTGTCGGTTTGCGGTACGGTCTACTGTATGTTGAGCTTAGAAGTTTTTCTTGGAAGCGTGCTCCTCTAAATCAGTTTCGGCCGAGGCCTCCACTTTTCCACTTCGCTCGGACTATAACGCACGGATTTGCCTATGCATCATCCTCACGACATGAACCCCAAACCAATAAGGGGCCTAGAGTACAACCCTCCGTCACTCCATCGCACATACAGCAGGTCAGGGAATATTAACCCTGTGTCCATCGCCTCCGGCGTTCGCCATCGGCTTAGGACCGACTAACCCTTCGATGATCTCCATTGCGAAGGAAACCTTGTTCTTTCGGCGTGCGAGACTCTCACTCGCATTGCGGTTACTCGTGCCAACATTTTCACTTCCGCGCGCTCCAGCATGGGTCACCCCTTTGCCTTCATTGCAGGCGGAACGTTCTCCTACCACTCGTGAACTTCATTGAAGAAAGAAGATGGGTGGGGAGCGCCGACAACCGGCGTCCCCGAAACCATATCAGTGACACAGCGACCTTTTCAGGCCGGGCCACAATGCACGTAATGCGCTGACCAGCGCATATATTGCGGCAAGTCCGACGGCGATGTTCACGGCCGTCTGCATTTTGCATCACCTCCTTCCTCAATGAAGTTCACGAATCCGCGTCTTCGGTACGATGCTTAGCCCCGATCATTTGTGGCGCAGAATCTCTAAGTCAGTGAGCTGTTACGCTTTCTTTGAATGGTGGCTGCTTCTAAGCCAACATCCTGACTGTCAATGAAATTCCACCTCCTTGTTTGCACTTAGCATCAATTTAGGGACCTTAGACGGCGGTCTGGGCTGTTTCCCTTTTGGCGTATGGAGCTTCGCCCCCATCGCCTAACTGCCGTGCTGCGCTCTGGGTATTCGGAGTTTGATAGAGGCAGCGTCCTTTCGGACTGTCCGCTTCTTCCAGTGCTCTACCCCCCAGAGAAACACACGACGCAAGCCCGAAAGCTCTTTCGGAGAAAACCAGCTATTACCGAGTTCGATAAGCTTTTCACTCCAACCCTCAAGTCATCCCGAGATGTTGAACAATCTATGGGTTCGGACCTCCCTCCGTATTTCTACGAAGTTCATCCTGCTCAAGGGTAGCTCACCCGGCTTCGGGTCTGATACGTACGACAAACGCGCTATTCACACTCGCTTTCGCTGCGGCTCCACCCGATAGGGCTTAGCCAAGCCGTACGCATCAACTCGTTGGCTCATTCTTCAATAGGCACGCCATCGCGGCAACGCCAAATAAATGACGGCCGCTCTGACTCCTTGTAGACATGTGGTTTCAGTTCTATTTCACTCCCCTCACCGGGGTTCTTTTCACCTTTCCCTCACGGTACTTGTTCACTATCGATCTGAAGAGGTATGTAGCCTTACCGGTTAGTTCCGGCAAATTCACTCGAGCTATTCGTGTCTCGAGATACTCAAGAACTACAGCCATAGAGATGCTTCGTTTTCGTGTACGGGACTATTACCCTTTGGAGTCGAGCTTCCCAGCTCGTTCCACTAACTAAGCATTTTGTAACTCCACCTGTTTCCAGCGCTGTAGCCTTATAACCCCCATCCGCATAAACAGCTTGTAGCTTGTAGCCAGCAGCTTGTAGCAAAACGAATTCCGCTACGGGCTACCGGCTTATGGCTCCAAGCTATTTATGTGGCTGAGTTTGGGCTGATCCCGTTTCGCTCGCCGCTACTAAGGGAATAACAATTGTTCTCTTTTCCTCTCGGTACTGAAATGTTTTACTTCCCGAGGTCTGCCCTCTCTGGCGTTTAACTAGAGAGTCATCGAGGTTCGCTCGATGGGGTTTCCCCATTCGGAAATCTCCGGATCGTAGGTTGCTAAGCACCTCCCCGAAGCATATCGCCGCTATGCCGCGTCCTTCATCGCCTTCTTCAGTCAAGGCATCCACCACACGCCCTTACTCAGAACTCCTGTCAGGAACTCTGAGAACCGCGTATCTTTCTTTCTGCCTATCCGCTGTCTAGTTCGGACAGGACTTTCTTCGCTTTTTTCTTGCTCGCCCTTCGAAGCTCGCTGTGAAGCGAGCGAAGTAGGGCTTTGTGTTTTTTGTTCCAGTACCACTTCCAACTCTTAAAAAGAGGATGTGGGCGACCATCCTCTGACAAGCTCGTTTACGATTCCACGAATGGTTACGTGGCTCCGGACCAGCAGCAATACCGACGAAACTATGCTCGACTTTCGGTCGAACGGGGTCTCATTCGGTTTGTCAAAGTTTGGCCGCCCACCCTCAGACATCCCACCATTGTCGCGGATGCTGACGGTGAGAGCTGAAAGTGGTACTGGAATTCCTGCATCCCATTTCGGAAAGACCTCCCTTGATTGCTCAAGAGGAGAACCGAAAATGAGATGTTGTTTTTTCTTTGATGTGTATCCACTACGTCATTTTGCAATGACGCACGGATCGCTTTTCGTATGTCAATGAGCGACATCAGTGTGTTTTCCCTTTTCGGGAACGAAAAAGACCGCTTGGAAGCGGCCGCCTACGCAGAATTTCTTCTGCTTAGATTTGCCGCTCTTTTTCGTGTCTTTCCGAACACATAGATGTAACGGGGAGTATATGCGAAAGCATATAGAGTGTCAAATTCCTGTACGAGTCCGGTATTTCGCCTGTTTTCAAGCCTCAATAAGGGTACGGAGCTTCGCTTCCACCTCATCAATAACGGTCGTGTCCACTGACTCAATGTAGGCCGCATGACGGACGCGCCAGTCGAGCGTACGTACGTGGTCAGAAAGCACGACTCCCTGAATACCGCCCGACGCCGTGAGTGCAACCTCAAACCCGTATCCTTTGCTTCGTGAGGTAATAGGGCACACGAGCGCGAGTCCCGTTTTTGCATTGTATATTCTCCGGGAAACGACGAGCGCCGGTCGCTTGCCCCCTTGTTCGTGTCCTCGTGTCGGCTCAAAATCGAGCCACACAATGTCGCCTCGCTCCGGTACGTAACGCCGAGCTACCATACTTCGCGCCCGCGCTTTCCTCCCCAGTCGATTTCCCGATGCAATTGTCGCGGTTTGATATTTCCTACGAGAGATTCGAGTGTAAGCGGTTCCTTCTTGGCGGTACGAACCACGAGAGCCAAGCCTTCGCTTGAGATGGTAACTACCGTCCCCTCGCGCAAGCGAGCCTTATGCACCAAGTCGCGCGGCACGCGCACGGCAAGGCTATTCCCCCATTTCTGAATCTTGGTAGTCATGTATATACATTGTATCTACACGCATCCCCCTGTCAAGGTTTTGCACTAAATGGGCCATTCCAAACGCCTCAACGCCGTTGAGGCGTTTATCTTGGCTCTACGCAGGCATAATTTTAGCGAGGCCTCACCCCCTGTTAATAAAAGAAAAGCCGCCCCGAACGCTGAGGCGGCCATTCGAAGCGGTTATGTGCAGAGTCAACGGATTTCAGGCGGCCGATTCGAGATACTGGTCACCCTTGATTGTGATGGAGTAAATCTCATCGCCATCCGAGTCAATGTAGCCCTCTTCCCTGAGCAAGTTGAATGCTGCTGTGATTCTTGCCCGCTCGTTGAGTTGTTGGCGCCGAACCCTTTGCTTGTCGCGCAAAACTACCAGTTCGCTGAGTCCGACAAAATCGCCTTTCTCAAACGGTGGCGAGCAACTAGAGAAACTAATCCTGACCAACATGTCGTGGCCCAACTCTTCGTCGGTCCGTTGCTCATCAAACGGTTTGCCGCAGAGCGAAGACCAGCGGACACGGTCTTGAGAATACGATGCCGCATTGAAGAGCGCCCTTAATCGAAGCATCGACTGCCATTCTGCGGTTCGCTTACCGGAGTCGGTCATGACGTATGAGTTCTTGCCGACAGATTCGACCCGCTTTTCCACTTCGAGCCTCGCGAATATCGCGTCCAGACGAGCAATCCGACGCTCGCAGTTGGCGACCTCCTCCGGCTTCACCGGATCATCAAGCGGTGCGGTGTCGAGGATTTGTTCGAGAGAGAACTCATCGTGACCGAGCTCATCTCCAATCCATTTCAGAAGTTCCAGCGCTCTGCTCGTGTAGCGATTGAGCTGGCTTTCGGAACGGTCTGGTTTTGAAGGCATCTTGGCTTTCCTCCCTGGGATGCGCTGTAACCTAGGCAGCATTCTGCAATATAAAATGCAATCGTGCAAGTTTTTTTACTTCTGCTCTCGGAGAATGTCCTCGGCTTTTTGGAGGTCAGCCGGTTCCTTGATTTCTATCCAAAGCGACGCCTCCACCGCCTGTATCGGAATATCTTGGGCGGCCTGCATCATGGTCTGCGGGAGGCCCAGCTCGGTCGAACCTTTTGCCTTCGGTATCGCCGGATAATCAAAGATGCGCATATCGAGCACGTACAAGCCGGTGTTCGCGTATCCCTCTGCGCCGGTGTGTTCGGTGTTTTCTGCAATTCCCTGTACGAGTCCTTTGCCGTCTACCAGCACGGCGCCGGTGAGTACTTTGTCGCGCCTTTGGACGAGCACCGCCCACTCATACTTTGCGCACTTGGCCATATCAGCTTCCGCGTAAATATTGTCGCCGTTCATCACGAAAAACTTGTCGTGCAAAAAATCACGGGCAAGCCAGAGCGCCTCGGCGGTCCCGCCTTGGGGATTCTCCTGTTCCACATAGAGCATTCTCTTGTTGCCATACGAGCCGCCGAAATGGCTCTGAATGACACCGCCCATGTGCCCGACGACCATAATAATCTCGTCGACATCGGGCGGCAGTGCGTCGAGCTTGTGCTCTAGCAGGGTTTTACCGGCAACTTGGAGCATCGGCTTGGGGGTCGAATCGGTGAGCGCACCCATGCGCGTGCCGCGACCCGCGGCGAGGATAACAGCTTGCATTGATGGATTGTACCAAAAATGACAGGTGCCGGAAGTGAATGTTTGACCGGAGGAGATTTGTGCGAAAGTCTCGATGACGGGCAAACGTTCACTTCCGGCCAACATGAAATGAAGCGGCCCGCCAAAGGCGGGCCGCTTCCAAAAACACAATCGAACCGTTAATGGTTGTGTCCGATTTCTCCTCGAATGCGCTCGATGGTGCGAGCCGCCGCTTCCTTTCCGCCCAAACCGAAGGCGAGACCGAAAGCGAGCGATGCCGCTACCACGAAGCCCGTGAAGAGCGTCTGGACGAATTCCGTCGCTACGCCGAGCTGGTTGAGCGCAGCCAGGATGCCAGTGATCCAGATCGCCCACTTGGCGACCGACCCGGCGAGATTGGCGCCATGAGCACCCGCCGCGCGGGCCGAGCCCGCGACGAGCCCGCGCACCACTTCCGCCACGATTGCCGTGAGGATGAGGATGAGGGCCGCGACGATGACCTGCGGCAAGTACAAAAGTACCACCGTCTGGAGAAACACCGTCACGCGCGTAAGACCGAGGATCTCAAGCGACGCCACGAGGAAGACCAAGATGACGAACCACTGCACCAGAGTACCGAGGAAGCGCCCGATATCGAGCCCGAACCCCGCGCTCTTGGCGGCATCGTTCATGCCGGCGGACTTGAGCGCATCATCAATGCGCAGGACCCGCACGACCTCAACGACGACGCGGTAGAGGATGACCGCAATTATCCAACCGATTACGAAGACGATTACCGCCGCCAAAATCGCCGGAAGGTACTGGGAGACGGTGTACCACAGGTCGTTAAACGACCCCTGCACCGCACCCGCTGATTGAGAAACAATCATGATGTTTTATATGTAATGTTAATAAGTTTGATAACGGTTCGACCCCGTATGGCTTCATGATAGCACCCGAGGGCGGCCCAAAAAGGCCGCAATCAGGCCATGTGGATACCTGCCTGCCGGAAGGCAAGGGGAAAATCCCACCAATACGGCTCTGTTGAGCCGCCTCTCTTACAAAAGGCGGGTCCTGTCGAGGAGCACCAGGTGCGGAAAATCGAGCGTATCGCGGATGAGCTTGTCCTGAACGGTCATGCGGTATCTGAATTCGGGTGTCGTAAATGCCGCGTAGCGGATTTCGCGTCCGAACGCGGGCTCGAGAGTCTTGATGGCCGCCTCCACCCGTCGCTCGTTGAGCGAATCGAGTGCCACAAGCAAGTCGGCCGGCCGCGAATCGTCTCCCATGAAGCTACCGGAGAGAATAATGGCTGAGACCCGTCCTGTCCGCTTCATCGCCCCGACGATTGCCGAGTAGCGCACGGGCGAGACTTCATGAACGAACGAAGAAAGCGCGCGGGCATGTTTCCACTCCGTGTTGACCGCCCACGTATCGATTTTTTGTTTTCCCTTGATGACACGCTTTGTATTGCCGATGATGATACTCACCGTCTTCCCTTTTTTCACCACGCCCCACTCGAGAAGCTTCTTTGCTTCGCGGGTCGTCGCCTTCAGAGAAACTCCGGCACGCTTAGCTAGGACTGGGAGCGTGAAGGATTCAGACGGATTGAACATAAAAACCCGCAGTATTCTGGCGCGAGCCGGATTGCCCATAAACCCGCCGAGAAAATCATCCTTTGCCATACCCCGATACTATCACCCCCTCCCTCGTTGACGAGGGGTGTGTGGATAGGATAGGATGCGAATAGTTGCCGTATCGAATGCGGCGCATCAAGGGAGCGAACCATGAACGAAATCGCCGTGCCTGTGCCAAAAACAAAGGCCGAGGCACTCGCCCGTATGGCAACCCTCATCGCCGGTGAGGCAATCGTCCAGAATGAACACCTCGAGGCGCCGGTATCCCGCCACACGGTCTTCGGGCCACACTGGATGTTCCGCGCCTGTCGCAATGAAGCCCTCGCGAACCAATGGCCTACCGTAAACGGCCACTTCGTCTGGACCTCCGGTGACACCGCGGCGCAATTCCTCGATCAGCTCAAGCTGCCGGACTGACCTCCGGCAAAGCTGCGCAGGCTACCGACGCACGACCGCATCCACGAATTTTCGGGTGCGGTCGGTCTCTTTTACATCATGCACTCGCACGACGTCCGCGCCTTTTTGTATACAAAGCGCCACTGCCGCAAGCGTCCCTTCGAGCCGCTCGCTCGCCGGTAAGTCTAGTGTGTATCCGACAAATGATTTTCGCGACGGCCCGACGAGTATCGGGCATTCCAATTCTTTTAATTCATCCAGTCTGTTCACGAGCTCGAGATTTTGCTCCACCGTCTTCCCGAATCCGATACCGGGGTCAACGATGATGTTTTCTTTTGCGATTCCGGCCGCAAGTGCAACGCTGATTTGTTCCCGCAATTCTTTCTTTATGTCTCCTATCAAATCTTTGTATTCCACGCCCACATACCTCTCTCCCTCAACCGCCGCGGCCTGACTGCGGTTATGCATGAGGATAATGGGAACCTTGGTGTTGGCGGCAACGGTCAGGATTTCCGGCTCCATTCGACCGCCCCATACGTCATTAATGATTGAAGCCCCGGCCGCAATCGCCTGCCGTGCCACCTCGGCTTTATAGGTATCTATAGAAATGGGGACTTTGACCTCCTTGGCGAGCCGCGTGACGACCGGAATGACGCGGGCAAGCTCATCTTCAAGTGAAACCGGCACCGAACCGGGCCGCGTGCTCTCGCCGCCGACATCGAGCACATCCGCACCATCCTTCTCCATCTGAATGCCCTGCTTCACCGCAGCTTCCACATCAAGCACGCCGTCACCCGAAAACGAATCGGGCGTCACATTTATGATACCCATCACGTACGTCTTCTTCCCCCATTCGAAAATCATAGCCGTTCGTCTGCAAGCGACCACGTGTCGCGCGAATAGTCACCGAGCTCGTCGAGCATATCAATGACGGGTTTTTGCAATTTCGGATGCATGTGGAACAAAGCCAGCTCGCCGAGTGGTGCGAGAACAAATGCGCGCTCGTGCATTCGCGGATGCGGAATCATCAGTTCCGGTTTATCCATCATTGTTTCGCCATAGAAAATAATATCGAGGTCGATGGGGCGCGGCTGATTGTGGGTATTCTCGCCGCGACCCAGGCTCGCTTCAATTTTCTTGAGCCGACCGAGAAGTTGGAGCGGGAGTAGCATTGTCTCACCCGCGATGACCATATTGAGATACAGCGGCTGTCGTCCCACGCCGAATGGCCGGCTCTCGTATACGGACGACTTTTTCTGCACCGTCACATGAGGCGAGAGCGCGTCTATCGCCTTGCGCAAATTCTCTCCCCGATTGCCGAGATTTGAACCAAGTCCGATGAATACCGTTTCCACGCTCGTATCCTATCGCGCACGCAAAAGAAAACAACGGCCGCATGGCCGTTGTTTTCTGGAGAACAGAATTGTTACTTCAGCGTAACCTTGTCACGCATACTTTTCTGCTGAAAAGTTGCGCGACCCCGCCTCGCTCGCCTTCGCGAGCTCCGGCCGAAAGTTACTTCAACGTAACTTTCCCTCCCGCTGCTTCGATTTTCGTTTTCCACGCCTCGGCGTCTTCCTTCTTCACGCCGGTTTTGAGCATGGCCGGAGCGGACTCGACGAGAGTCTTGGACTCCGAGAGACCGAGCGCGAGAACCTCCTTCACCACCTTGATGACGGCGATTTTCTGCTCGCCTACCGCCGTGAGTTCGACATCGAACTCCGACTTCTCTTCGGCCGCCGCAACTGCCGGTCCCGCCGCCGCAACTGCTGTCGCAGAAACTCCCCACTTCTCTTCGATTGCCTTCACGAGCGTATTGAGCTCGAGAACGCTCATCTTTTCGACTGCTTCGATTATCTGATCTTGGTTCATAATTTTCAATTTTTAATTTTGCAATTTTCAATCAATGTTCAAGCATCAATGTTTGAAAATTGGACCAATGAAAATTCAATGGAAATTGATAATTGCAAATTGATAATTTTATACCTTCTTAGCAACCTCGCTGAGCGCGATTGCGAATCTGCTACGCGGTGAATTTATCACCTGCGCAAACATGCCACGGAGCGTCGCCATCGAAGGAATCATTGCGATTTCCTTCATGCGCACCGCGTCCATAACCTTGCCCTCAAAGATTCCGCCGATGATGGAGACCTTGTCGGCCAGCTTTTTTGCCGCCTCGTGTACGAAGCGCGCCGCCGCCGTGATGTCGTCGCCGACACCCAGCGCCACCGCGACCTCGCCCTCGAGCGGAAGTTCTTCGTGCTTGTAGCCCGCTCGTTCGAGTGCGCGACGGATGAGTGTCTTCTTGGCGACAGTGTAGGAAACGCCTTCGGCGCGGAGTGCGCGGCGCATCGCCGTTTCGTCCGCGACGCTAAGCTGTGAAAAGTGCACAAAAACCGCCGATGAGGCGTCTTTGATTCCCTTCTCGAGTTTCTCTATGATTGCCGCTTTTTCTGCTTTCGTTTTTGCCATATAGCGCAAAATACTTGTGATAACCAAGGCGGGTTTCCCCGGAGATTTCGACCTCGGCAAGCTTGCCCTGCGAAGCTTCTAGCGAAGCAGGGGCTGGTTGAAGACCTTACGGTCGCTCGCTGTCTCTAGCCTTGTGCGGGGCATAGTACAGGAAATATGGCTTGGGTCAATTTGACTTCTAGCTCAAATGTGCTATTCTATCGGATGGGAAGGCGTCGCACCGACCCATGAGACAACGAAAGGTACGACGATGACAAAACTTTTATGTAGCTACGGCGGGAGAAATCCGTCGTTCGTGACAATCGATAGCTCGGCCAAGGTCGAGCCTGCACGAACGAGCGAGATGCATCCGTCTGGCACGGCTGTCATTCGGGACATCGCAAGCAGACGTCCCTCGCAAGCTGCGGGGACCGCCATAAGCCAAGCCGTCTCGTTCGCGACGCGGCTGGAATTCTGACGGCAAGTCTGCCGATCTACTGCGCCGGAGCCTTCACGGGCTCCGGCGTTTATTTTTTGGAAAGCATCGCCGAGAGCGCCGAGGCCGCCTGCTGTTCCGCATCCTGCCCCGTCGCATATGCATTCACCCCGACGGTGACGCCGAGTGAAACGGAAATAAACGTGAGGAACCCCACGAGGAATCGCGTAAACGAGCCGACCGGCGTCGGATTCATACCACTATTGTATAACAAATTCCATTTCTTGCCTTACCCATTCCGTATGCCGCTGATTACAGCTCGCGTCTTCGTAGAGAATTGTATTTGAAACCAATAATCGCCACACTGACGAGACAAAAGATGATGGAGCTGACAAGTGCAACGCCGCCTTTCTCAATCGGGTACAACCAATCGTGGCTATACTCGGGTGCAATGAAAATGGCGAGCATCGAAAGCGGCACCCACCAGCGGGCAAAACGAAACCACGCTTGATAAATCTCTTCGCGCATCCAGTATGTGGCTAACAGCAGCAACAAAGCTGGGAATATCGGCAAAATCGTTTCTGCGAGATTGTTAGAAATATTGGCACATGAACTATAACTGTACGACGGACATACTCCCAACTCTCTCGAAAAGGCAAGCACGAAGAAAAGCGCTGTACCGAAAACACAAACAACAAGAGTAATTTTCTTTTTAATCATATTTTTAAGGTCGCTATCTCACGCATCTTCTTCATTATCCAACCATAGAGTCGCTTCCACAAGCCCACTTTTGCAACCTGCGCAACAGATGCCACTTGCGCATTTAACATTACCGTGGCATTTGTCGTGGTGGTCGCAACGACGGTTTTCGGTTTTGCAGAAGGCTGTACAGCTATTCTCTTTTCTGGTATTTGCTCAACCTCCGCAACGGTTGTTGTAGAGGAAGTCGCCACTGGTACTTCATTTAAGATGGAGGTAGCAGTTGTTGTCGCGACTAGTGACGGGGTGGCGTCGACTGACATTGGTGCCGCAACAGGAGTGGCTGGCGGTCCATTCCCCCCGCTCGCCGTAGTGGTGACTGTATTGTCTACGGTTTGCTCCTCTTGAGCCCTAGTGATAGTCCCGTCCTCTGAGACGGTAAAGTCAACCTCGCCATCACCATCTTCGTCGACCGAGAGATTGGATATTGAATCAATGCCGGACGGCACGCTCAATGTAACGATGGTTTCGGGAGTTACCGGCACATCCGCAAACGTGATATTCGAAATGGCAGTGTCGCCTTCCGTCTCCGTGATTGCAAGTGTAAATGTCCCGGAGTCATATCCATCGAGAGCCAAGCTGTACGTACTGCCGGAGTCGGCGAAGATGTATTGCTGCTCGCCGAAAGTAATGTAGTAAGTACCCGGAATACCCTCCACGACTTCTCCCGTGGTGGTAGATACCCCGGTGTGGTTGCCGCTCGCGTCGTACAAATCGAGTGTCAGTGGAGAATGTAGCTCAAAACGTAACCTAGCTTCGTTACTTGTTGGCGCATTCGAGAAAAGATATGTGTAGCTAGAAAGTGCTTTTACTTCTTCTTTAATGCCATCTCTCAAGAAACTCAGGAGCTCAGGAACTTCGAGAAAATCTGCATGGTTGATATCAGTTAATCTTCCATGCAACAACTTGTCTGAAATACGATTATATTTCGCAAGATCCACCCAATAATTACTCACCTCAGCCGACGCGCTCGTCCACAAAGCACTGGGGACTACGACCGTGCCGTCGCCGTCGATTGTAAAGGTCGGGTTGGGTTTTAATCCATCTCCCTTTTTCACATACTCGATACCGCTCACCGTCGAATCGACGCCCCATCCGGCAATTTGAATCAGCTCAATCCCATCCGGTGGCGTCCAAGCATCGAGTTCAGCATGAAGCGCTTCCGCTCCATCGAGCAGTCCTTCGTGCATCTGTACCGGCTGGTTGATGTCTCCTGTCTTTGCGTCCACTCTACCGTACGAATCGACAAGAAAATTATGCAAACTCTCGCCGGAGTGGATTACATCGCCATATTTGGCTATCCAGTCTTCAAGCTCCTCGTCGAAGCTAATTATCGGATCATCGACGTAAGTGAAATACCGCTCCGAAGGTAGCAGGTGGTAGAACATCGGCGAAGTAGTTGCAAACGCTCGAGCAGAACGCGCCGACACCACGAGACCCTTGGCTAAAGCCTGATCGTAGCCGTGCATACCGGCCGCTACGGCAAGCGGCGTCCCCGCTTGCGGTGAAGCTATCAGTATCATCCTGTCGATCAGTTCCGACGCTTCATCGCCCAGCGTCTGTGTGAGACGCTTCGCAAGAAGACCGCCGTTTGAGTGGGCGATTATCGTCACCTTGCCGCTCTTGGATGTGCCGGCGAGCCGGCGAAGTTCTTGGATTATATAGGGGGTGCTCGTGGCCTCAAGGTATGAAATAGTATCGCCCTCCTGCTTGCCGCTCGAGAGGATTTGATCAAGCGAGAGACGCCAATCGTATGCCGCCGCCGTCCAGTCGATAACTCCGTCAGCCTCCAACCCATCCATTTCAGTGATGAACGACTTATAGATATTTTTGCCGACAGGTGTCTCATCGAGCACATCTCCGACCTTGACGTACACGTCAGAGCGCACGCTGGTACCGGCAGAGTCTGTATACAGATCGCTCAAATCGTCACTGATCCCGGGCTCCCAAAGCTTATCTTCCCCATCGCCCACTATTTCCGGCCGGTACAGTCGACTCGCCTCAATACCGGGGAGGAAGAGAACGTTTGAGAAACAATCTTGCGTGCACGGAACATGTGCCGTACCCGCTATGTATTCAAACTCGAGAGTCCGCATCGTTTCCGGTTGAGTGCCGTTCGTATCGGTGCCGGCGAACCAATTGATAAAGTCCTGATCTGTGTAAGGAGCGTCATATCCTTCTACAAGCTCGACACCATTTTCGTCGACGCTTAGTACGTTTGTGACGACAAATTTCGATTCCGGTATTTGCGCGATGGCGATTGTATAAGTTCCGGCAGGCGTACTCGCATCCCCCAAAGCAGGAAGACCGAACTGTTCGCTAATTGTCGTGGTCGCGTTGCCCGAGAGTCCATGGTGCGTCAACACATAATTTACGCCTTCTTGAGGCGCGCCATCCAATTCTCCTTGTTTTCCGCGGAATATGACGACTACAGCCAGTTCGGACGGAATATCAACGCCGTTATTGTAGGCCCAAGGTTCGGTTTCTACGGTCCAAGCTGTATCTACAGCGGTAAGATCTGCCCCTGAAATAGTGGGTGCAACAAACGACTCCGTTATTGGAACTTCATTGGCGATAGTGATGCCGACGTGCGTCGCATACGTATCTGGCGAAGGTGTGGGGGGAGCCGGAGGAGGAGGCGCCATAAAATCGGCAGCGACAAGCTTCGGTGCAACCAGCAGAGATGTAACGCCGAAAAGAAACACCAATCTGCACAGCCGCCGGCTGTTCATATGCGTGAGATTGTCGAACATAGACAAATTTCTTCACGAAACTCTATGCTTTTAGAAATTCAGGTCTCGGAGGACTTGGGCGTCGACTTCGGTGAGATTGGTCGGGCGGGTGACGCCGTAAAAGCGTACCGCGTCGCCGACGACGAAGCGCGAGAGCGATGCGGACCTTCTCCCGCTATTGAGCACCGAGGAGCCTGTCGGTACATAGACGGTGTAATCGGTGCCTGCCTGCGCAGGCAGGCCGCTCACTGTGACGACGAGAGTGACGGGAAGCGAGCTTCCCGAAATGCTTTTGAGGGTCCCCTGAAAATTGCGCGGCAGGAAGACTTTGTCGTCCTGATACACAATCACAGAGGAGGCGGTAAGCGTGTTATGCGGATAGCTGTACGTGCCCGGCGCATTGAGCACCTTGTCCCCCGCTTTCATCTCGTACAGAGAAATGGTGCGTGCCCCTTTGGTAATCGTGGCGCTTCCCGCCGCGACGGTGACCTTGCCGAACGTCTTGTCGTTGAGAACAAATGTTTGCGAATCGGCGTTCACACTTATCACCGTGCCTGTAAACGTCTTGCCCGCACTTTGGAGATTCGTATCACGAATCGTCTTTGCGTTGATGACCATGCTGTCGCCGCCCTGTGCCAGCGTACCGGTCACTTCGATGATGTCCTGTTCCTTGATATCCGCGGCGGTCGCACTTTCTCCGTATTTTTTTGTAATGACCGTCGACGTGGAGGTGACGATGACGAAGCGTAGGAACGTGGTCCCCCACACGGCTCGTGAAAAGAAATTTGTCCCCGCCTTCTGGTATATGAGAACGTTTTTTGCGGTGAATGTGCCGTCGGGAGTGAAATGAAGCTCCGAGTTCGCGGCCGAGGTACTCATCGGCAGTAGAAGCACCAGCGATAGTGCCGCGACTCCACTCCGCCGAAGTATCGACATATCGCTATTGGGCTTGTAGTTGCATGCGCAGGTCGAGGAGCGTCTGGTTATTCGGGTTCGCTTTGAGTCCCTGCTCTATAAGCGCGAGCGCCTTATCCTTGCCCGTCTGTGCAGACGGATAGCCGTACACGGTGTAGAGCGAGATGAGCTGTTGGTACGCGTTGATGTCCTGCGGGTCGTTAGCGATAGAGAGTTTGTAAGATGTTTCCGCCTTGGGATAATTCTTCAGAAAATCCAGATACAGACTGCCGAGATTGTCGGAAGGTACCGTACTCTTTGGGTACAAGTTCGCGGCATACTTCCATGCCGTCTCTGCGCCCGTGTAGTCGCCCGTCACTTTGCGCAGTGTACCGAGATTAATCCATGCGTCGAAGCTCAATTTATTACCCTCCAGTATTTTTACCGTCGCCTCGAATTGCTTTGTGAGTGCGGCGCGCACTTCGGCGTTAATGGAACTATTGAACGTTAGCGGCTTGCGGAAATCCGGCGCTTTCACCGTATTCGTCGGCACTTCCGTGACCGTGGCCGTGCCGCCGCTGATTGTTACGCCGTCAACGGTGGTCGTGACGGGTGTGCTTGATGCACTCGGCCCTGATGCCGGAGTGCTCGGCGTGCGGTAGATAAAGAAATATCCTGCAATCGCGACGACGGCAACGATAGCCAGCGCGGCGGCAACAATATTGTGCGGATTACGAGATGTGTTTGGCATTGCGACATCATATAGGAGCTGGCCTCTAAACGCAAAACCCCCGCCTCGATAAGAGGCGGGGGTTTGCGTTTCCCATGTTGTCGCCATGGGCTTTGCTCATGTTGCCTGCCCCGTACCCAACGCGAAGCGTTGTGGTACTGGGGTCGCCATGAGCGTTGACCGGATTAGAGACCGATCGATGGGAGACCCGAGACCTGGAAGCCGTTGAACCAGTCAACGTCAGTCAAGCCGGCGGTAGTCGTCGCGTTGTCCGACCAGATGAAGCCTTCTTGCCCATCCGCTTGGGCAACTGCTGTCGTCGTACCGATGGTAATCGGAGACGAGCCGAGGCCTGCGATTGCCGCGCTATCACCCTGCAGTG
>Ga0209542_10009604_pt1 | contig 17707 bp, 20 predicted proteins | sample RifCSPhighO2_01_FD_184028 | JGI IMG/M metagenome (GOLD analysis project Ga0209542, IMG submission 184028) | Soil microbial communities from Rifle, Colorado - Rifle CSP2_plank highO2_0.1 (SPAdes) (version 2) | ecosystem: Environmental > Terrestrial > Deep subsurface > Rock core/Sediment ...
TTGGTCGTGCCTCCACTTCCCGTGCAGGAGAGGGTGTAGGTTCCGGTGGTGGTGAGGTTGGTTAGTGTTTGTGAACCGCTTGTTGCCTTGGTTCCTGACCAGCTTCCGCTTGCTGAACAGGAAGTGGCATTGGTGGTAGACCACGTGAGTGTGGATGAGTTGCCGGAAGTTACTGATGTGGGTGATGCGGAGAAAGTTACCGTTGGTGCAGAGGGGGGTGGTGAAGTAATATTGCTTGTGTAAAGTGCCGGACGTCCATTCCCTACCCAAACAGGATTATGTCCTTTACCGCTTTTGTCGGAGATGTCTGTAGGCGTTGGATTAGCATTGAGATACCATATATTGCTTGCCCCAGCCGTTGTTGAGAGTGGGTTATTGATTTCGTTTTGAATATCCGTGAGCGAGAGATTGGCGTTATAGATTTGAATCCCGCGAAGTATGCCGTTTAACATCTCGTTCCCTGGTGCCCATGGCGCATCACCAAAGGTAAGAGCGGGTGATGGCGGATTTGTGTTCCCCCAACTGGATGGACTGGTACGGGTTACTTTATGACTTGCGTCGGTGTTCGGTAGGTCCCAATAGAATTCGTGGGATTTTGTACCATCGGGATTTGTCCATACACGAAGCGCTTGGGTGTACCAGCGGTTATACTGCACAGGACCATTGGTGAAATCTTGCTGTTCGATAGAGATTTCCCAATCGTGGGTAGTACTATTGGGTGGGTTTTGGGGATAAGGGTGTGCGCCGTAGTAGGAATCTGCACCTCCACTTTTCCAAAGGAATGTGTTGAGGTTTCCTTGCCCATCATCATTCCCCCAAAAAAATGTGGTGTAGTAACCGGCTTGTTGTCGGGGGTAGACACGCCAGATGTAGGTAACGCCGTTGCCGCCTGGACCATAGATAGGAAGACCGTTGTTCTGCGGGTTTGCGAATTTAAAACGTACCGTGTTTCCGTCTACAACTTCGCTGGAACTCGGAAAATCAAGACCGGTGACGGAGTCAGACGGCGGAGCTGTATTCTGTGTCGTCGCGCTTGCAGAAGCTGATTGAATTGAAATGTTCCCCGCCGCGTCAGTTGCGCGGACATAGTATGTATATGAAGTGTTCGTTAATAATCCAGTATCGTTGTAGGAAGTGTTTGCCACACTGGCGATTTGTGTTCCACCGCGATAAATATTGTATCCCGTCACTCCCACGTTATCGGTGGATGCGGTCCATGACAAATTGATTTGTGATGAGGAGATTGCGGTGGCGGAGAGATTGGTGGGGGTGGTAGGTGCGGTGGTGTCGGAGGGAGGTGGAGATGTGGTTGTGCTTGCAAGACCGCTTACTTCACTTGCCGCAAGAGCCCTGTTGTAAATGAGAACTTCATCGATCTTTCCCGCGAATTGATCGGGACCATCGGGAGCATTACCAATGCGCAATTGAGATGTTGCGCCGGTTCCTAAGGTAAATCCGCCAAGTGTTTGCGTAAGTACGCCGTTCACATAGAGATCTGTTGCCCCGCTTCGTGCGACGATCGTTAGGTGAGTCCAAGTGTTTAAGGGTGGTGCATAGGAGAAGGTGAGGTCTGAAGCGGCTGATTGAAAGAGTACTGAACCACTCGTGCGTATTAGATCCAAATTAAACCTCATGCCACTTCCGCTGTAGGTGGTACGCTTACCAATGATGGTTCCGTAGTCGTTGAAATTTGAAGGGTTTACCCATGCGGAGAGTGTGAATGGAAGCGCGGAAACATCGAGTGTTGTTCCAAGACTTATATAATCATTGGTGCCATCAAGGGTGACGGCATTCCCTACCGCTCCCGTAGTCCACACGGGACCGTTGGTGAGAGTACCGATGTGCCCGTTACCTGAAGAATCTGCCGCCATCGTTCCCGAACCTTCGTCAAATTTCCAGTGACCAAGGAGACCGCTTGTGGGAACCACTTGTGCTAATTGTGTTTTCCCTGAAAAAAACGAAATTGAGTTCTTAATGGCATCAAATAGCTTTTTTATCTCGTCAAATTTTGATGCTATTGACGCAACCTGCTCTTCACCCGAAATATTTACTTGCGCTTCTGCAAAACGAACGGAGGAAGAAAATACGATGCCGGCGGTAACAAGAAGGAGGAACGTGAGGCACACAACAATAGGGCCACCTAAATAATTTTTTACTTGATTCATGGATGCAGTATACCAAAAATATAGGTAGATTGTGGGGGGGTGTGAATTGTGGATGTTCCATTTATATAGGTATAATTAAGTGTAATGAAAAAGATATTTCCTATATTCAAAAAATCATGTGGGTTTATCCCCCCACCAATTCAAAAAAAGAACTACCAAAGAACCCTGTCATTCGTGGTACCAAGTGGGGAGAGCTTATATCCATCACAGAGAAAATTGGTGGGGGGATTTACTCTTATAGAAATCCTTGTGGTGATTGCCATTATTGGAACCCTCTCTTCAGTTGTTCTTGCTTCTCTTGGAAATGCGCGCGCGAAAGCGCGCGATGTAGAACGGGTAACCGGGCTTGATTCTTTTAAAAAAGCAATTTCTATGTACTATATAGACAAACGCCACTATCCGCCTTTTGGCGGAACATGGCCACCGGGTCACCCCATGGATGGAAGCGGCTATGAAACAGGGTATGATTACCATGGTGCAGGAAGTGCTGAAAATTATGTGTATTATGATGGTAATTGTAATAACAACATAAGCCCTCTAATTGCAGTTGACAATTCAACCTCAGAGGGTTTTATTGAGGATTTATACTGGGATGGTTATATGGACGAAAGTTCTTGGCACGACCCATTAAAACCAACCGATCATAATGATCAGTATAATTGCCGGTATGTTTTTTATGAAGATGAATTACTGGCAAACAATGTTCAACACTATTTGCTTCATTGTAACCTTGAAGGAAATCCTGAAGCAGAAAAGGACGATGGCGGAAAAAATGACACCGTGTATGAGATTATGGAACCGCCAGGGTGGATCTGCATCTGCGGACAGGATGGATTGGGTGGGCCAACCGTATCACCAATGGCTCCAGGAAATTGTTAGGAATATGCAATAAAAAAGCGGCGATTACGCCGCTTTTTTGTACTATTTTTACTATCGTATTTCGTACACGATCGTCACGTTTGAGGTAATCGTGTTCTCCCCCACCGGCAGTTCCGGGACGGAAGAAGTCATGTCGTCACCGCCTAAACCGTATCCCGCTGCTTTTCCATAGTAAATTGGGTAGTCTCCTGATTCAGAGAAATTTACAATGCGGACAAGTTTGACGCCAAGTTGTTTTGCAAGAACGACGGCCTTTGTTTGAGCGTCTTTAATTGCCATTTCGCGTGCTTCGCTTTTTAATGCATCTTTCTCGTCAATTGAGAATGTGAGTCCGCTTACCTGAGATATCCCAATACCTCCGATCTTGGAAAGAATCGTTCCCGCATCCGAGATTGTGCGCACTTTCACGGAAACGCTTTGAGAGACCTCATAGCCAATAAGAACTTGGTCACCTGGAGGACACCCCCATTCATTGCACAATGCGATACTCTTTCGGTATTCATATTTCGGATAAATGTTGTAGGACGTTGTTTTAATATCTTTTTCTTCGATACCCGATCCGCGAATGAGCGCAATGGCTTCATTCATTTTTTCCGCTGCGTTGTCTTGAGCTTCTTTCACTGTTTTTGCCTCTTTAATGACCGAGAATGAAAATTCTGCAACATCGGGGGTTGCAAGTTTCTCACCCTTTCCCGAAACAGAGATAGTGCTTGTGGGTGGCATGTCTTTGCCTATGAGTCCATATTGCTTGATCTCGCCCAAAGTTTTCATCGCCAAAAAGAGGGCGAGAATAGCGCCAACTACGACAAGTGTTGTAATGAGTTTCTTTTTTTCTCCCAATAATTCTCCGTTCATATATATAAGACAGGGAATATTTCCTTAATTATCGGTATTATCCCTATCTTTAATTAACGCTTATAATTTTTTGATATCTATACAGGATAATAACGCTTCGCTACTTCTACTGGACATATCCAACATGGTGCCACCTTGAGCGAATCGTGTGGGGCCTATGCGGCCTTTTTTGTAAGAATATTTTCAACTTGCTTCACAATATTATCGAGACTGAATGCCGACTTTACGATATATCCCTTGACTCCAAGCTCAACGGACTCGCTAATTTTCTCAACATCCATAAGTTGAGAACTGATCACCACGGGAATAGCTGGAGTTACGTTGAAAAGTTTCATTTTTTTTAAAAAATCGATTCCGCTCATTTTGGGCATCATCATATCAAGAACAATGAGATCAGGGTGCCACTCTTGTGCTTTTTCAAGACCTTCTTCACCGTTCGGTACTGTCATGATCTCATACTTCCCCGCTTCACTCATAAGACCATCCTTAAGAATCTTAGAGAATATCTTGTCGTCATCAACAATAAGTATTTTTTTTGCCATAATTGGTTACGAGCGCAGCGAGTAACTACAATTATGAGCACCCATGCGCTTATTTTGTTATTAGTTTACCTTGCGGAGCGCGTGTGCGAATAGCACATACCTTCTCGGGCGAAGCGCTTCGTTTTTTACATTATAGTCTAAATATTAAATCACCGCCAATTATCAATATCCGCCTTACAAATAAGTGCTGGGTGCAATTCCTTTACAATTTAATAGTAAAATAAAACGTGCTCCCCACTCCCTCTTCGGAAACTACGCCGACCAAACCTCCGTGCGTCTCAATGATTCCTTTTACCACCACAAGACCAAGGCCTGTTCCTTTTGGCTTGCCGGCTCTTGCGCCGACGCCAAATTGTTCAAATTTATTGAAAAGCTTCTTTTGGTTTTCAATCGAAATTCCTTCACCGGTATCCGTTATGGCAACCACAAGCGCATTGGCATAATCATCCGGTATCTTCTTTTCTTCTTTTTTAAACCACGTTATCCCGGCATTCACCGCTTCATCCTCAATACTATTCCCCTTCTTATGGCTCAGTGCTTGAATAAAAATTTTACCCCCTTCTGAAGAAAACTTCGTGGCATTTGAAATAAGGTTTACAAGGACTTGTGATATGCGCAACGGGTCAAACGGGGCCGATGTAGGAAGATTTGGACCTACTGTTTTTGCCAGTTCTATTTTAGCATCGTGGGCAGTGGTGTCAAAAAGACGAATACTGCTATCTATAATTTCCGTTATATTTGAAGGCTGTTTATTGATCTCGAATTTTCCCGCATCAAGTTTTGCAACATCAAGAAGATCATTCACAATATCAAGCATTTCGGACGCGCTTTCATAAAACATTTGGACGTATTCATCGTATACCTTTTTGTCTTGCCTTGTGGAATCGATTTTCATAATTTCTCCAATCTTCTTCATATTTCCCAATGGAGAACGGAGCTCGTGCACAATCATTGATGTGAAGTGTTCACGTAATTTTTCCGCTTGTCGTTCTCGTGTAACATCATGAAAAATAACAACTCCTCCAATAGTTTCTGAAACACCTCCTTGATTATTTTTTACCGGCGATACAAGGATTTGAAAAATTCCACCAAATAAAACCACGTCATCGACCATAAATATTTTTCCGAGCGTGATACTCTCTTCAAGCTTTCCGCGAATATCGAGCTTGCCTTCAAGGTGATCTATAAAATCAAAAATGGTTACTTCCTTTTTATTCGGAACACCGATAATAGCCTTTGCGGTGGGGTTTATAACCGCAATACGATAATCCATGTCAGTCATAAGAATACCGTCGCTCATGCTTTCAACCATTGCATTGAGCTTTCCCTCCTCGGTTTTTACCACCTCCTCGAGTCGGGTAACCGCCTGTGATGCCTGATTCACGATCTTATAAAGAATGGTCATCTCCCTTTCCTCATAAAGACCCGGTTTTGTGTGCGCAACAGTAATCACCCCATCGACATTCCCCCCAATTACAATGGGAATATTGAAGAATGAATTTACAGGTTTTAGGGGAACCCCTTCTCCTACCGCACCGACAACCGTTTCATCAACAGACAAAGTGGAAAGGTTTTTATCAAGAAGCGCAGAGAGTGAGGCAACCATTCGTTTTTTAACATCATCAATGAATTCACGGGATACGGCTTCCTTTAAATTTGTTTTGAACACTATGTTCCCAGGGCGGAGAAGCGCGTAAGAAACCGCGCTGTAGTCGATCAATTGACCGAGAGAGCCGGTGATAACGTCGATGACCTTTTGAACATTGAGAGAGTATCCAGTGCGATCGCTCAATTCTTTCAAAATTGAAAGTTCGTACATTCGCCGTCGGAGCTCTTCTTCGCTTTCCCGTATACTCTTAGCAAGCTTTTTGTTCTTCCAATATGAATATCCTCCTATAAGGAGGGATATTGCCGTAATAATAGTAAGAAGTGCGTTCTCCATTGAAAGACGTCGTCGCGATTTAGGGCGAGCGGAGTGATTTTATTCGATCCCCTGCACTTGAGGATATTTTATGAAAATCGAGCCAAGCGCATTTTTAACAATCTGACCAGAAAGTTTTACATACTCATCAATAAGCGCCTGAAGAGCTCCCTTAGGATCACCCTTTATATTCATGACCTTTCCGTCGTCGCTCACTTCAATCAATGAAACATTGCGCGCTTTGAGGACCGCGATTTGAGGACCCAGAATGACCGTTTGCTTTTGGACTATTTCGGTCATAAGAGTTTTATAGAGTTCTTTTTCGTTTTCCATAAAGTAAAAATTTAAAAAAACATCATTATTTACCTCCGGCAATTTGTGACAACTTATGTGCCGCAAGCGCCATCGTAATATATCCAAGAATGAACAAAATATTATTTGCAATCTCAGTAAATCCTCCCGTATTGAAAATATTGAAGGCAACCACAATAAAACCGATAAGAATGAACACCATGCCGGTTGCAAAATAGTTCAAAGCAACCCCGAAGATACCGCCTTTCATTGCGCGCGCGTTAGTAAACACCATGATGGTCGTCACGATAGCAATAATAATCGCACTGTATAATGAAAGTTTGGGTGCGAGGATTCCTACAAAAGAATCCGCTATTGAGTCAGTTTGCGCCCAAAGAAGAATCGGCGTTACCATAGCGGTTGTGACCATGAGTACATTTTTCATATGTTTTTATATTATGCGGAGTATGTTGTACTTGTATTGTAACAAAGCATTTATAAAAACAAAAACAATGCTATCCACACAAAGTAAGAATAGTCTTTCTATGCCTCACCTCTTAAGGATGTCTCTTGTTTCGTCCTTATAACTCTCGACGTTGGGCTGGTCAAACGCATTGACCCCTAAAAGATGCGCTAGGTACATAACCTCAATCATTTTAGTTTGCATATACACACCAATGGTCTTTAAGGAAAGGTTGGGTAAAGTAATTTCCATAAACGGCAACCCTCGTTTGCGATATGCTTCCTTTACTCCTTGATAAATAGCGTCATTGATTTCACGGGGACTTTTTCCAGCGATGTTTAGAACCAATTCGGGTAAAAGTGGTAGGGATTTAATTCGCGTATGTGTTTGCTTGTGTTCGTTTGCTTCATGAACAAATGTGGTTATCGCACGGTGATTCCCACCCAAATAAAATTGCCCCACAGAATGAAGGTCTGTTGAGCCGATGGAAACAATAGGGAGAATTCCCTTTCCGTCCTTACCTGTGCTTTCCGCAAGAAGCTGGCGGTGCCACTTACCAAGAAATTCAAGCGATGAATCAAAAAGAAAATTATTATGTGTGTGAATGCCTTTTTCATGATAAAGAAATAAAATGACCGCCGAGAGGAGCGCGTCATTTTCTTCAAGACTTGAAGATAAAGCAAATTCGCGCGCGAGTGATGCCCCCTCACGCGCTTCATCTACCGGAATTCCGGAGAGAATGAGGGAAAGTGTCCCCGCCGCACTAAAAACGGAGAACCTGCCGCCGACTTTTTTAGGAATAGGGAGGAGAACAAATCCTTCACTTTCTCCAGCGACCCAAAGTTTCGAACCCCGATCGGTCACCATAACGATACGGTGATTAACCTCCCCAAAGCGATCCTTAAGAAGTGTATAGATGATCTCGAAGTTTGCCACGGTTTCCGTGGTGATACCCGACTTACTTACCACAACAACAGCAACCTCGTCGGAAGAACCGAGAACGCGAAGGATATTTTGAAGCGCAACAAGTTTTGCGTCATTAACGGTATCAATGAAAATAATCTTTGGCACACGCTCTATAAGAAACGGGTCAAGGTTTCCGACATACGCCTCATAGATTGCCTGGGTCCCGAGATTTGATCCCCCAATACCAACGTGGATAATATATTTGAGTGACGATGTAATAAGCTTTTGCGCGACAGCGTTTATTTCATTGTGCATTTCCTGATCAAACGAAAGGTTGATGGACGATTCGTGTGTTCCATATTCCATCTTCCCTCCGATTGATAAAAGCTCGCTCTGATATTGAGACAGGGCTTTCCCTACTTGAGAAATGGTACCCTCTTCAAGCCCACAAAAATCACGATAGTTAAACCGTATACGTTCCATAGCGGAATATTTACTCGATCTTAAGTCTGGCAAAAGTTTCCATGAGGTGCCCGCCGATGATGAGTGCGATTCCAATAACGCCAACGACCTGTTCGCGCCTCATCATTTTCGCAGCTATTACGTCGATTTTGTGTTCGTTGAGAACGCGATGATGTACGCGAAGCGCGGCAAATGCGACAAAAACCTCTCCTGTGGTACGTAGTGTTGATCCTAGAATTTCCATCCCGTAGTAGAAAATGGCATCGCTCCTATGGAGCAAATTTACCATTTATTTTATTTAATAATTATACCGTATCATAAATCCATTAATACTGCCTGCGGTGTTCCCCTAATGTCATTTTCACTACCGGATCCATATGTTTAAAAGTATACCACTAGTTGGCAGATGTTGGCATAGCAGTCTCTCGTTCTCCTTTATCCTTTTTCATTATTACCCACGAAAGAAGAAATGCGATGAGATAAACCACGGAACCCCAAAAACAAGGGGTAAGAAAGGGGTTGTCAGTCGGCACACCTGAACAGGTTACTTGTTCTCCAACAGGAGCCATATAAAACTTTAAAAACGAGAAGCTAAAATTGACCCATCCAAATGCAGTGCCCGCAAGAAGAATGAGCCAAAGCTTTTGTTGTTTTTTTGCTCGAGAAGAAAAAATAGTATCACGATATACATACCCTGCCCAGATAAGCGCAATGAGAAACACGATTGCCCCGTAGAAGCATGGCGTGATTATTGGATTAGGATACACGCAGTCTTTAATTTTAAAAATAGTTTCTTCAGTATTGTAGAAACGCATAAAATCAACATACACGGCGTGCCACGAGAACAATACGCCCCCGAGAAGAACCAGAATTTGTGTGATATATAGTTTCTTAATCATGGGATTAATCATACACGAAGATACGCTTAATTTGAATGAGGCACGTACTGTTTCCCCATACTGAACTCCGTCTTTGAAAGCACCATCATCCAGCGCACACACATATGGTGAGTGGGGTGGCAATCATGCCAGCGTGAAATGAATTCTTTTTCGGAAATTTTAAAATTTTTTCCATTCCACGGATCATTAAGAACAACGTACCCATCTTGATACCCCGATACGACCGCATAGTGCCCGTCTTCTCCCGATGGCTCAGTGTAATCAATAATAACAGGAAACCCAAGATGAATAAAATATTTTATTTCTTCAATTGAAGAACCTTCGTTTACATAGCAGTAAAATTTTTCCCGAAGGGCCGTTTCTATCATCCCCTCATGGGTCGTGCCATCCTTATTTGTTTTTGCCTCACGGGCGAGAGTATGTTCGCTCTTGAATTTTCCCAAAAAAGAAAAAGCCATCTGAAGCGATGTGGGTCCGCAGGTATATTCCGTATCTTGTTTGTAAAAAGGAATGTTGAGTTTCATGTGTATTATTAAACCCTAACGCACTATGCGCACAAATGTGGTCTCATTATCGCCTTCTTTGTGGGAGAAAATGAACTTGTAATCCCGTATTAAAATCGTGGCGGAGCTTGTCGCACCGGGCGTAGTCCTTAATTGATCTTGCGCAAGTGTATTATTCTTAAAACAAAAATGGGCTTGGGGATTATTCCATTCTTTAAATTGCGGAATTTTGTGCGTATCCTCTTTGTTTACAATAAAACATGGTTGTCGGAACATATCGTTCCAAAAAACAACCCCGCCCACTGTTTCTTCGCCGCTCAATTCCACAGTAAAATCTTGTGATTTATCATCGGGATATATAAATGGAAAAATATCGATTGCCTTTATTGTAAAGTTTCCGATCTTATCGCCGACCCTTACTACATGAACCGACAATAAATTATTTGGTGTGGTAAAAAAAGCATTATCTTGGGATGTATTTGGTTCAATAATAATAATATTTCTCTGTTCAAGAATTTGCTTCGCCTTTTCCGCTTCATTGATTGCCGAAAAGCCCTGCTCCAACGGATTTTCACTTCCGTTGTTGGGTTTTACGAACGAAGAATACATAACCCCGCTCGCAAGTGCAATAATCGCAAGCGTGATGAGAAGCCCAATGAGTCCGAATGCTTTTTTATAGTTACGCATAATATTACTATTGAATTACCATAAGGATCGCGCCTGCGGCGATTAAGAAAGCCCCAATGGATGATTTCCATGTGAAATGCTCGCCGAGAAAAAAGAGTGCGAGCACAAGCACAAACACAACACTCAAACGATCAAGTGCCGCAACTCCCGACGCTGGACCGTTCTTAAGCGCGGAGAAATAAAAAAGCCACGAGAGAGCACCGGCAACTCCTGATAAGATAATGAATGTAAGTGCTTTTCCGCTAAGCGATACATGAAAATCAAATTTCCCGAGTGCAAGAGATGTCATCACCAAAAACGCCGCCATGATAATAGACCGCAATGTTGTGGCAAACGTCGTATCAATTCCCTTAAGCCCGATTTTGCCGAAGATGGCAACCAGCGCGGCAAAGAAAGCGGAGAGGAGTGCGTAGATAATCCAGGTGGTCATGGTTTTTTGTGTATTGAGAAAAATAATGTGACTGCCGTAATCGCCCCCAAAGTATCCGCGAGCATATCCTTTTGCGCATCCCAAATGTCTCCTTGGCTTCCAAGGTATGCGATCCCCGCTTCAGGATTCGCGGTAATCGCAAAGATCCACTCAACAAGCTCGTACCCAGCCGCAACGGCCATGATCACAAACACGGGATATGTAAAAAGTATGAAGCGATTATTTACAAGACCTTTAACCCAGAGCCATTCAGCGACGGCGTATGCATAAAACCCAACCGAGAAATGGGCCAGGCGATCAAAATGATTGCGTTCAAAATCAAACGTGTCCGTAACCCAGTCAAATGGAACTTTTGCGAATGTGTAGTGCCCGCCGATCGTATGGAGAAAAATAAGTACGCTCATAAGCGCATATGCGGTGTTAGAAAAACGAATTCCGCGACAATATAAAATACCTAAAACTGCCACGATGATCCATACGGTAAGATTCTCCACCCACCATGTTGAACGATCAACAGGATTAAACGCGAGAACAATAAAGAGAACGAGATACGCTCCCAAAAGGATAAGGGGAAATGTATGATTCGTACGCTCCATTTTTTTATTCTACCACGTTCCCATTATTTCTCTTCCACAAAAAGAATGGGTGTCTGTTCAGTTGAGATAACCGTAAAGTTGATTCTTCCGATAATTTGCCCACGAGTGGTTGTCACATCCACACGCCACTTTCCCGGAAACACGTTTTCTTTTAATGAATACCCTCGATATCCCTCCTCGCGCCCACCAGTAATGGGAAAAGGAATATTATTTGCGGTTATCCATTTCCCATCTGCTTCATTAAAATATTGCCATCGGTGGAATATATCTACATTTAAATCCGTCGGAGCAAATACAGAACTGTACACATATATTCGCTCATCCGGGGCACGATGGATTGTAGTATTCCACACTTCAAAAATTTTTAGTGAAGATTTTTCTTTATAAACAAAGTACCCACCACCCTCTTTCTTCTCAATCTTATGATATGCGCCTATATCTTTGAGCGAAAGCGGAACTGGAGGAATGATGTTCGCAAAATAAAGTACGTTGATAAAAATAAAAATTCCACCGATACTTTTAAAGAGCGCCTCCTTTTCCTCTATAACACGCGCGGGAATGATTTTAAAAAGTCCGTATACTAAGAGCGTAATAAGTAAAATACTCACGGCCCCACTTAAGAGAAATACGGCCATGCTCATAGCGTCCATAAATACGGGAATAAAAAATATCAAAAAAGAAAATAGCGCTGCGAAAAAAATACTTATCTGAAAAACAAGTTTCTTATACTGCGTTCTGAAAAATTCATTCCCAATGAGAAGCGTAAGAAGAATAGCAAGAAAGAACAACGTTCCCGTAAGTGAGCCGCTTCGCGAATAAAACACGAAATATGCGCTAAAGAGAGCGCCGAACGAAAATTGAACCAGAAGAGGAAAAAATACCGAAATTTTTTGAAACCGCTGCCTGGGCGGTAAAACTTTTTGTCCATACTGTATAAGCAGTATCCCTCCGCCAGCGATGAGAAGATATGAAAACATCACCGCATTCTCAAACAAAAAATCAATCCGTTTAAGGGTGAGATTGTCCACAATAAATCCCGTGAGTAACGCCCCCGCAGAGAGGTATCGTTCGTATTGAATATAAAAACTTCTCGCGCTCTCAAAAAATGAGGTCATATGATAAATAAGATGTATGTGTCCGCACTGCCATATAAAATACTCCTAAGAAATTTTGGGGTGCCTATTGGGAATCGAACCCAAATCGAAGGTTCCACAAACCTCAGTGTTAACCTTTACACCATAGGCACCATATATACTTGCGTAACTAACAACTTACACCAAATAACCAAAAACCGCAAAATTGTTAAACTCTTTTTTGTTATTAGTTATATATTATTCCTTGTTGATTATTTATACGTCGGCGGTTTTTCCGTTATACCCGCGCGATGATTCGCAAACCGCGCCAGTGCATAGAGAAGTGATGAGAGTCGGTTAAGAAACGTGAGTACGCCTTGAGACACCTTTCCTTTTTGTTCCTCTGATACTCCAATAACCCGCCGTTCCGCCCTTCGAGCAAGCGTGCGTGCAAAATCGAATTTTGCCGCAAGCTCCGTACCACCGGAAACAAAAAAGCTTTTAATGGGCGGCATCTCTTTTTCAATTGCGTCTATCGCCTGCTCCATGTGTGTGATCTTTTCTTTCGCAATCGTTTTATCCGCACCGGCAATGTGCGCCTGCACGATAAAAAGATTCTGCTGTATCCAATCAACCATGTCGGCAAAAGTATACCCTTCCAAGAGCGGCTCCTTTGCTTTTGAATCGGTTTTGCAAACTCCGAGGAATGAGTTGCACTCATCAAGCGTTCCAAGCGCCTCCGCCACCGCGGAACTTTTTGAGATCCGTTGATCACAGCCAAATGTTTTTGTTGTTCCCCCGTCCCCTTTCCTCGTATAAAGCATGTGAGGCATTTTACCACCCCATATAATGATTGACAAATCACCAAAAATTTGCTATAATCAAAAAAGATTATATTTGTTTTTAAACCTTAACCATGGAGGTGCATCATGCGGAACGGTCATTTCGATGGCTGTGTCACACCGCATGACTGCTGGTGTGAAGTAAGACGATATTGGCTCATCTTCGGTCTTGCCGCAATAATTCTTATTGCCCAAGTGGTTGGTGGAGTTATTTCCCAAAGTCTTGCACTCCTCGCGGATGCAGGACATGTGTTTGCCGACACGGGTGCAATTCTTGTTGCCATCATTGTGAGTTACCTCGTAAAATGTGGTGCCAATGAAACAAGGACGCGCAAGGTCGGTGGATACATCAATGCGCTACTTCTTGGCGGCATTACTATCTGGATTGCCATAGAAGCGTGGGAACGCCTGCATCATCCTCGTGAAGTGATAAGCTGGGTAATGGTATCTATCGCCGTGTTGGGTACTATAGGAAACTATATTCAACATAGGATAATAGAATCCGCGGATGAACATCACGCGACCCATGAGTCCATGCGACTTCATATCCTCTCCGATCTCATGCAGAGTTTCGGGGTAGTGGTTGGGGGAATCCTCATATGGGTAACCGACTGGATTTTGGTTGATCCAATAATTTCCATGGCTATTGCTTTGTGGATGGGTAAATGGACATGGGAACTTCTTCGGAAGCTCTGGACTGGGAAGTACGACAATAACGATAAGTATTGTTGTCACAACCATGATCATTAGATTTTACAACTGCCCGAGCTTGGACGCCGGGGTACTCTTCTCAAAAGAGTTTTATAAGAAGAGTATAAAAGTAGAACGGGCACCGAAGTTTTGGTGCCCGTTTTTTTATTAGCTCCTCGGGGCTCTGCCCCGAGGAGCCTTTATTCAAAAAGATCTTTCAACTAGATTGTGAAGGGTTGATTCATCATTTTCCAAAATTCTTTTTCGCCCGTTGATCGAACGTTTTTCGCGTAAGTATAAGTTCGACCGCACGTTAAACATTCGGGTGTTGAATAGAGGATTCTCCCATGAAATAGTCCGTGTACTTTTTTTACCACCTCCCCTCCGCAGTTTTCAGTCTTGCACTTATTTTCATCCGTGGGTGTGTTTTTTTCAATATGTTCTTCGAAAAATTTACGGACTTCGTTGATGTCAGACACGATCAATTCCTCCGATGTGCGATATGATCTTCATATATACTATCACACAAAAAGCCGGAGATTTCTCCGGCTTTTTGTAATTTATAATATAGACGAGCAAGCTCGACTGTTTTAAGTGTCGTCACAAGTCACTAAGTATATTGCTTCGCCTCGCTCGCAATCTACGTAAGTGCTCGCGACCCCAGCTCGCGATTTTGGCTTCTGCAAAATCGCTCCATATTCTTAATTCTGAACAAGTTACTACTGGTGCTGTAATTATACACTTCGCGCGAACCTACTTTGAACGGAACTAAGGAAGCCGCCCCACCGCCGCGAGCTGATGCTCGCCACCCCAAAGAAAAGTTTTGTTTGCGATTTCTGATTTGCGCGCGCCGGATTTTTTCTTCTAAAAGGAAAACAAAACTTTTTTTTGGTGTCCTGCTCTGAACGAGCAGGGCGGCGGGGCTGGCCTTATTCTGTATTCGCTCGGGTGCGGCGGAATTCCCCCCACACCCCCCTTCCGCCGCACCCTCGCTCGGACGGATGGGGTTTTTGGCTGGCAAGTTGTCCATGAGTACATTATATGGCAGTTTGGAATATAGCGCAATGGAATATTATACTACCAACATAATGCCTAGAGCAATATATACAAAAGATCACAATGCAATTGTTGAACGCTTAAAGAAAGCGCGCGTTGAAGCTGGGCTTGGGCAGGTTGAAGTTGCAAAGAAACTCGGGAAAACTCAATCTTATCTTTCAAAAATTGAATCAGGACAGAGGCGATTTGATGTTTTGCAGTTGAAAGAATTTGCGAAGATTTATAAAAAGCCACTGGATTACTTTGTAAAATAACTATCTATGCCGCCACAAGTACAAACAGCGCAATCTGACAATAACTTGATTGATTATGCTGCTTTAATTACGCAGTATCCTTGGGTTACCTCAAGAGATCGATATTGCATTCTTAGCCCTGATAGTGATGGTTTTCTGTCAGGACTTTTGGTTACAAACTTCCTCAATTGGGAAGTCGCAGGATTCTATGATGGGAAAATTTTAATCTCTAAAAGAGGAGTGGATTTTAACGAGTGTGTTTTCCTTGATATGGAAATTAATAGACCGGGCGTGGGAAGTATCGGAAATCACCTGATCGAGTATAACCGTAATCTTGTTATCAATAATCGCAATTTTGATGCGTGCCTCCAGCCAAATATGTTAAGGGGGTTTGATGGAAAAAGTGCATTTCAACGAAAGTACCCCTTTGGAACCATTCACTTGCTATTGAGCATCCTACAGGGTGCTGGAGTAATTAATGATATTCAAGACGACGCTATTAGCCCGATACTTTTTGCTGATGGGGTGGGTAATAACCTTTTTGGATATCCGGAAAATTGTCTTGATTGGATCAGATATCTAAAAATAAACCAGAATACACACATCTTGCATAAATTTCTATGCGAAACCAATCTTAATTTTTATCAAATAATGCAATACCTTCAGCGATTTTTTGTTATTCGAGATAGCTTCAACGCAACTGGATATTTTGACGGTACAAATTTTGTTCAGGGCGGCAATAATAAAAGGACTGGACATAAGCTTAAAATAACCAACGGCCAAGGTGTAAAAATCAACTTAACAAATAACGGCTCCTCTTTCGACATTCACACGGCAGAGGCCCAAAGAGTTCAAGGTTTTATACGAGAAGTTGCGGTGATGATGGGATGGCAATATCTAGATAGAAAATGGAATTGGGGCAACTTTGACATCAAAATGCTTCAAAAGGGGTTGTTGTCTGGCGAATCAACGATTGCCAGCTCCCGCCTCAATAATCAAACTTATAAGACACTGTTTGATCAAAATCCATTTTCGCTTGCTATGACGGCAAGTAATAGAATTGAGTACACACTTGAATAAGTAAAAGCTGAATTATTCAAACAAGGAATTTCCAACCGCTTTTAATCGTTCCTCGGTCAGTTCGCAATACTCCTTTGAAATATCTATACCGATATAATTTCGGCCCAATTGTTTTGCTGCGACAGCGGTTGAGCCGCAACCAATAAACGGGTCGAGAACAACACCTTTTGAAGGACAGAAACACTGAACGAAATCCGTTGGAATTTTGTCTGGAAATGTCGCTGGATGTTTTCGTTTGAGCGGATTTTTGTCTCCGGCATTCAAATAATCCCACACCGTTCCTCTGCACTTCATTGCATTTATCTCTCGTGTAATAGTTTTTGTCGTTGTTCCATCTGTACGGCGATTACCACTTCCTGTCATCGTTTTCCCGCCATGCTTCGAGGGAATTTTTAAGGGCTCTTTATTAAAGTAGGCAGGACGATCTCCTTTTAGGAAAATCGGCATATATTCATGATCAACACGAAACCGTTTTGTCCACCACGCTCCCTCTGTCCCATATTTTCTGTAAATTACAGTTTCGAAAAGTTTAAAACCAGCATTGTCACACCAATCTATGATCGTTTTAAACGATGTGAGTGTTTTCCCGAAATTACGAGTTGAATCCTGGATAACCATTGCGACAATACCTCCATCTTTTAAAACGCGATGCAACTCTTTCCCGACGGCAGGTAAATTTAGTGAAAAGCCATTATAGGTTCTTATGTCGTCATAGGGCGGTGAAGTTACAACTAAATCCACGGAATTTGAAGGTATTTTCTTTAACACCTCGACCGCATCCCCACAAAGAATTTTATTTAACGGTAATTCTTTATATTTTTCAGTTATTTTGTATTCGGGTAATTGAATCGCGGCAGATCCTTCTTCGCGAATAACATCAAGCACAATACCTTGTATAGAAACATCCCGTCCATTTCTAAAAATAAGCGGCTCCATATTTTTATTTGCTGGCTGTAAACGGATTTGCCCCCTCTCCTTGTAGAATTTCTTTAGTGTTGCTTCGTGATTATCAATGAGGGCTACAACTTTTTGTCCATTCTCCGCCGTTTCTTGTTGCTTTACTAAAACAATATCGCCATCGTTGATATTCTCATCAACCATACTACTGCCAACTACGCGGAGTGCATAAACTTC
>Ga0209542_10009608_pt1 | contig 17701 bp, 16 predicted proteins | sample RifCSPhighO2_01_FD_184028 | JGI IMG/M metagenome (GOLD analysis project Ga0209542, IMG submission 184028) | Soil microbial communities from Rifle, Colorado - Rifle CSP2_plank highO2_0.1 (SPAdes) (version 2) | ecosystem: Environmental > Terrestrial > Deep subsurface > Rock core/Sediment ...
CAATAAGCTACGGCCACTTGAAGCGGTGTAACTTGTAAATCTGACTGTCCAATAGAAAGGTTATATGTGTCTCCGTCCCACCATGGCTCATTCTTGTATGCTTTTTTCCAAGTTGGAGTTGGTACAAAGCCCCCAAATTCACCCGGCAAATCTATACCAGTCTTATTCTCCCAACCAAATAAATCCAAATATTTCTTAATTCTTCCAGGCCCCAGACCTTTCTGATCTCCATAACCTCCTCCAATAGTAAAGAAATAAATGTTTGAAGAAACAGCAAGTGCTTTTCTCATATCAACTAATCCGTGCGGAGTTACCCCTGAAAATTTATAGGTAATACTAGGATCGTATTGACTATGAACTAAAATATATCCCGGGTCATTAATAATCTTATTTGGTGAAATAAGATTTTCTTGTAACGCTCCAGCTGCTAAGAATGGCTTAATTGTTGAACCTGTTGGATATTTAGAAGCAATTGCTCTATTGAATAATGGCTGAGAAGAATCATTAATTAAATTATTATAGTCTTTATAAGATATTCCTCCTGAAAAAAGATTGTCATCGTAAGCCGGATAAGAAACTAAGGCTAAAACAGCACCAGTTTTAGGATTTAAAGCTACAGCTGCTCCTTTTTTAGCTCCTATATTTTTAATAGATTTTTCCAATGAATCATAAACTATTTTTTGAAGATTTGAATCTATGTTTAAAACTAAACTACCTCCTGAAGTCGGAGAAGATAAAATATTAGTTCCCCTTTTTATGCCCGTAGCGTCTTTAACGACCTCCGTTCTTCCAGAAATCCCTCTTAAATAAGACTCATAGAATTTCTCTAATCCATCTTTCCCAATAGTATCATCTGGAGAATAGTTTTCTACATTTTCTAATTCTGATTTATTTATTCTTCCAACATATCCTAAAACATGTGAAAAAACAGACCCCATAACATAATTCCTCTCTGTATTATTTTGTATCTGGCAATCTGGAAATTCGTTCATTCTAGGTTCTAAAGAAATTAATTTTTCCTGATTAAGGTCTGAAGCTATATTTATAGTTAAATCGTTAGAAAAGTTTATTTTGTTTTCCAATTCTGAATTATCTACTCCTAAGATGCTTGATATATTCTTTACTTCATTTATAAAGTTTTCGTTATCTGCATAAAAATTCTTTTTATCACAAATAACATCGTAAGCTGGAGAATTCCAGACTAACTTCTTTAAATTACTATCATATATTATTCCCCTTTCTGGAACTATAAGGCTTATTTTACCTTTATTGTTTTGGCTTAAATTATAAAGCTGTTTCCCCTGAAAAACCTGCAAATAAAAAGTTCTACTAAATAAAACTAAAGTAATTAATAAAAATAAACCAAAAATAGAGTAAATTAACCTCTCTTTTATTTTAACTTCAAACCTCTTTTCTGTAAGACCTAATTCTTCTTCTCTTTTTTTAGCCAATGAATCCAAAAAAACCTCATTGGTTTCAATGGTTCCTCCAGATTTTTTTATTTTATACCTTGAAAAATCCATCTATTTAGAGTAATTTAAGCTGGTTTTCTAAATAGTCTGGTCTTGCTATGAATTTATAAATATAAAAGGCTGGTAAGAATAATATAATATTGTAAGCAAGGCTGACCATCAAAGACAAAGAAAGTTCGTAAGATGATCTGAAGATTAAAGAAAACGCATAAACCAATAAACTATATATCACAAAGTTTATAGAAAATAGGAATATTAAATATACAATAAAATACTTTCCCTGTATATCTTTCAAAAAATAATCTAATATTTTCTTTAAAAGATATATAACTAATAAACTTATAATAGATATGCCAAAATAAGATGGCATAAAAACATCTAATAAGAATCCAACTAATATCGCCCAGAAAAAAGACTCTCCCCTATTATCAAAAAATAGTATTACGTAAAATAAAATAAAAACTAAATTCGGAATTTGTCCTACTATACTGAAAAATGGCAAAAAAGATGACTGAATTAAAGAAAGAACAAAAAACAGAATGGTAGTTATGGTATATTTTATTATTAAGTTTTTCATTTTGTTATTATAAAAACATTATCTACTGATTTAACATCAAACAAAGGTAAAACATCAGCGGTTAAAAAAGGCTTTAAATCATCGTTATTTACAGATAAAATTTTTCCTATGATTAATCCTGAAGGTAAATTACCCTCTAATCCAGATGTCACCAGAATATCTCCCTGATTAACTTGGGAATCCGGTTTAACTAAATCTAAATAAACTGATAAATTACCTTTTCCCTTTACTACCCCATGAATAACTGGCTTAGTGGGATCTGAATACTGAATTTTAGAATCTAAAACGCTATTTTTATTAGATATGAGGATAACCTCTGAAAAATTATCATAAACCTTAACAACTTTACCAAATATGACTTCCTGACTTGAAACAACCGGCATATTTACCTTTACGCCATTTTCAGAACCCTTATTAATTACAATATAATCATTGGCTATATCTAGCTGTATTATACGAGAAGAAAGTATAGAAAAGTTCCTATTTCTAGCGTTTTCTAAAGCCTCTTTTGATGATTGGTTTTCTCTAGCTAAAGACTCTAAAGAAGAAATCTCAGAAAGAAGTTTTTGGTTCTCTTCTTTTAAATTATCATTTTCTTTTTTAAGACTGTTAAAGTTAAACGAAGACTGAAAAAAATTATATATATTATTTCCAGAACTCTTAAATATATTTATTAACGGAGAAGAAACGTGATAAAATGAATTTTTTATTTCTAATTGAAAGATGTTAAGTAAAAGTATAACTAAGACCAATATTATTATTCTTGTTAAAACTTTTTGGAAAAGAAAATTCTGTTTTTTTATATAAACATTCACCTCATTAGCAGTCTGGCACAAAATATTTTATTCATAAAATATTTTGTGTTTAAACTTTTTAAATTATATTATTCTAATATATTACCCCAACGAAGTCTCTATAATTTTATATAAACTTCTAACGTGGTTCATACACTCCTTACTTTATCAAATTAAAAATTAAGTAGCAAGTTAACAAAAAACCAGCCATTTCGGCTGGTTTTTTCATTGAATACTTAGGTGGTGACTACCTACTCTCGCGCTCATCGCACTACCATCGGCCTTGGTGCATTTCACTTCCGAGTTCGAAATGGGATCGGGTGGGACAACACCGGTATAATCACCACCAAAATATTCAATAATATTTTGGTTTATTTATTGTAATAATAAAATACGTAAAATCTGTATCTATTTACCCCCTAATGGGCTAAAAGAAACTTACGAAAATGCCTTCATTATGATCAGATTCAAAATTACTCGTTATGAGTAAAGTCGAATGACTGAATACATATAAAGATAAACGATTTATTAGTATCACCCGGCTGAATGCTTTGCAGCACTTACACCTGTGACCTATCAATCCCGTCATCTCCGGGAAATCTATGAGTTCTCATCTTGGAGTTAGTTTCGCGCTTATATGCTTTCAGCGCTTATCTATTCCCAACTTAGCTACTCAGCTATGCACCTGGCGGTACAACTGATACACCAGAGGTTGGTTCATTCCGGTCCTCTCGTACTAGGAACAAATCTCCTCAAAACTCCGCGCCTGTGGTAGATAGGGACCAACCTGTCTCACGTCTCGTGTTAGAATCTAGAAACTAGAAAAATAGAATCTAGAATAACGTCCCGTATTACTACGGGGAGTGGACTATATCTTCATCCAAAAATTTGGATGATCGACGTGTAGTCTCTACGGGGTCAAGCGCTCACTCCACTCGCTAAAATCAAATTTTAAAATGCAAAAATCAAAATTAAGGTATCGCTTTCGCTGATATTATTTTGATATTTTATTTTTTATCTTTAAATTTAGCATTTTGTGAAACAAAATGCGCTGACTTCCCTCGGTATTGTCCGTTATATCATTGGTCGTGACATATGGATTTCACCGATATAGTCGATTTATGCATCTTACAATTACTTGTAAGAGCCGCCGTGATGTGTCTGTAAAAACTATAAAGTTTCTAACCTCGGGATTCAAACCGTTCAAAAACCAATTCTTAATTATTAAATTATAAATCTTAAATCAGTTTCTCAACGGTTTGAACCCAGCTCACGTAACTTTTTAATCGGCGAACAGCCGAACCCTTGGGACCTGCTCCAGCCCCAGGATAAGTTGAGCCGACATCGAGGTGCCGAACAGAGCCGTCGCTATGGACGCTCGGGCTCTACTAGCCTGTTATCCCCGGAGTAGCTTTTGGCTGATGATCTTCGCGTGTTCTATAAAAACGCGTCGGTTCACTAACTTCTGCTTTCGCAACTGCGCGACATATCCGTCTTGCAGTAAAGCTGGCTTATGGGTTTGCCCTATCGGCCCGATTTCCATCCGGACCTAGCCAACCTTTAAACGCCTCCATTACTCTTTAGGAGGCAAATGCCCCATTTAAACTGTCTAGTAAACACTGTCACCTCAGTTAAGAGGATTAGAATTAGCATTATCAAAGATGGCTGTTTCATCGGCGCCTCCACAGCATCCGAAAATGCTGTTTCAAAGGCTCACCACTACACTACGCATCGATAACGATAACCCAATATCTACGAACAGTAAAGCTTCCGGGGTCTTTCCGTCTAGCCACAGGTAACCAGCATCTTCACTGGTACTGCATTTTCACCGGGCACCTCGTCGAGACAGTTCTCCACTCGTTAAGCCATTCATGCGGGCCGGAACTTACCCGGCAAGGGATTACGCTACCTTTGGACGATTATAGTTATCGCCGACGTTCACTGGTGCTTCATTCAGTGAGCATGAATCTTGCGACCCACACCCCCAAACTTAACATTCCAGCACTGGTCAGGCCTCACCCCCTATACATCCTCTTGCGAGTTTAGCAGGGAGCTGTGTCTTTGATAAACAGTCGGTAGAGATACGTTTGCTGCGGCCCAAATTCTTGCGAATAAGGGCAGGACATATTGCGAACTTACGTCCACTTGTTTGCCTAGTTCCTTAACGAGGTTTCACCCGTTCACCTTAGCATACTTACGCTTGTTCACCTGTGTCGGATTGCGGTACGGTTTAAACATGCTTTGGCCTACTCAGTAATAATTTATTTTCTACTGCAACTTGAAATTTTATCTGCAAATTTTTAAAAATTCGTCAGCTTATCGCAGAGGATATGCTTTCTCATTTTTTAAAATTTTCGAATAAAATTTCTTCGTTTCGTTACGAAACAAATTACCACTAAGTAGGCCCTAATACGCCTTTTCTAGACAACACGTTCATTTTAATTTCTAGGCCTAACGGCCTAAATCTTCTATAGTCTTAAAACTTAAGAACCCAAATCCAATAATGGGCCAAAACTATTGTATTGTGCAACGTATTAGAAACATGTCCAAGTGTTGGAATATTAACCAACTGTCCATCAGCTACACCTTTCGGCTGTGCCTTAGGACCGACTAACCCTTGGCTGATTACCATTGCCAAGGAAACCTTGAACTTTCGGTGGGAGGGGATTTAACCCTCCTTGCGGTTACTCAGGCCAACATTCTCACTTCTTAGCGCTCCATAGTCGGTTACCCTCCTACTTCACTGCAGCTAAGAACGCTTCCCTACCAATTGCATAATAAATTATGCAAGTCCATGTCTTCGGTATTATACTTTAGCCCCGGAAATCTTTGGCGCATCTTACCCCTCTCTTCCCCGAAGGAAAAAGTTTGGACAGTGAGTTGTTACACACTCTTTAAAAGATAGCTACCTCTAAGCTAACTTCCTGCCTGTCTAGGGCAAAACACCTCCTTCTTAACACTTAGTATAATTTAGGGACCTTAGACGATGATCTGAGCTGTTACTCTTTTGACCATGGAGCTTAGCCCCCACAGTCTAACTGCCTAGCCAGAAACATATGGTATTCGGAGTTTGGTTCGAAAACCTGGATAAAATCCAAGGATTTCGATTCAGTGCTCTACCCCCATATGCTGACGCTAGACGCCAGCCCTAAAGCTGTTTCGGGAAGAACCAGCTATTACGTAACTCGATTAGCTTTTCACTCCTTACCACAAGTCATCCCAGAATATTGCACGATTCACGGGTTCGGTCCTCCTCTTGACTTTCGTCAAGACTCAACCTGCTCATGGCAAGCTCGTCACGCTTCGGGTCTTATACTCTCGGTTTAGGACACGCAACAGAATAATCTTTTCTACTACAATTCATAATTTTGGCTACAAATTTGCAACTGCTCATTGTCTTATCAAATTTTGATAAACCTATTCGCATTTCCAAATTTTCGCTCAAAATTATTTTATTTCGCTACGAAAAATTACTCTGTTGCGTGCCCAGTCGCGCTTTTAACACTCGCTTTCGCTATGCCTCCACCCCGAAGGGGCTTAGACAACCGAGAAGATAAACTCGTTGGCTCGTTCTGCAAAAAGCACGCCATCACCCACGACTTGCGTCGAGGCTCTGACTCTTTGTAAGCAAATGGTTTCAGGTTCTATTTCACCGGGGTCAACCCCCTACTTTTCACCTTTCCCTCACGGTACTGGTTCACTATTGGTGATATTAGATATTTAGCCTTAGCCGATAGTTCGGCTTGTTTCCTGCCAGGTTATCATTCCCGACAGTACTTAAGAAAAATAGCAAGGAGCGTAAAATATTTTTAAAATACGGGACTATTACCCTCTATGGTGCCCCTTTCCAGGGTGCTTTTTCTAAATAATTACCTAAATTCTCTCCCTCGGCAGATATTATTCAATTCTTGATTTCTCAAGATCTGAATAATGCCCCCGACGCTATAACCTTGCAACCCCAATTATAAAAATTGGTTTGGGCTCTTCCCTTTTCGCTCGCCACTACTTGGGGAATAAACATTTGTTCTCTTTTCCTCCGCTTACTGAGATGTTTCACTTCAGCGGGTTAGCTTCATTGCATAACTGCAATGATTATTGCGCATTACCACAATAGAGTTTCCTCATTCAGACATCACCGGATCAAAGGTTGCTAGCCACCTCCCCGATGCTTATCGCAGGCACGCCACGTCTTTCATAGCTCTAATATCCCTAGGCATCCACCATTCGCTTATAACCTATCTTTGTATATACTCAGTCGATTCGACTTTCGTCACGACGAATATATGAAGACTTCACCCTATCAAATAACTTCTTGCCCGGTTAAACAAAATCTTCAAGATTTTAATTTCGGTAAAACCGAAATTGTTTAACTGGGTGAAGCCAATTTTACTTTGGTAAAAGTAAAATTATTTGATCGAGTTCAACCCATCAAATAGCTTTTTGACATTTATTTGACAGATCACTTTGCGTAAGTTTCTAAATAGATACAGATTTTATGTATCTTGTAATCTAATTACATTTTATAAAAATATAATTAGAGTGAACTTATTTTCTTGCCCAGTTAAATAAAATTTTTCGAATTTTAATTTTCGTTAAAAAACGAAAATTATTTAACGGGGTGAATTTGTATGCTTTGTTACCTTTCGTAATTAACGAAGACCCCTAAGTTAATTACGGACCTTGTTGAATATTCAACTTAAGTATACTCATATCTGTATTTTGGACAGATTTTAACAAGGGTAAAATTTACAATGTTCGAGATGATTAAAACAAAAACCGCTTTGAAGCGGTTGTAACTGACTAAAAAAATCCAGAAAGTTACTCGCCTCTTTTTTTCTTTAGGTTTATATTTCTATTCATCATACAAATGTAATCTTAATCTATTTTAAAATCCATGTCAAGTCTTCACCTTAACGATATTTAATCGATTAATAGATTAGATAAATCTACGTGTAAATTAATCAAATTTTTAAGCAATATAGAGTAAAAGGGTGAAGACTCAAGCCTTATTTTATCTGAGAAATAACCAAACAAAAACACCGCATTTTATACGGTGTTTTTGAGATATGAAATGATTTTTATAATTGACCGAGCAAGAGAATAAAAATAAATATCAATTTATTTTCATGAACGGCGAATCAATTATACAAGTTACATTAGCAACTTCTACTTTTGCATAATTTTTCTCTTCATGTCTGAGATAACTTCTGCTGCTGTTTCCTTTCCTCCAAGACCAATAGCTATTGCAACTCCCAATGAAACTGCAAATACTACTCCGTATATTATTGAACTGTATAAAGTCTGAATTAAATTATTTGTTGGCAAAAGCTGATCTAAGATCAAGAAAATTGTAAAGATCCAGATTGCCCAAGTTACTATAGAAGAAGCAATATATCCATAACCTACTTTTATTCTTTCTACTGCCACTCTTACAATTTTTTCTATAATGTCAGAGATTATTACAGCTGCTACGAAAATTAAAGCAGCAACTACTACGTTTGGAAGGTAGTTCAAAACTTGTGTAAGAATCATTCCGAACTGAGCTAACTTTAATATATCTACAGCTACTAATAGAGATACTATTACGAAAACCCACTTTACTATAGCTCCAATGAAATCAGATGGATTTACGCTTATATTTGCTCTTTGTAGGGCTTTAGTCCATCCTTCTTTTTCAAAGAGTTTATTAAACCTTACTGACTTTAAGACCTCTGTTATAATTGTTCCAATTCCAATAGAAATCAGATAACCAATAACAAAAACTATTATTGCTAATAATAGATTAGCAACGAAACCGATAAGATTTTGCAAGAATGGTTGGATGATTGATAACATCCATTCGTTATATGTCATATATTTTTAGATGTTAGGTTTTAGGGTTTAGGGTTTAGATAACTACACCCTAGACGCTATACCCTAATTAACTTTATTAATTTTTTAACGTTAAGTATCGACCTTTAGGTTTAATTTACCTTATTTAATCTATTATCCTACGTATAGGCCTTAAAAATCAAGTGTTTTCTGTGGATAAAACAAAAGGCGACTCCAATATACAAATATCACTCTAATGATACGAATGATTAGTATATTAGTGTGTCATTAGTAATTAGTGTCGCTGATATATTTATCCCACTCTTTAGGTAAGTCTATAGATACATCAATCATTTCATCGCTCGTAGCAGGCTTAAATGATAAACCTGTAGCACATAAGGCTATAGATTTTTCGTCCAGCCACTTCTCTCCTTTATACTTAACATCTCCTAATATAGGAAAACCTGCTAAAGATAATTGCGTTCTAATCTGATGAAATTGTCCTCCCTCTATATTAATCTTCAACAAAGAATATCTTCCATTTGCCTTCAAAACTTGATAGTAAAGCTTAGCCTCTTTGCCATCAGACTTTTCTCTTCCTTTATGTAATTTTTCGTCTTTTATTAATGTATTAATAAGCACTCCCCTGCTTTGAGGCATTTTACCTGTAACTATTGCCTGATACGTTTTTTCAACTTCTTGATTTCTGAATTGTTCCGATAATCTTGAAGCCCCCTTGCTTGTTTTAGCAAATAATATAATTCCAGAAACAGGTCTATCTAATCTATGCAGTAATCCCAAAAAAACATTTCCAGGTTTTTTATACTTTTCTTTTAAATATTGCTTAGTTTCTTCTAGGATACTAAAATCACCTTGACTTACCTGCCTGCCGGCAGACAGGTCTGGCTGGCTTAAAACGCTGGTTGGCTTAAAAACAGCAATTAAGTGATTATCTTCATACAATACTTTTAGATCCATTGACATTATATTATATAAATATTACTAATTAAGTAGCGTCGTTAAGTTTTTCCGTGTCTCCGTTCTGCTTTCCATAGAAAGGAGAAAGCGTACTATGAAAGAGTTCTTAGTCTACAGTTCGATTTGTAATGGCAACGGGAAAGTTCTTTTCAAAAAAGACTTTCAGGGCAATCCTCAAAACCTTCCGGAAGTCGGACTAGTTGTGAAGCCAGCTCACCTATTAAGTAACTGGCAGAATTCACACCTAGAACAAGGAACCATCATGGATGTGCAAGTCTCAAAAAATTCCATCCGAATCTGGGTGGAGACTGAAACCTCAACCAATGAACTCAGGGATATTCTCGTCCCAGAGGGCTGGCAAGAAGTTTCAGAAGGGTAATCACCCAAACTAAGTCCCGTGAAAATCATTTTTCACGGGACTCTCTCATTGATCTTAATTACAAAAGTACTCCTACGTCGCTTCGCTCCTCAGGATAAGTGTTCGCTACGCTCCCTTAAAAAAACTTTTTATTCTTTCTGATTCCTGTTCTATCAATTCCCCATCATACTCTCCGCTATGTGCGTGACTGCCCCCATATGAGGGCTTTTTTTGATCTAAGTGCAAATCAAAATTAAATCCATCATTTTCTTTCTTTATATATAAATGGAATCTTGGGTAGTCCCCTCCTAGTTTTTTTACAACCGAAACTTGTCCCCCATCCTGTAAATAAGTTTCCGAATATCCAACTGTCCTAACAACATCAGACATACTTTTATTTGTTTTAACTTTGAATTTCATTATTACGATATTTAAGATTTATGAATTATGATTCAAGAACAATAAATTGACAAATTTAATTTTTATATTATCATACAAGATAGCACAAGAGCAACTTTTCTACTTTGCATAGGGCAAGGTTAGTTTGCTCAAAAAAATAACAAGGAGATTATCGTGAAGAACTATGAAATTCAGTATGATGAATTATTTGGTCAAGGCCATAAACTACCAATGATGGTCAGGCTTCAGACCGAAAGTGATGATTCTGCTAAAATGGCTTTTCAGAAATTTAAAGAAGCGAATGAAAGAAAACAAGCTTCAGGTCAAATGGGAATTTCGGTGAATCGTCTTACAAGAATCAACGACGACGGAACTGAGACAATTTTAACTTAAATTCAGTTCTTACAAAACTAGGAGAAAAGAATGGATATGTCTAAGGTTAACCTATTAGAAAGAGAAAGACATCAGAAAAAAATTGAAGAAATTTTATATGAATACCGAGACTTCGTTTTACGAAATACTGGTAACTTATACAGTGAAGACGAAAAGGATCGAAAACTAATAGATATTGCAGATGAAATTATGCAAATTCTCTACGATAAATAATTTTTATAATCCCACGATCACTTCAAGGGATTTTTGTTTGACTTTGACAATGTTTTCTATTTATAATAATTTAAATTTAACATATCGTAAAGTTCCTTGAAATCAACTAAGAGAGGATGGTAAACAAAATGGCATTATTCAAAGCACGTTTCTCTACTTTCTTTAATGGGTCTTTCGAAGGTTTACCAGACATAGAAGATTGTAGTGGCGTCAAAATGTTTTTTGAAGCACAAAATATAAAGTGCGCAAGAGATATCGCATATGCGATGCTAGGAGAAGAATTCTATGAATTAGAAAAATTATACAGAGTTCTTAACGTTGACCTAGTAAGAAGAAGGACTCCCAAACACTCTACCTTGAAAAAAAATAGCATATGGTGGTCAGCTTTCAGAAATCTAGTGAAACTAGACAAGAAGGTAAAAATAATTATCAACCAAGAAGAAGATGTCATTGGTATCCAATTCCAATAACCCTCCTAAAAATCCCGCGATCACTTCAAGGGATTTTTTATTTGTTTAATGTTTTATGATTCATGCTTTATGATTCATGCTTTATGATTCATGCTTTATGTTTCATGCTTTATGATTCATGCTTTATGTTTCATGCTTTATGTTCCATGATCCATATTTCACTAACTACCCATGTTTAAACTCCATCACATCGCCATCTTTAACTTCGTATTCTTTTCCTTCGGTTCTAACTAATCCCATTTCACGGGCTTTAGCATAAGAACCTGCTTTTAATAAATCTTGCCAAAAAACAACTTCTGCTTTCACGAATTTATCTTCAAAGTCAGAATGAATGGCCGAGCCAGCTCTTGGAGCTTTATCCCCTCTTTTTATCGTCCAAGCTCTCGTTTCATCCTGCCCCGTAGTTAAAAAGGTAATCAAATTCAAAATTTCGTACGATTTTTTTATTAATAAGTCCAAACCCGATTCTTCAGGCAAACCCAAAGAGATTCTTTCTTCTTTTAAAAATAACGCAGACTCCTCTTCTTCTGCTATATTAATAACTAAAGAATTATTTGGCCTATCTTTAAAATATTTATCTGCCTCTTCTAATTTACCGTTTAATAAATACAATCTTGGTTTTAACGTTAACAATTGTAAACTCTTTAATATAAGTTTTTCATCATCTGAAAATTCTTGTTCAACTAACACTTTTTGTTGCTGTAAAAACTTTTGGGCCTTCTTTAAAACTTCGTTCTCTTTTATAGATTCTTTTTTACCTACTTTTAAATCCCCTACTAATCCATCTAGTCTTTTATTAACTGTTTCTAAATCTTTTAAAATAAGTTCTACGTCTAAAATTTCTTTATCTCTTAAAGGATTAATATCTTGCTGAGTATTTATAATATCTGGATTCTCAAAGCATCTTAATATATATAAAACAGCATCAGTTTCTCTAATATTGGCTAAAAATTTGTTTCCTAATCCCTCACCCTCTGCAGCTCCCTTTACTAATCCTGCAATATCAACAAAGTCTACTGTGGCATAAACCCTTTTTTCTGATTTAGAAAATTCAGCTAATTTATCAACTCTTTCATCAGGAACCAAAACAACCCCAACATTGGGGTCTATAGTAGCGAACGGATAATTAGCAATCAATACCTGCTTTTTCGTTAATGTTTTAAATAATGTAGATTTACCAACATTTGGCAAACCAACAATACCAATAGAAAGTGACATTAAGATATTTTTATAATTGGAATTAAAAGTTTTATTAGAATATATATAGCAATACCAGCGTTAGTGGCAATTATTAGACACATAATTCGTCTTACCCAAAGCACTGTTTTCCGTTTTGCAAGAAACTCTTGCGTGAAAGTAATATTCTCCCCCTCCCCTTTTAATCTTTGAGATTCTCCTATTACTTCTGAAGGTGATAGTGAAAAAAAAGTAGAACGTTTTTTACTTAAATCCTCCTCTCCATTTTCTTCTCTTTTAACATAACTTTTAAGTCTTAATTGCTGAAAATGAGTTTTGTTAAATAATAACAAAAGACAAAAAGAAAAAACCGCAGTTGTTATAAGAATTACTAAATTCCACAAACCTACAAAAGGATCCCTGTCGAGTGCCTGAAAAACCAGTCCCACTAATCCAAAAGATATTGAGGGTATAGCCCAAATCTGTGTGTTATAATATTTTGCTAATTCAATTTGTTCCTTTTGTTCGTCTGATATCATATTTTGTTTTAAATCTACAGAAAGGATTAATCATGTATCTTAAACTGCTTCCCAATCGTCGTTTGCAATATCTCCAACGTGGCCTTGACTGAAGGATTACTGGTATTTTTGAGAATCAATCTATCGCCGTATTTGCTTAATAATGGGGTTAAGAATTCATCACCCCATGATGGAGAAAAAGTTAAAACGCCATCAAAATCTACTTCAATGGGTTCGCTTTCAGTAATCCCCACAAAAAGCGACTGTGATGCCAAAGCCGCCTCTTTTCTGGTTTGGCGAGAGATTAATGTAGTTCCAAATTTTTTTAATTCAATTAACATAATTTTAAGCAGGGACATTTTACTTTACATCTCTACGTTCCAAAATATCAAAACCGTCTATAACAGCATCGCATAAAAAGTTTTCCAATTGACTTTGGTCATCTTTAGTTTGGGCTTTATAAAGATAGGTATAATAAAGCTGTTTTTGTTGTTGTCGGATAATAGCCGGTGCAATATTGTTTTGTAAAAGCATTCCGGTCATCAATAGTCTTCCCACGCGACCATTGCCGTCCGAGAAAGGATGGATTTGTTCAAATCTGCTATGGACATGCGCGGATAAGGCAATAATATCGTCAGTTTTTTTAGCGATATTGGCAATAACCTCAGGCATCAACTTGGTAATACTTAAATGGTTAGCCGTAGGCAAATCAACACCAGTGATTCTGACACCGTGATCACGGTAGTTTCCCGCATCGGGGCGAACGCCGTTCATCAAAATACTATGAAGTTTAGTAACCAAATCTTCATTAATGGTTTCTTTTTTAGATATATAGTCAAACAGATAATTGAGAGCTGTCTGATGATTTTTTGCCTCTAATTGCTCATTGAGACTTTTGTTTGGCAAAGCAACATTGTCAAAAAGAACGGCGGCGGTATCGGGCTCGGTAAGGGTGCTTCCTTCTATACTGTTGCTATGATAGGTAAGTTTCAAGATAAATTGATCACGAATATCCGGGTTATATAATATTTCATCAACAATGCTTTTGTGACTAGATGCTTTTTGTTGAATGGCCTGCTTTTTAGCTACAAGCTCTGTACTGGGAATTACTTTTTGACCGGTAACTTCCAAAAAAAGCTCGTCAATTAAGGCTTGCATTTTTAGCCGAGGGTTAGATTTGCCTGTCCACCAACTATTAAAGGTAGCAAAAGACACGCCAAACCTTTCGGCTAATTTGGTTTGAGTCAGACCCATCATTTTTTTAATAATCTCTAGTTTTTGCCTTATTGTCATGTATTTACAGTTTAAACCCATATTACCAAACTTTATAAAGTTAGTCAAAAGAATGAAAGTTTATATAGTTAGGCAAGCTAAAGCTATACATCTATGCCTCAAACCTATACATTTTCACCGAAAAAGAGGCATTTTAGCTTCTTTTTATCTTAACTGGGATTTTATATTGAATAAAAACGGTATTACCTTACCGCTGGCAAATGAGGTTAAATGTGGTGTTGCGCTCTGAGGGCTCCGATGCTTAGGGGCATATTTTTAAACAGTTTTTATAGAAATACTATTGGCAGAAGTTTTATTTGGAGACTCAAACTTATGATCGTAAACGCAGACAATTGAATCACCACTTTTTATAAGATTTTCCTTTTTTAAAATAGAAACTGCTGGCAAAACAAAATCATCAATTTTTTTAATTGATTTTTTACCTATCAAGATAGGTAGAACACCCCAAACCAAAGATAATTGGCGAGACACCATTTCATCTTGAGTTATAGCTACAACAGTATTTTGAGGCCTAAAACTAGAAATAGATTTAGCTGATCTCCCACTCTGAGTTTTAACAAAAATAGCTTTTGTTTTTAATTCAGAGGATACATCTGCAGCAGATTTAGATAAATAAATATAAGGCTCGTCATACATTTCCTCTGGCACTCTTGAATAAGTCTGGTTAGAATCTGTAGCCTCTAATATTTTTCTCATCATTTCAACAGCTTCTACTGGATTTTTTCCAGAAGCCGATTCTCCAGATAACATAACAGCGTCAGTTGAATCGTAAACAGCATTAGCAACGTCTGAAACTTCAGCTCTAGTTGGCAAAGGATTCCTAATCATTGAATCTAGCATCTGAGTAGCAACAATTACCTGTTTCATTTTCTCTCTAACTTTTGTTATTATTTCTTTTTGTCTTATAGGCAATTCCCACATAGGAGTTTCAATTCCCAAATCCCCTCTTGCCACCATAACAACATCTGCTTCTTCTATAATGCCATCTAAGTTAGCTAAAGCTTCTGGTCTTTCTATTTTAGCAATAATTTTGATCTGACTATTATTTATTAAACTTCTTATTTCTTTAATATCTTTTCCTTCTCTTAAAAAAGAAAGTGCTAAATAATCAGCTCCATGAGATACGGCAAATTTTACATCAGACTTATCTTTATCTGAGAAAACAGACCCTGTTATTTTTATAGAAGGAACATTTATTCCTTTATTTGAAAACAAAAATCCTCCCTTTAATACAGAAGCTTCAAATTTACTACCCAATTTCTTTGTTATTTTTACTGACAATGTCCCATCATCCAAGAAGACTACATCTCCCTCTTTAACTCCGCCTTTAAACATTTGAGATGGTAGAGGAATTTCATTTCCCTTATATTCTTTTAAATCACAATTAAAAACAATTTTTTCTCCTTGTTGAATATTAGCCCCTTCTTTAGGCATGATCCCAACTCTTATTTTAGGACCCTGGATATCAGCAATAATAGCTATATTCTTTTTTAGCTTCTTTTCTAGGCTTCTAACATTACTTATGACAGACTGGTGCCACTCATAATTTCCATGCGAAAAATTAAGCCTGATGCAATCAGCACCAGCTAATATAATCTTTTCAAGGATTTCTTTTTTTTCTGAAGAAGGACCTATAGTAGCTATTATTTTTGTTTTTTTATTAGAAATCATAATTAATATATTAATGAATAAAAAATAATGAGCGAGCAGAGACATGTCGCGTTGCAGGTTCCTCGGTACTTAGACACCTAACCCCACTGCATTATACACGTGTCAATATGCATATTTACCAGCTCTTTTGTGGACCCTGCGGGAATCGAACCCGCCTCTTCTCGTTGCAAACGAGATGTGCTACCGATATACCAAGGGCCCTCTAGGTGCGACACCAATTACTAATCGCACACGAATTTACAAATAAACCATTCGTAGATTCGTGTGTTATTTGTAGATTAGAGTCGCTATGAAATTTTTAACACTTTTATTTTTGTTTTTTTTCCTGCCATTTCATAATCAAAACTATCCCCCTCTTTTTTTCCTATTAATTGACTTCCCAAAGGAGACTGATATGATATTTTATCCTTTAAAATATCAGCTTCAGTTGGAGCTACAATATGTAATTCCTGTTCTTCATTACTAAGAAGTATCTTTACCTTTGACCCTATTCCCACTTTCTCATCTCCCTGCTTTTCTACAACAATAGCTTCATTAATAGCATTTTCTAATTGTTCAATTCTTCCTAATAAGAATGATTTCATGCCTCGGGCATCATGGTAGGCTGCGTTTTCTTTTAAGTCACCAAAAGCAGCGGCTTCTGCAATAAGCTTGGTTATCCTTCTCGTTTCAGTCGTTTTCAATTCATGCAATTCTTCTTTTAATTTTTCCAAACCTTCTTTGGTAAAATACTGTGGCATATATAATTATTGATTTCAAAAATCTGGAAAATATTTTTAACTTTTATTACAGCTTCCCGCACCCTTCATTATAAAAATATATAGAAGGCTGTAAAATACTGTGGCATGTTTCATGAAACATAAAACATGGAACATGAAACAATTATAACACCTTGCTTCATGCTTTATGCTTCATGTTGTATGATTTGTATTCTACCATTTTTCTTTAAAATTTCAATGCTTAGCCTCATTGGCTTAAATAAAAAACCACTATCATAATGAAAGTGGTTTAAAGCGCGTTGTAGGATTCGAACCCACGACCTTCTCTTTGGCAAAGAGATGCTCTCGTCCCTCTGAGCTAAACGCGCTATCTTAAAAAAGAAAAGAACAGTTGCCAGTACTATGCCAGAAAGGCCCCTCGCCTTGAGAGTAGGCAATCGCAACAAGCAATATGCCGTTATTGACATAATAACTGGCAACTGTCCAGTAAAATACTTGCATTAACTTGTAAGCAATTTACTGGACAGTTTACTAAAGAAGAACTAATTTTTATTATCATAGCACTATTAATAAAAATTTCAATAGAATTATAAATTTACAAGAAAAAAGTCGCAACTAATTATAAGAAGCGACTCGAATCGGAATGGTAGGATTTGAACCTACGACCTTCGGGCCCATAGCTCCGATGCTCTAACCAGGCTGAGCTACACCTCGAATAGAAGATAAAAGAACGAAAGACACCTGTCGCTCATTTGCAAGTCACGACTCACCAATCCCGAAACCATCGGGTAGTGTTGAGCAAGGCTACAACAAGCAGCCTGCTTAGAATAAACGACAGGTGTCCAAAAAATTATTGATA
>Ga0209542_10009609_pt1 | contig 17700 bp, 23 predicted proteins | sample RifCSPhighO2_01_FD_184028 | JGI IMG/M metagenome (GOLD analysis project Ga0209542, IMG submission 184028) | Soil microbial communities from Rifle, Colorado - Rifle CSP2_plank highO2_0.1 (SPAdes) (version 2) | ecosystem: Environmental > Terrestrial > Deep subsurface > Rock core/Sediment ...
TTCCGAGTCAACATCTTCCTTTTTAGAAAAGCCCCAATCCCTTATATCTTTAATAATTGCTTCTGGACTTATATTATGTTTTTTATTATAGTTTTCTTGTATTTTTCTTCTTCTGTTTATTTCGTTAATGGCTAGTCGCATAGATTCGGTAGTTTTGTCGGCATACAAAATTATGTGGCCTGAAACATGCCTGGCGGCTCTGCCCATGGTTTGTATTAAGGTTGTTTTGTTTCTTAAAAAACCCTCTTTATCTGCGTCTAATATGCATACTAAAGCCACTTCTGGTAAATCTAGTCCTTCTCTTAAAAGGTTGATTCCTACTAAAACATCATATTTACCCTGCCTAAAGTTTTTTAAAATTTCTGGCCTTTCCATTGTTTTAATTTCAGAGTGCAAATACTGTGTTTTAATTCCTCTTTCAACTAAATAATCTGTAATTTCTTCAGATAATCTTTTAGTTAAGGTTATAACCAAAACTCTTTGTTTCTTTTTAATTCTTTCTTCAATCTCTTTTATTAAATCTTTAATTTGATTTTCGGTTTTTTTTATTTCTATTGAGGGTTCTAATAATCCAGTAGGCCTTATTAATTGCTCTATAATGTTTTTACCCGACTTTTCCTTTTCGTATTCATTTGGAGTAGCTGACACATATATTATTTGCTTTTCTATTTTTTCAAATTCGGGCAATTTTAACGGCCTGTTATCTACTGCCGATGGCAACCTAAACCCAAAATCAATTAGAGTTTCTTTTCTAGCTCTGTCTTGCACTGACATGGCTTTTATTTGTGGCATTGAAATGTGCGACTCATCAATAAACATTAAAAATCCTTCTGGATTAAAATATTTAAAATAATCAACGAGAGAAAAGGGTGGCGAGCCAGGTTTTCTAAACTCAAGCTGGCTTGAATAGTTTTCTATTCCATGGCAATAGCCCACTTCTTGCAACATTTCTAAGTCGTAATTTGTTCTTTGTTCTAACCTCTGCGCTTCCAGTATTCTTTTTTGTTTGTTAAGTTCTTTTAATCTATTTTGAAGTTCAGTTTTAATATTTTCAATGGCAACATTTATTTTGTTTTGAGGGGCTACCCAAAAGTTGGCAGGAAATAATTTGTAGTTCTTTAAAATAGTTTTTTTATGTGAATTAAAATCAACGCTTTCTAAAGCAATATTGCTTATTTTTTCTCCCAAAAAATATACTTTTAAAATATTTTCTCCTGTGACTAAATATATGTCTATAATATCTCCTCTTGCCCTAAAACTACCTTTAACTGGGCTAATATCGTTTCTTTTGTATTGTAAATTAGTAAGGCGTAAAAGAAAATCTCTGCGTTTTATTTTTTGGCCCAATTTTATGTCTAAGGAAACGTCTCTGTAATTTTCGGGAGAACCAATGTTGTATATACAAGAAACAGATGCTATAACAATCACATCTTTTCTCGATAAAACATCTTGTGCGGCCGAATGCCTTAGTCGGTCGATTTCTTCATTGATTTTTGCATCCTTTTCTATGTAGGTGTCCGATTGCACAATATACGCTTCTGGTTGATAATAATCGTAATATGAAACAAAGTAGTGAATAGCATTATTTGGAAAGAACTCTTTAAATTCCTGATAAAGTTGGGCAGCCAAAGTTTTATTGGGAGAAATAATTAAAGTTGGTTTTTGGATTTTTTGGATTACAGACGCCATTGTAAAGGTTTTACCACTTCCTGTTACACCCAAAAGCACCTGATGGTTTTTGCCAGATTTTAAATTTTTTGTCAGTTTAGCAATAGCCTGTGGCTGGTCGCCCTTTGGTTTAAATTTGGAAATTAACTTAAATGGCATTATAATTAGAATATGATAAGTTATTTAGAAGGCAAAATTATATTGAAGCGGGATAAATTCATTATATTAGAAGTCAACAACATTGGCTATAAGGTTTTTTTATCCCGTGACACTCTTTATAAACTACCAGAAGTTGGTGAAAATCTCAAATTATTTTGTTTTCAAAATGTTAAAGAAGAGGCGTTAGACCTTTATGGTTTTTTGACTTATGATGAGTTGGACTTTTTTGAAGTGCTAAACGATATTAGGGGCGTGGGGCCTAAGTCGGCGCTTGATATTGCTTCTTTGGGTTCTTTAGATAAAATTAAAGACAGGATTTTAGCCCAAGATGAAAAAATCTTTGAAGGAATTCCGGGTATTGGTTCTAAAAAAGCAATGACAATTATTTTAGAACTTACAGGTAAAATTAAAATGCTTAGCGGTTTAAAAAAATCCAAAGGGCCAATCGATGAGGCAGAAGACGCCCTGTCGCAACTTGGCTTTTCGCGCCAGCAGGCAAAAGAAGCTTTAAGCCGAGTTTCAAGCAATATAAAAAATCCAGAAGAAAGAATAAAACAGGCTCTAAAAAACTTAGGGAAATAAAATAAATGACAATTAAAGAATTTGCCAAAAAGCTTATTCCGAATTTTATAATAAGCATTTATCACTATAAACTGGCTTTATTGTCGGCTGTTTTGTTTTGGTTTCCCTCAAAAGATTTAACTGTTATTGGGGTTACTGGAACCAGCGGTAAATCTACCACAGTGGATTTTATAACAAGAATTTTAGAGGAGTCGGGGCAAAAAGTAGCTTCGATATCTTCAATTAGATTTAAAATTGGAGAAAAAGAATGGAAAAATGAACTAAAAATGACAATGCCAGGCCGTTTTAAAATACAGAAGTTTTTAAGGCAGGCAAAAAAGGCGGGATGTAAATATGTAGTTTTAGAAGTTACCTCACAGGGTATTCTACAGTATCGCCATAAGTTTATAAACTTTAAAACAGCTGTTTTTACAAATTTAACTCCCGAGCATATTGAGGCGCATGGTGGCTTTGAAAATTATAGAACAGCTAAATTAAAGTTATTTAAAGCTGTTAAAAATACTCACATCGTAAACTTAGATGATTTAAATTCTGAATATTTCTTAAAAATTAACTCAAAAACTAAATGGGGATACGGTTTTAAAGGTCTTGATTTTAAATTATTAGACCCTAATTTAAAAACTATTTTTGCAGATAATATATCAGAATTAAATAATAGTTTAAAGTTTTCTGTTCAAGGAACTGAGTTCAATTTAAATTTATTGGGCAAGTTTAATGTTTACAATGCTTTATCTGCCATTTGTGTTAGTTTGTCAGAAGGAGTTTCTTTAGATATTTGTAAGAGGGCGCTAGAAAAAGCAAAAGGCATTGCTGGCCGAATGGAAGTGGTGGTAAAAGAGCCTTTTACTATAATTGTAGACTATGCGCACACTCCAGAACAGCTTGAAAGTGTTTATAAAAGTTTGCAGGCAAAACCCTTAATTTGCGTTTTGGGGTCGTGTGGAGGGAGCAGAGATAAATGGAAAAGACCAGTATTAGGTAAAATAGCAAAAGATTATTGTAAAGAAGTTATTGTAACAAATGAAGACCCATATAACGAAGACCCAATGAAAATAATTGAAGATGTAGCCAAAGGAGCCAATGGAAAGGCCCAAAAAATATTAGATAGAAGAGAAGCAATTAAAATGGCAATAAAATTGGCAAGTCCATATGATACAATTATCATAACAGGCAAGGGCTCAGAACCATGGATGTGTATTGAAAATAACAAAAAAATTCCTTGGGACGACTGCCAAATCGCTAGAGAAGAACTAATGAGAACAGATAGAATAGATTGACATTAGGGCTATTTAAAGGTAAGGTACAAAGACAGAAAAAAATTATGTTTAAAAAATTACCAAACTCTACAAGAAAATTTATTCGTTTTGAAAAGGCGCGTATACGACGCCAGTTTTTAGATTACAAAGCGCAAAAAGAAGCAATTGCAAATATGTATAGTAAAATTTTAAATAAACCTCTCGGCCATGAGGCAATAGCGAAAAAGGTAGAAGTACTAGAACCGGTTAAGTTAGAAAAGAAAGCTGTAAAGAAAGCGAAAGTAAAAAGTAAAAAAATAGTACACAAAAAGAAACAAGGTAAAAAATAAAAATGAAAGTTCAAGATATTCAAAACTTATCTTTGCAAATGGGAATGTCAGCAGATTTTCGGGGTAGAGATGGTGTGCAGAAATTTTTAGATAATAAAAGGAAAAAATTTCAAAAATTATCTTTGCCAGAGCAAGATGAATTTGATAAAGAAGAATTAGAAAACCCTTATTTAGACTCAATAATTTGCAATATAGCAAATTCGCCAATTGGCGAAAAAGAAATAAAAAGGGTTTTGGTTGGCATTGATATTGGGCCAGCAGAAATTTTAATAGCAAAAGAATTAGGCAACATAGACCTTGTTATTGCCCACCACCCAATAGGAAAGGGTTTGGCGCAATTGGCAGATGTGATGAGTTTACAGTGCGATGTTTTAAAATATTATGGTTTGCCAATTAACATTTCAGAGGGTTTAATGCGTGAAAGAATTTCAGAAGTTGCCAGAGGAGTAAATTCTGCCAATCACCAAAGAACAGTTGACGCAGCCAAACTTTTAAATGTGAACTTAATGAACTCTCACACTCCTTGCGATAACCTGGCTGCCAAGTTTTTAAAGGATTTAATTGAAAACAAAGAAATAGAAAAAGTTTCTGATTTAATAAATGTATTAAAAGAAATACCCGAATATAAAGAGGCGGGCAAAATTGGAGTGGGTCCTAAAATTTTTGTTGGTTCTCCAGAAAACAGATGCGGTAAAATTGCCTTGTCTGAAATTACCGGTGGTACAGAGGGTTCTCCAAAACTTTACGATAAAATGGCAAATGCTGGCATTGGCACAGTTGTGGGTATGCATATTTCAGAAGAGCATAAAAAAGAAGCAGAATTAGCCCATATCAATATTATTATTGCCGGTCATATGTCTTCAGACTCATTAGGAGTAAATTTATTTTTGGATGAATTAGAAAAACAGGGAATAGAAATTGTGCAATGTTCTGGTTTTACAAGAGTTTCAAGAGCTAAGTAATTTTATTAATAATTTGTTGATAAGGTGTGAATTTACAGTTAATTTCTTGAGTATAAAAATATCTTATTATCTATTGACAAGTTTGTTTTTGAGATTAGAATACAAAGTGAGGGGGTGAGAGATTTATTCTCGAGGACAGGGTAATTCTTAATAGAAAAGGTTTATGCATATGCCTAGTTTCACATTGTCCGAATCTAGTTTAAAAAATAAACTTACAATATTGGGAATTATATTCTCCCTCATCAAAAAACCATTGGAAAAAATTTTCTGATGGTTTTTTGGTTGATTTCTTGATAAAATGACAATACAGGTCGACTATATTAAGCAATAAAAAATAAACAAAATATGCCAAAAAACAAAGAAGAAGGCACTTTAATAGGTAAAATTACCCATTATTTTTCAAATATCAATGTAGCAGTTATAGACCTTTTGAGTACTTTAAAAGAAGGCGATACTATTAGAATTACAGGTGGCGAAAATACGGACTTTAATCAGAAAATTGATTCAATGGAAGTTGACCACGAAAAAGTAAGTACTGCAAAAAAAGGCGACTCGGTTGGATTGAAAGTAGATGAGAAAGTAAGAGAAGGATATAACGTATATAAAGTATAATAAGCGATAGTTTTTATTATGAAAAGAATAAACATTGAAGAAAATGTTGAAAATTTGATTATAGATTTAATTACCAAAAGTTCAGAAGACAGATTAATAGCTTTTAAGCCACAAGAAGCAACAAAATCTGTGGACTTAGTTGTTAAAAAAAGAGGAGAATATAACCTCCCTGCAACTATAAAGAAAACAAAGGGTTCCTCTAAAATAGGGCGAACTTTTCAGAATTTGCCTAAAAACAAAAGCAGAGAACTTTCTTTTCAGATTAATATTTTTATTGGGCCTAGTAAAACGAATATAATTTCAAAGGATTTTTTAAAAGAAAGTTTTATTACCAGCAAAGATTTCTATTTAATGTTTATTTATTTTGACGAAGTAAAACAAGATGTAAGCAATATTTGGCTCATACCATCTTTTGCATTTTTAGAAATAGCAGAGAAAAAAGAATTAAAAGACAATAAAATAATATTAAGGTTTGAAACTACGGTATATTTAAAAAATGAAGATAAATATGCAAAATTTTTAATAAATAAAGAAGAATTGGGAAATTTTTTACTAGAAATAATTATGAATAAATAAAGCTACGAAGTATTATGAGTGGGATTGACAATTTGCATTTTAAGGAATAGCATAACACTTGACAGGCAGGGATCAAATTTTTTTTATACAATGCTAATGGAAGAGAAAAAATTTTATCTAACAAAGCAGAAATTAAAGGAATTAGAGCAAGAACATGAAAGCTTGGTTGTTTTTGAACGAAGCAAAACAATAGGAGAAGAAGCTCCAAAAGTTCTTGAATCTGAAGATTTGAATCCCGAGTTTCTTAGTTTTCAAGAGGATATGAGTTTTTTAAGATCAAGGATTACAGAGCTGAAAAATATTTTAGGTAATTACGAGTTAATAAAGAACCCCTCAAAGCAAAATCAAAATATAGTTGGATTGGGGGCCATGGTTTTGGTAAATGTAGATGGAGAGAAAGATGAATTTTTAATTACAGGAACACTTGAAGCCAATCCTTCTTTAGGAAAAATTAGCAATGAGTCCCCCGTTGGTAAAGCTTTAATGGGCCACAAAGTTGGTGACGAGGTTGTTGTTTCTTCACCTATTAAAACAATTTACAAAGTTAAAAAAATAAAATATTTGTCTTCTTAAAATCAATGGAAAATCTTCTTAATTTTTTTACTGAAATAGGGAAATTAAAAAAAATGCCAAGGAGGGGATGGGTTATTAGAAATGTAAAAAATCCAGAAAGTATTGCAGAGCATACATTTCGCGTTACCATAATGGCATGGTTTTTAGGAGACAAGAAAAACAGTAATTTTAACATAGAGAAAATTATTAAAATGGCCTTAATTCATGATTTGTGCGAAGTATATGCTGGAGATATAACTCCTTATGATTCAATTCTTACTAAAGATAACAAAAAACTACAGCAATTAGTGAAAACATGGCCTAGATTTTCAGAGAAAAAAAAGAAAAAGTTAGTTGAACAAAAATATAAAAAAGAAAAAGAAGGATTAGATAAATTAATTAAAAACCTGTCTCCCGACTTGAAAAATGAAGTGAAAAGCCTTTGGTTAGATTACGAAAGCGGTTCAAGTAAAGAAGGAAGGTTTTTTAAACAAACCGACAGAATAGAAAGTTTTTTACAAGCAATGGAATATTGGGAAAAAGACAAAACAGTTCCTCAAAAACCATGGTGGGACCAGGCAAGAGAACTTTTTGATGACCCAATACTGCTTAATCTTGTTGAAAAAATGGGTGAAAAGTTTTACAAAAAGAAAAAACCAAAAATTTAGTTATTTTAACCTAAAAAACAGCCCCGCCATGGCGGGGCTGTTTTTAATTGAATACAATGCTAATATGTAATAATATAATAATATGATTTCACTAGATTTACTTGCCCAAACAGGTATAATAATTTTTGGCGTGAGCGCCATTGTTTTAGTGGCAAGAAAGAACAAATGGGGTTTTGTTTTGGGGCTTCTTTCTTGCCCCTTTTGGTTTATTACTTCATATGTAAACAAACAACCGGGTGTATTTTTTTTAAACATTATTTACACAATTACATGGATTTACGGAATTTATGAATGGTTTTATAAAAAAAATAAATAAAATAAATTATGCTGAAAATAGTTAATAAAATCACAAAAGTTTTAATAATAAGCGATTTCTTTTTAAATTTGGGCTGGGGGCTTTTGGCCCCAGTATTTGCAATATTTATTTTAGAAAATATTGCTACGCAAAGCGTTTCAGAAGCGGCCAAAGTTGCCGGATTTGCCGCTCTTTCTTACTGGATAACAAAATCCCTTTTAGAAATACCAATTGGCCGTTTCCTTGATAAAAAACATGGAGAAAAAGATGATTTTTGGTTTATGGTCATTGGAACATTTATAACCGCTTTGGTTCCTATTGGTTATCTTTTCTCTTCTGCGCCGTGGCATATTTATTTTTTTCAAGTTATTCATGCTATGGGAATGGCAATGACTTTGCCTTCTTGGTTGGCAATTTTCACGCGCCACATTGATAAAGGGAAAGAAGCTTTTGAATGGGGTATGGAAACCACATCTATTGGGGCTGGAGCCGGCATAGCTGGTGGATTAGGAGGGGTTATGGCCGGAGTTTTTGGTTTTAATACTCTTTTTATTTTTGTAAGCGTATTTACTTTATTGTCTGCGGCTTTATTATTGTTAGTCAGAAATAATATTTTTTTAAGGGATGGAGATGGTTTTGTTACACCTATAAAATCAGTTGTTGAACCATGAGAAACCAAGAAATCGCAAAAATTTTCTATAATATAGCAAAATATTTACAAATGGATGGCGTGGCATTTAAACCCTACGCATATGAAAAAGCAGGGAACTCTTTAGAAGCACTAGAGAAAGATGTTGGAGAAATTTATAATAAGGGTGGATTGAAAGCTTTAATGGAAATACCCGGAGTTGGTAAAAATATTTCAGATCATATTGAAGAATATTTAAAATCGGGCAAGATAAAAGTTTACGAACAACTAAAAAAGAAGTTGCCACTAAATATAGACGAACTTGTTAGAGTGGAGGGGATGGGCCCCAGAAAAGTCAAAATTCTTTATCAAAAATTAGGTATTAAAAATTTAAAAGATTTAGAAAAAGCGGCAAAAAAACATCAAATAGCTCCCTTGTTTGGTTTTGGTCAAAAAACAGAAGACAACATTTTACAGGGAATAGATTTTTTAAAAAGAAGTAAAGGAAGATTTTTATTGGGAGATATAATGCCCATAGTAAAAGAAGTTTTTGGAAAATTAAAAAAATTAAAAGAAGTACAAGAAATTAGTTTTGCAGGTTCTTTAAGAAGAAAGAAAGAAACAATTGGCGACTGTGATATTTTAGTGGTTTCTAAGGAGCCAAAAAAAGTAATGGATTTTTTTGTTTCTTTACCCGATATTGAAAAAGTTTGGGGAAAAGGTGGAACCAAAGCTTCGGTTCATATGAAAGATGGTTTTGATATGGATTTAAGAGTGGTTCCCCGAGAAAGCTATGGTTCGGCTCTTCAATATTTTACGGGTTCAAAAGAGCATAATATTATTACCAGGAAAATTGCTATTGATAAGGGATTAAAACTTAGCGAATACGGAGTATTTCGTGGTTCAAAAATGATTGCAGGTTCCACAGAAGAGGATGTTTACAGAGCGCTTGGGCTTATTTGGATGCCTCCAGAAATAAGAGAAAATGAAGGTGAAATTGAGGCATCTTTAAAGGGTAAACTGCCAAAATTGGTTGAATTAAAAGATATTAAGGGCGATTTGCATTGCCATTCAAGTTGGGATGGTGGTAAAAATTCAATAGATGAAATGGCAAAAACAGCAATGGCGAGGGGTTATGAATATATTGGCATTTCAGATCACACAAAATTTTTAAGAATTGAAAACGGATTAAATGAAAAACAACTATTAAACCAAAAAAAAGAAATAGAAAAAATAAATGAAAAATTGAAAAACCAAAGCGTAAAGTTTAGAGTTTTGCATGGTTGTGAATCAAATATTTTAAATGATGGTTCAATTGATATTAAAGATGAAGTTTTAGCCCAGTTAGATTATGTGATTGCTGGGGTGCATTCAACTTTAAAAATGGGAAAAAAGGAAATGACCTCTCGTATTGAAAAAGCAATGAGAAATTCTAATGTGGATATTTTGGCTCATCCAACTGGAAGAATAGTGAATCAAAGAGATGAGTATCAAATTGATTTTGATAAAATACTTAAAATTGCAAAAGAAACAGGAACTATTTTAGAAATTAATTCTTCTTCACGTTTGGATTTACGCGATTTTTATATTAGAAGAGCAAAAGCCGAGGGAGTAAAAATGATAATTAATACCGATTCACATCATAAAGATCAATTAGATTTAATGGAATATGGGGTGGGTCAAGCTCGTCGTGGCTGGGCGGAAAAGGAAGATATTATAAACACAAATTCGGTAGAAAAATTACTAGAATACTTTAAATAATTTATGCCAAAAGAAAAATCAGCAGGAGCAGTAATTTTTAGAATGGAAAATGGTGAGCCATACTATCTTTTGTTGCGTTACTATTCTGGTCATTGGGAGTTTGCTAAAGGCCATATAGAAGAAGGCGAAAGTAATGAAGAAACAGTTAAAAGAGAGATTGAGGAAGAAACAGGAATAAAAGAAATTAAAATAATGCCCATGTTTCAAGAATATGTAAAATATTTTTTTCGAGCAAGTTATGGTTTGAAAGATGCAGAAAAAAAGAAAGCCCCATGGATTTTTAAATTAGTTGTTTTTTATTTAGCGCAAACAAAATCTGTAGAAGTAAAAATTTCAAAAGAGCACAAAGATTTTATATGGTTACCATTCCAAGATGCTGTAAAAAAGTTAACTTATAAAAACGCAAAAAATATTTTAACTAAAGCTAATAATTACATAACAGAACATAGTGACCTTATTTTAAAGTAACAAAAAACCGCGAGTGCGCGGTTTTTTGTTACTTCTATTTTAATTTATTACTTTGACTTTACTTCTTCTACGATTTTTTCAAAAATATCAGGGTATTCTTTTGCTAAAGTAGATAAGATTTTTCTATCAAGCTCAATTTTTTTTGTTTTCAATCCATGAATTAAACTGCTGTAATTAATACCCATTTGGCGTGCCATAGCATTAATTTGAACTTGCCAAAGCTGTCTAAAATCTCTTTTTTTAACTTTTCTGTCGCGGTATGAGTAAGTCCAAGCATGCCTTAAAGCGTCTTTTGCCAGCTTATATTTTGACTTCCTGCCCCATTTAAAACCCTTAGCATGTTTTAGTAATGCCTTTCTGCGCTTATTTGCCGATGTTCCTCGTTTTACTCTTGGCATGTTTTAAATATTATGTAAAAACCTCTTAATTTTTTTGGTTTCTGATTTTGAAACGGTAACCCACTTGCGACCTTTTCTTTTTCTTTGCCCAGATTTTTTAGCTTGGTAGTGATTAAGGCCAGAAAGCCTTCTTAATATTTTGCCAGTTTTTGTTATTTTGAAACGCTTTGTTAGCGCTTTTTTTGTTTTGTTCATTTTTTTAGTTATTCTTTTGAAATAATAGCTGTAAATCCTCTTGGTTCTCTTTTTAATTCTCTTTCAACTTTAATAGGTATAAATGAGTCCAAAATTTCTAAAAATGATATTACCTTTTTCTTTGCGTAATCTCCCATTGCTTTTTCTCTTCCCTTTAGCATCATTCCCACTTTTACCTTATGCCCTTCTTTTAAAAATTTTTCTGCCTGTTTTGCTTTTGTTTCTAAATCGTGTGGAGAAATATTAAACCCTATTCTTACTTCTTTTAACTCTGTTTTTGTTTTTATGTTTATTTTTTTCTCTTTTTTCTGTAAAGAATATAAGTACTTGCCATAGTTGCCAATTCTGCAAACAGGCGGTTCAACTTTTTCTGTAACTTGAATTAAATCTAATCCGCGTTCTTTAGCTAAATCAATAGCCGAAAAAATATTCATAACGCCCAATTGTTCGCCTTTTTCATCAATAACTCTTACTTCTTTTGCCCGTATGAAATTATTTATTGGTATTCTATTCTGCAAATTTTTAATTTTTTAGTGGAAGTGGCGAGTTTGAACTCGCGTCCAGAAGTTTTTTTAAAATAATTCTACAAATTTATTCTGTTTTGTGTTTCAGATATTAAATAAGAAACAGACAAAAACTTAATATCTTAATCCTCGTAAATCTCGGCAGTTACCCGAGGAATAAAACCGCCTATCCTAATAATATAACACCTTTATTCATTTATTAGGAGTCAATGATAAAGATGCAGCATTAAGCAAAAGCTAACGCTGGTTGCCTATTTGAAAAATTAGCAATTATGTTTTTTCTGAAAGTTTTATCAGATTTCAGAATACTGAATTTGCTTATTTTAAAAAAGAACACCTGTCGATACAATCACTCCCTAATGCCCAGAACTATTTAACTCTCTATTTATTTCTCTATCTGTATCTCTTTTTTTAATTTTCTCTTTTTTGTCGTATTTCTTCTTTCCACGAGCCAATCCGAATTCGAGTTTGATTCTACCATCTTTTGTATAAACTTTCAAGGGTATTATAGAAAATCCCTTCTCATTTGACTTGGCAATAAGCTGATTTATTTCTTTTTTATTTAAAAGAAGTTTTCTTAATCTTTCGGGATTATAATCTTCGGGCGTATTCTTGGGCTGATAAGGCGGTATTTTAGCTCCAATTAAATATGGTTTTTCTTCTTTAAAAATAACATAAGACCCGGTCAAGCTAATATGCCCCCCTCTTATTGATTTTACTTCCTGACCCTGCAAAACTAAACCCGCCTCGAACTTTTCAAGTATTTCATAGTCGTAATAGGCCTTTTTATTCTCAGATAATATATTCATATTGTATTATTATCTTAATATGCTATATAATTCAAATACATTCAAGGTAGCTCTTTACAAGGAGACTAATAGTGACTAAGTTTACAAGATCATTTATTACGGGCAGTTTTGCATATGGTAGTCCAGTTCATGATTACGAAGTATGCATTGAATGTAATCGAGATATGCCTAATAATGGGTCAGATGTTGATCTAGTAGTGCTTGTTAATCAATATGACCTAGATATCCTAACACAAGAATGCGAAGATGATAATGGTACCGAGTACTCAGAATCGTCCCGATCGCTTCGTTTTGGAAAGCTTAACTTAATTTGTTTAGTTAAAGATAAAGATTTTCAAGCATGGAAGATGGCAACTAGAGCACTCAAACAAATCGCAAGTCTTCGTGAAAACGGCGTGGTTACTAGAGAAGAGGCAATGGTTCTAATTGATCGAGTTCAAGATCCAATTTTCAATGGAAGTGACCACTCTTTATCTTTTATAAAAGAAATAGCCAGGCACCGCTTTCGTCAGAGATTAAAATAGTTTTCATGGCCACTCAAAAGGGTGGCTTTTTATTATAAAAAGCTTTATTTTTTAGGGTTTTTATGATAAGATTTTAAAGTATGAAGAAAGAAAATATTATTATATCTTTGGGCGGGTCTTTGGTGGCACCTGGTGAAATTGATGCAGGATTTTTGAAGAATTTTAGGCATTCAGTTGTAAAATATCTTAATTCTAAGAAATTTTTTATTTTTGTTGGTGGCGGTAAAGTGGCAAGGTCGTACCAAAAAGCATTATTGGAATTTGGCGCAGATAATGCAGAGCGTGATTGGATAGGTATAAATATATCGCGTCTTAATGCAGAAATTGTAAAACAGGTGTTTATCAAAGATTCTTATTTAAAGGTTATTACAGACCCTACAAAAAAAGTAAACACAAAAAAAGACATATTAATAGCCGCTGGCTGGAAACCAGGATGGTCTACCGATTATTGTTCGGTTATAATGGCTAAGAATTCAGGCATAAAAACAATTGTAAACTTAACTAACATTGATTATGTTTACGATAAAGACCCTCGCAAGTTTCCTACTGCCAAACAAATAAAAGAAATAAATTGGCGAGAGTTTAGAAAAATTGTTGGAGATAAGTGGAGCCCGGGGCTTTCAATGCCTTTTGACCCAAGAGCATCAAAAATTGCAGATGTGTTGAAAATAAAAGTAGTTATAATAAATGGCAAACATTTAGAAAGATTAGAAGATTTTTTAAATAATAAACCCTTTATTGGAACAATAATTCAATAATTCTATGGAAGAAGATTTTTTGAGAAAAGTTATCAGAAGTTCAATCTTAAGTCTCCAAAAAAAAGGTGAATTGGACGAGTTCGAGATACCAGAAATTTCTCTTGAACATCCAAAGGAATATATACATGGAGATACTTCAACTCCTATTTCAGCCTCAATAGCAAAGATAACTGGAAAAGAGCCTTTTGAAATTGCACAAAAAATAAGTAAAGAGATAAAATCTCATAATATTAGTTCTATACGAGAATCAACAGTAGCTAAACCCATATTTAATAATTTTTATTTTAGTAAAGATTTTTTTATTGATAATATAAAGGGAATTTTAAAAAACAAAAATTTTGGTAAAAACCAAAACTTGAAAAATAAAAAAGTAATTATTGAATATACCGACCCGAATGTTTTAAAAGAGTTTCATATAGGTCATTTAATGAGTAATTCTATTGGTGAGTCATTATCTCGTATTTTTGAATTTAATGGAGCTAAAATAAGAAGAGCTAATTATCAGGGAGATGTTGGACTTCATGTGGCAAAAGCTATTTGGGGTAAAAAGAATATGACCCCTCCTCCCGTGTCTGACAAGATAAAAGATTGGGGCTTAGCTTATCAATTTGGTTCAAAAATGTACGAAGAAGACGAACAAGTTAAAAAAGAAATTAATGAAATAAATAAAAAAGTGTATGATCGTTCCGATTCAGAAATAAATGTTCTATATGATTCTGGCAAAAAGATAAGTCTAGAATATTTCGGAAAAATTTATAAACAACTAGGTACAAAATTTGATAAATTATTTTTCGAAAGTGAAATTTATGAGATTGGTAAAAAAATAGTTGAGGATGGATCAAAAAAAGAAATTTTTGAAAAGGGAGAGAAGGGAGCGATTATTTTTAAAGGAGAAAAATATGGCCTACATACAAGAGTTTTTGTTAATTCGGAAGGTTTACCTACTTATGAGGCAAAAGAATTAGCTTTGGCAAAAGTTAAGTATGACAAATATAAATATGATCAATCTGTAATCATAACTGGTAACGAGATTAACGAATATTTTAAAGTTTTACTTTCTGTGATGTCGCAAATTTTTCCTGATTTGGAGAAAAAAACAAAACATATTGGTCATGGGATGATGCGTTTACCCGAAGGTAAAATGTCTTCAAGAACTGGCAAAGTTGTAACTTTTGAATATTTATTAAATAAAGTTGAAGAATTAGTCAAAGAAAAAATTAAAAATAGAGATTTGTCAGAAACAGAAAAAATAGAAATTACAGAAAAGGTTGCAATTGGAGCCTTAAAATATTCGATTCTTAAACAATCAATTGGAAGTGATATTATTTATGATTTTGATAAATCTATTTCTTTTGAAGGAGATTCAGGGCCTTATTTACAGTATTCTTTAACAAGAGCTTTATCAGTATTAAATAAAGCTAAGTCAGAAAGAATTAAGCAGTCTTTTAAAAATATTCCAGATCAATTAAGTAACTTGGAAAAAATAATGCATCGTTTTCCAGAAGTCGTTGAAAAAGCAGGTAAAGAATACGAACCTCATTTTATAGTTTTATATTTAACAGAGTTGGCAAGGGAGTTTAATAATTATTATGCAAAAAATAAAATTGTTGATAAGACAGATGAATTTTCGCCATATAAAGTGGCTTTAACAGAAGCTTTTTCAATTATTATGAAAAATGGATTGTGGTTGCTTGGAATTAATTCATTAGAAAAAATGTAATTATGAAGCTAAATAACAAATACTATATATTGCGTCATGGTGAGGCCTTGTCTAATGTAAAAGATATTGTTTCTTCGTGGCCAGAAAAGTTTAATAACCATCTTACTAAAAAAGGAAGGGAAATGATAAAAGAGTCGGCTCAACAATTAAAAAATACTTGTGCTGAGCAGGGTCGAAGCATTAATTTAATTTTTACCTCACCCCTTTTAAGAACTAAGCAAACAGCGGAAATTGTTGGTGAAGCATTAAAAATAAAACCAAAAATAGACAAAAGGTTGAGAGAGGTAGGTTTTGGCAAATTAAGTAATGGGCCAATTGATACTCTTTGGAATTTTTTTAAAAATGAAGAAGAAAGAATTAAAAAAAGACCACCCAAAGGAGAAACATATGTGGAAATTTTAGATAGATTAGTAAATTTTCTAAAAGATACAGATAAAAAATATAAAAATAAAAATATTTTAATAATTAGCCACGAGGGGCCATTAGTTTTATTAGAAGGAAAAGTTATGGGGCTTTCATTAAAAGAAACCATTAAGAAATTTCCTTCAGAAAAAAGAATTCATAAAGGCGAAATAAGAGAATTGAATTAGAAAAGTATTGACAAGAATTTTCAAAATGATAACATTAATATGTAATACAAATTATTACACATTATAATTAATTTTTTAATTTTATGCGCTCAATTGTTAATATTTCATTATCAAAAGAACTTGTTTCCGATTTAAATAAGGCGGTAAAAAGAGGGAAATACTCAAGCAAAAGCGAATTTTTGAGAGAGCTTATCAGGGGAAGAATGGAAGAAGATGATTTAATGAGAAGAATTAGAAAAAGCGAGGCTGAATTTAGAGCTGGTAAGGGAAAACTTTTAAAATCCCTTAAAGATTTAAGATAGTTTTATTTATGGAAATTTTTTATTCTCCTCAATTTTTGCATGAATATAAAAGACTTCCTGAAAAAATAAAAGAACAAGCTATAAAAAAGGAGAAAATTTTTCGTAAAAATCCTTTTGACCAACAACTCAAAACTCATAAATTAAAAGGAAAATTTAGTGAATTTTGGGGCTTTTCTATTGATTTTCAGTATAGAATTATTTTTAAATTTCAATATGATAAAAGTATAAGGTTTTATGCGATAGGCGGTCATTCTATTTACAAATAAATTATTTATGAGTGAAAAAATAAGAGAAAATTTTGAAGAGGAACCCAAAAAAGAACAGATACAAGAAACAAAATCACAACCTCGGGTTGAAATGCCAGAGAGTTTTATTGAACCTGAAGGAAAATCTGGTAAATGGAATGAAGTGGTAGAGGATAAAGAGTTAGGAGTTTCGTATCGTGAAAAAGTCATTACATTACCAAAACACAGACAAGAAGAAACTGATATTAATCATATAATAAGGAGAGAAGTCTTAACATATCCAAGGAATTTTTATACGTCAGAAGACCAGAGCGACAGTGGTATTGCCTATTATAGTGGAGAAGAAAAATTTGATGATGTTTATAGATTTTTGACTAATGAGCGCTTCCCTTCGCCAGATGTATGGGTTCATATATTTTCAGGAGGAGAAAAAGACCCCAAGAGCTATGTTTCAGAATTTAAGAAAGAAAGGTTATATTTTCAAGAAGTTATTTTTACCCATATTGGACACGAAGCTTTAAATACTTTTGAAAGAACAGAAGAAGGCATTAAGCGCCAAGACCCTCATTATTTGTATGACAAGCATGGCAATCCAAAACAGATTCCTAAAAATCAACTTGCTTTATCTAAACTATGGCTACAAGTAGGAGAAATGTATTTTAGAAAACACTACAATACACCAGTATTCGTTTTCAGCAACAAAAATGAAATTTTTAATCAATATGTTGATACAGTTCTTGCCAACCCAGAGGCAATGGAGATGATTTATAATGCTACTCGGAATCCTGACCCTTCATTTAGAAAATTTGTAAAACATAATCTGGATAATCTTCAAAGTTTCAGAAAAGGAAATTCCGTTGATAGCCCCGTGCAATGGATACAATGTGTTAGGCACCCCGACATTAAACCTTTGAGATGGTGTCATTCGGAATTGGCACTTGTGCCAACAAAAAGAAACTTGAATGTATTGTTCTTTAAATCAGGAGGTGAAGATAAAAAATAATTTTTAAATATATGAGTTATAATTTTCCAGATAATGAAGATAAAATTTTAAAGTTTTGGGCTGATAACAAGATTTTTGATAAACTTCGTGAAAAAAATAAAGGCGGAAACCCTTCG
>Ga0209542_10009610_pt1 | contig 17699 bp, 24 predicted proteins | sample RifCSPhighO2_01_FD_184028 | JGI IMG/M metagenome (GOLD analysis project Ga0209542, IMG submission 184028) | Soil microbial communities from Rifle, Colorado - Rifle CSP2_plank highO2_0.1 (SPAdes) (version 2) | ecosystem: Environmental > Terrestrial > Deep subsurface > Rock core/Sediment ...
AAAGCAAAAAGATGTTGCATGGAAGTAAAGTATACTCTAAACTTGATTCAGCGAGGATAAATGAAGAAACATTGAGATGGATTAATCATAACTTGAATGTTTTGAACCGAGCTAAACATGAATGGGGTATCACTCCAAAATTTATGGAATGATATTTACACATAGCTTATTGTCATTTTGCAGAATAAGAGTTTTTATAAACCATACTAAAATAATCTATTATGGCAAAAGAAAGATTATTAGTTATTGAACGCTCTCAAGATAATTTAGGTTATCAAACAAGACGCCCTTGGGGAAAGGCTTATGTTGACAGAGTTTTTGCTGTCCACAGAAATGGAGGATATGATGTTTGCGAGATGGTTCCACAAGGAAGACCAGCTGGCAGGAATAAAGGAAGAAGATACCAGAGTTATCGGAGGATTGGGTGTGTTAGCGGCAGACTGGAGGCTGATGGGAGACTGCAACAGGAAATCAGTGCAAGGGCTTTAAAGATTGTTGACGGCAATAAGGAGATGATTGAAGACTGGGCTGGAGTTCTCGAATAGTTAATCTTATAAACTATTTAGCTAAGTTATCTCAATGAAACCAACAATTTCTGAATGGATAACAGTAAAAAAATCAAAAATTCACGGAGAAGGAATCTTCGCCGCAAAAAATATTCCGAAGGGCGCAAAAATAATTGAGTACGTCGGAAAAAAACTTACAAAAAAAGAATCCGACGAAAGATACGAAAAGCACCAGGAGCTGGCAAAATCAAATCCTAAATTAGTAGGAAGCGTCTATATTTTTGAGCTGAATAAAAAATTTGATATCGACGGCTTCGTCCCGTATAACACAGCAAGACTAATCAACCACGGTTGCAAGCCAAACTGCGAAAGCGATATTGCAAACGATAAAATCTGGATTACTGCTTTGAGAGACATAAAAAAAGGCGAAGAAATTTCTTACGATTACGGCTACGACTTAGAAAGTTGGGAAGAGCATCCGTGCAAATGCGGCTCGGCAAACTGCGTCGGCTACATCGTCGACTCGGAGCACTGGGGAAAGTTGAAAAAAATGATTCGAGCAAAAAGGGAATTGTCAAATAATCTTCAGTTGCATGCCTAACTAAATCAATGTATAAAAATAATTATAATAACCTAGTCTTATCAAACTTGTTATATCAATTTTAATATACTGGCTATATTCAGATTAAAAATTATATATTTCATAATAAAATACTTTAAGTTGACAGTGTTGACAAAAAGAAACTCTTAAATATCCGCATTGTTTAATTAACCAATGGAAGTGATACTAGACACGAATTTTATTATCTCTTGCATGCTCAAAAGAATAGACTTCATGGAACAGCTGGGAAATCTTGGCTTTGTTGTGAAAATTCCCAAAGAAGTTATTGAAGAGCTGAAGGATTTAAAGAATGATAACAAGAAAACTTCAAGGAAAGAGAGGGAGATAATCAATGTCGCTTTGTCCTGGCTCGAGGAAAAGAAAGTTAAGAAAATCAAGCTCGGCGGAAAAGTTGACTCAAAGTTAATTGAACGAGGAAAAGAAGGAATTTACATTGCAACATTGGACAACGGAATAAAGAGAGAAATTCCGAATAAGGTTGTGATTAACAACGCGGCTGGAAGAGTTGAAGTCGCGCGCGACTAGTCACAAACTTTATATAGCAACTTTCTAAACTTAAAATATGGTATACAAAGAATCCTATGAAAAACTGAGAGAACTCAAGCCCAGACTGAGAAGAGACTTGCACGAGTATGACTACCTTTTCATAAGAAGAATCTGCTGGGACATAGAAAGAAACGACCTTCCGGAGCACATTATGGAAGAAGCAGAAGGCACCTCGGAAGTTTTTTCCCACATTTTAAAAGACCAATCTCTTACTGGAAGAACAAGAAAGAGCTACCAGCAAGCAATAAAAGCCCTCAAAGATGTTTATAGGGCAGCGGCAAATGAGCTCGAAGAAGAAAATTCCGCAGCGTGATTCTCAGGATAACAATTTTTATAAACCTTCAGGCAATCATCATAAAATGACAGGATTTAATTACAACGAATTCAGGGAACATCTTGACACCGAAGGCAGTTTTGAGGCAATGGAATATTACGAAAGATTTTTCCCAAGGAACTCCGCAAGCACGATGGTTGAAAGAAGAGCAGTTCTAAACTGGCTTGAAATGAATTATTCCCATCTGGGTATTAAAGTTCGGCCAGGACCCAACGGAAAGCCCAACTTGAATTATTCAATTGACACTTTCTGCCAGGAAGTTGCAATGAAACGTGAGTTAGCTCGCCTGCAAAGCTAATGCTCGTTAATAAATCAGTTTTTCACCTCACCAATTAATCCAAAATTCTAGACAAATACCGTACAGAGAGACATTAAACTTTAACCAATATTCTTTATCTAAGATGCAGTTAGTCCAGATAACTGAAAATACCTTCGGTAACATAGAATCGCATCGAGTTTATGTTAACTACGTTTTTGTATTGGGCAAACATTTATGTCTTCTGCTATAGGTGTTATTTCTCGGCTCCTTAAACTCAACACAACATCGCGATTAAGAGAAGTTGTTTGCAGTAACCTAATTCAATAAGGCAGGTAAACAAATTGGGCTAATTTCTGGTTTTCACGAAGAAAATTTGCGAAGCAAAAAGAAATTACCTCTTAATCTGCTGTTAGGAGATTTTTTCATAAGAAAAAACACGAGCTAACGCACGAAGCGTCATCGTGAGTAAAAAATTATCTTTGGGCTGGGGCGGAGGTGGAAGCTCCGCCAATAAACAGGAAAAATTATCGTGCTATTTTGAGAATATTGGGGTTGGGCTCAGTTTTCTTATTAATTTAAAAGTAGTAAATAATCAAAAGATTTATAAATATAAACTAAATATCAAATGATATGGAACCTTTTAAGCGTCGTACTGAAGAAGTCTATGATTTGGGTAGACATACATTTGGTAGAATAGAATCTGTTGGTGTACAAGCTACGTATATTAAGACTACCTATCCGTCTGTTTCTGAAGAAGAATTACACTTATTCGCAAATTTTTTACCAAGAGATATTCAAGTAGGTGAGGGTTTTCCGCTGTATGTTAAATTAAAAATCAGGCAAGGTCAAACTATTCGAAGAGAAATAAATGGTGGTCAACAGACTTTTCCGGATTTTTCTCAATGGGATTCTGGTCTTGTAGAAAAAATTAAAGATTTGCCAGAACATGTTCTAAAAATAATTGATTTGAAATAAAATCTTTCAGTTTCTATTTTTTAGTGCCAAACCCTAAGAAAAATCTGGGTGAGCGAAGCGAACTGCTTAACCTTTGTTATAAGAAGTTTCAATTTCTTTCCCTTTTGTTTATGGGCTAAGCAAAGTTTTTCTATTATTTTCACGATAATTTTTCAGTATCTGGGCGGGAAGAAAGATAATTTTTTATTTCCCCGTAGCGAAGCAGAGGGCGTAAGTCCCAACCAAGAATACAAATTCTTAAAAAGATAGTTTCTGAAATTAGTGAATGGCAGAACAAAAAGGGGTTTCAATTTATGACTCGTCGTGGTCGTTGTGGGAAGACGGGAAGAAGCTTCCGCCTCTAAAGTTCTCGAACGGCAAAACGCAGGAAGACATTGTAAAAGAAATCGTAAAATCAATCAGAGATGGAAATAAAATAGTTTTTCTCCACGGAGTTTGCGGAACAGGAAAATCAGCGATCGCGCTTAACGCCGCAAAAGAACTCGGAAGAGCAAGCGTCGTCGTCCCGATAAAATCCCTTCAGACTCAGTACGAAGAAGACTACAAAGAAAAAAAATACATCCTGAAAGAAAACGGCGAGAAATTAAAAATCGCGATGATAACCGGCAGAGACAATCACGATTCTGTTTTCTTCCCCGGAAAATCATGTGCCGATCCATTCCTGCCTGACACAATCCAAATCTCTGAAAAAAATTATAAAAAGATAAAAGAATACTACCTAACAAACCCATTCATAAAAAACAAAATAGTAAACGACATCAGAAGAATGCGGAGAATTTCAATCGCCCCGTCAAATCCTTATTGGAGCCCTATAACAAATGCAAACTATGAACTAAAACAACTTCAAGATGCCAAAAAAAGAAAATACAAAGGGCTGAACGGAAAGGAATTCATTTTCTACCATCGAAGAAACGGCTGTTCGTACTTTGACCAATACGACGCGTACCTCGACGCAGACGTCATAATTTTCAATTCAGCAAAATACCTGATAGAAACAGCCCTCGACAGAAAACCATCAACAGAAATTGAAATTATAGACGAGGCAGACGAATTCCTTGACAACTTCGCAAACCAGCAGGAAATAAACTTGACGCGTCTTGCAAGAGCTCTTCAGAATATCAATTTGGCAGAACCCGAAGAAATTGAATCAAGAGAAGAAATAATTTCCCTGATAGACTTGGAGTTAAAAAACAAGCGCGCAATTGGAATAGACGAAAACCAGATTTTTGAACTGAAAGAAACGAAACTGCTTAGAATTTTTCAGGCTTTTCTGAACAACCCAGGCTTGTGCGTTGAAATTTCTCTGGACGAATTAAATTACGCAAACAAAGCAGTGGAAATCGCAAAAGATTTTGAAGGATTTTTCGAAGACACTTATCTTGCATTCAGAAAAAAAGAAGACAACGTTTACGCAAGTCTCGCAACAATCAACATATCAAAAAAATTTAAAGAAATGGTTGACAAAAACAAGGCATTTCTTTTCATGTCCGCGACGCTTCACTCTCCGAATGTTCTTAAGCACATTTTTGGAATTGACAATTTTAAAATCATAGAAGCAGAGTCGGTTCATCAGGGAGCAATAGACATAGAAAAAACCGGAAAAGAATTTGACTGCAAGTATGCGAATTTTACTTCTGGAAAAAACTCAAGAGAGCAGTACCTCAACGCTCTTTCTTTCGCGCTTGAAAAATCAAAACTTCCTGCTCTCGTCCATGTCAACGCGTTCGAAGATTTGCCTTCAAGATTTGAGTCAATAAACTTCCCTAACATCATGCCGAAGGAAAAACTGAAAGAGCTTCAGGAAAAAGACAAAACAGGGAGATTGGTTTCTCTCTTCAAATCAAAAATGTCGCCGGTTCTTTTCACAACAAAATGCGCGAGAGGAATTGACTTTCCTGGAGACGTTTGCAATTCAGTTATCTTCACAAAGTATCCAAACCCAAACATCAATGACATATTCTGGAAAGTTCTGAAAAAAGTTCACCCGACGCATTTCTGGGAATTTTATAAGGACAAAGCTCGGCGTGATTTTCTGCAGAAAGTTTACCGGGCTGTTCGTTTCCCCGAGGACCATGTTTTTGTCTTGTCGCCGGATTCCAGAGTTCATGATGCTGTCAGGGAGATTCAGGTTCAGAAGTTGAATGGGCGGGTTTGAGGGTTTTATAATATCTGAGAACAAAAGTTCCAACATAGTGTTTTTCAATAGAAGATAAATTATTTAACCTATGTTTTAATATGAATTATATGAATAAGAAGGAAGAATTTTTGAATAAAGTAATTGGATGGTATAGAACAAAGAGGATATTGGAAGAAAATAAAGACTTGTCCATACCTTTTGATGAAAAAGAAATCGATGAAATAGATAACAAAATTAGAGATAATTCTAGTAAAATAATTAAGATGCTGAAAGATAAGGATTTTTTAGAAGCCCTTAGAAAATTGATAAATGAGCAACCCGATAGATTTCAAGTCGCTTTTGCTCAGCCTTACGATGAAGAAGTCATCAATTGCATTGTCTTTGATTTGTGGAATAAGAAGACCCTTACCAAAAAACAAATAAATGAATTAAAGTCTGTCTATTCTAGTAAAAATATTTCAATATATACAACAGGTGATTCTTAGAGATATTAAAAATTAAGTATGCGGGAACAAAACTTCACACATATTTATAATATATGAGAACAAAAGTTCCCACATAGTGTTCTTAGTTGTATTCCCTAAATATCTGTGAGTTATTATGTCCCTCTATTTTCACATCAAATTGCTTATACCATCCAAAAGCACCACGAATAATCTTCAAACTTTTATTTTTCATAAGAGTTGTTTCCAAGATTTTAACTAGTGATATTGCCTGTTTAGGGTTTGCTAAATTAGAAGATAAATGAGCAAACGGATTAATGAATATTGTTTTCCTATTATTTTTCAAAGCAATTTCTACAATGTCTTTAGAAACTTTATTCAACATTTCTTCTTGGTCACTTTTTTCAATGGTTATGAAGACACTTAAACAATTTTTGAAGTCTCCCTTCTTTTCGTTATCTTTTACTTCTTCTCCAACAGGAGTTTTATGGTCTAATACATACCCAAAATGTGAAGTGTCTAATATTAAGAGTTTCATTGTTCTATAAATTGTCCGGTTTTCATATCTCTTTTAACTTTGTTCCAAGAATAAACCTTCCCATGCATAGCGATATAAACTCCCTCTTTGAGAGTTTGAAGAGTTCCAATCGCTAATCCAATGTTAAAAGAGGCATCAGAATTACTGAATCTTTCTGGTCTCATTGCTCCAGTAACAACAATGGTTTTTCCTTTAATTTGATTAAGTTCTTTAGCGGTCTCGATCATAGTATCTGTTCCATGCGTAATCACTATTTTGTCTATCTTTGAACTCTTACAAGCATCAAATATTTTCTTTCTATCAGTCTCGGTAATATCTAAGCTGTCTTTTTTTAGGACGCTCAATATTTCATAATCAAAGGAGGGGTTAATTTTTTCCATTATCCTTTTTACAGCAGGCTCAGATATTTCAAAAGCGTAACCTTTTGTTGTTCTAGGGTAATCCTTGTCTATAGTCCCACCTGTTTGGATAAACAAAATCTTCATAACATATATTGGGATTAATAGATTAAAAATCTATCTCAACTAGACGATAAATCAGTATGCGGGAACAATTCTTCCCGCATATTTATAATTTAACAACCCACAAACCTAAGCCCAACCAAATTGGTATCATAAACTCGATTCGATTGATATATTATCGAAGGTTTTCGATTAGTTTTAATTAACTTGTTGTACAAATGTCTATAGATTAATAACAAAACTCGATTCGTCTTCTACATTACCGATGGTTTTTGATGTTCATTATCAACATAGACCCGTCTGATTTTAATATTACCAACTTCTTCCAATTAACAAAAAATCCCAAAACTTTATATAACAATTCACCCTTGATTAATAATCAAAAGGAGGCAAAATGGCAAGAAGAAGAAACAAATCTAGCACAAGTCCGTCGGGAACGTTATCAAGCGTCTGGGGCTTTGTTGTGTGGGTTGTCGGCGTTCTTGTTTCTCTGGCAGTCGGGTTCGGAATGGTTGAAGGAATTTTAGTTATACCTAAGATACCTGAGATTGTAACTATGACAGCCGGCTGGTTCGTAGTCATCCTGACAGTACTCGGCGTAATCCTTAAAATAATAGACGCAGTAAGTTAATTTTTATTTTGCATTTATTTTAGTAAGAAATAAATATAGTTGTCTCTCTATAATAAAATGATACTCGGAGCAAAAAAAGTTTTTTACAGACATCTTCTTGTCGGAGCAATCGCTCTCGTTCTTGTCGGATTATTCTGGTATTCCCACTTTGAAAACACAGGAGCGCAGACAGCACTTTGGAAATCTCTCGCAGACACAGCCTTCGTTTTTCTTTTCATAACTCTTTCAATCGGCCCGCTGACAATGTTCTGGAAGCCGGCGCTGAAAATATTGACGTGGAGGAGAGAATTCGGAATTTGGTTCGCGGTAATTGCCCTTTTCCACGCAACTCTCATTTCAATTCTTCTGTTCAACTGGAACGTGCTTCAAACTATTCCTACAGAAATGGGGCTTGCAAATCTTCTCGGCTTCACCGCGCTTTTCTGGGCTTTAGTTTTAGCGGCAACGTCTTCTGACAGAGCAGTAAAATATCTTGGCATTGGCTCATGGAAATGGCTCCATTATTTCGCCTACGTAATTTTCTATCTCGTCGGATTCCACATGATTTACTATCTTTTCATCAATCCAATTTCAATTTCATGGTGGTACAGATACGTATTCCTGATTATGGTTATCGCCATCCCCGTTCTGCAGATAAGCGCTTTCCTAAAAATGGTTCTGAGCCAGCACAAAAGAGCCGAAGCAAAACCCAAAGGCAAAAATATTTTCGCGTCAATAAAATCCCATGAACAAATCGCAAAAGGAACTTACAGAGTAGACTTTGACATAAGCAAGGAAAACTTCCAGTTCGAAGCAGGACAGCATACCGGAGTCTGGCTGCCAAAATTAAACTACGAGGACCCGAGAGGAAACTTCAGAATATTCTCGATAAATACCTCGCCAAACAACAAAAAAACTTTGTCCGTCGCATTCAGGGAAACAGGAAGCGGTTTCAAAAAAACACTTTTGGAGTTTCCGGAAAAAACAAAAGTTGAATTGATGGCGGCAGAAGGATACTTCGTTCTTCCGAAAGACAAAAATCAAAAAGTCGCGCTCGTCGCCGGCGGAATCGGTATAACTCCAGCTATAAGCATCCTGAGATTCGCAGCCGAAGAAAAACTTCCAAACAAAATAATTCTTCATTACGTAAACTCTGGAAAAGAAACCACAGCCTACCTCGACGAAATCAAAGAGCTCGCAAAAACAAACAAAAACCTCACGCTCAAAAATTATTTCTCAAGAGAAGAATTCGCGAAAGGAGTGGAGGAAATGAAAAGCAAGGAAGAATATCTCTGGTATATTTCAGGCCCGGCGCGAATGGTGGCTGACATAAAAGATTCCTTGTCAGGTAAAATCCGTCTGGACAAAATAGTTACTGAGGAGTTTACGGGGTATTAGTAATAAAGAATAATTGTTTACATTATCAGTAAGAATTCATACAGAATAATTGTTTTCTGACAGACTCTGTTTTTCACATTATGGTTAAAGACATTAACTTTTCACTAGCGTTGTTCATTTATGCTGCACCAATCAGGATTAAGTGAAGCTCCCAATCGCAGCAGAGCTGCGAGGCTTCTGGGAAGAACTGCTGTCAATAAGAGATATGTTGATAATAAATAATGTATATGGGATAATTACTTTTTCTTGTCTACTGTTTACCCAATCGTAGCAGAGCTACGGGGATTTCTTTTCAATTAAAACACCGTAGGTAATAATCAATCGAATCTACACTGATCATGTTTTTGTACTGGAGAGATATTTATGCCTTATGTTATAGTTATTTTCTCGGGGGCGAGCAGGACTTGCGAAGCATGGAATAAATACAATCCAAAAAAGAAAACCCTTAAATAACCTCCATCCTTTCTCAGTTTATGAAAAAGAGCTCTGAGAGAAAAGAAGCTTTGTGGAGAGTCGTAGTCTTAATTATATCAGGAATCATACTTTACTTCTGGAGTTATCTTTCAGGAGTTCTCGTACTGATAAACTGGCTCGTCGCCCTAATCGCAGGATACCGCCACAGAGGAATCGCAGAATTCGTCGAATACTGGAACACTGAAGTCTACAAATTCTCAAGATACATTTCCGGAGTCAGCAACGTGAAACCTTTTCCATTCACAGACGTAGAAAGAATGAGCAAGTTTGAGAAATAATTATTGACTATAGTTGAAGCATTAATTTTTAACTAACGCTGTTCCTTCATACTTTAATCAATCGAATTTACATTAATTATTTTTTATGCTGGGCAAATATTTAACTCTTGCGATATAATCAATGCAATTAGGAAGTTTTTTATATTCCCTCAACCAAGAAGTAAAAAAGAGATAATATGGAGACAAAACTTTTACTAAAGCCGTCGGACTTCAAACCAACCTTGAGCGATTGGAAAATTGATGGGTCTTTAAATCCGGGGGCTGTAAGAATGCCGAATGGAAAGATTCTTTTGATGGTGAGAATTGCTGAGAGCTGCACCAGAAAAAAAGAAGGACATTTGTGCCCGAGAATTGTGCTGAAAAAAGAGTACGATAGGAAAAGGAATAAAGACAACAAAGGAATTATAATTGATACTCACAACAACAAGACATATTTTGTTTTCAGCGAATGCATACTGCCGAACATCTCGCATTTCCGCAAGGTTGTCCTTGACGATTCTGGAATGAAGGTTGAAAAAATCAGCAGGAAGCCGGATTTTCTGGGGCTTGCTGTGACTTCTGAATACGGAGTTGAAGATGCGCGGATTGTTAATCTGGAAGGGAAATATGCTATGACATATGTCTCTGTTTCCGACGACACGGGGGTTTCGTCTTCTCTCGCGGTTTCTGATGATTTGATTAACTGGGACAGGAAAGGAATAATCTTTCAGGAGCAGAACAAAGATGTTGTTTTATTTCCTGAAAAAATAAGGGGAAGATATGTTGCGCTGAACAGGCCTGAGACGATGTTTCCTTTTTCGCATCCAGCGATATGGATTTCTTATTCTGATGACTTGGTTTATTGGGGGAAGGAAACAAAAATATTGCTCACGCGCAAGAAAAATTCCTGGGATTCAAATCGTCTCGGGGCAGGATGCCCGCCGATTAAAACTGAAAAAGGCTGGCTAATAATTTACCATGGTGTTTTTGTTAAAGGAAAGGGGAATGTTTACAATGCCGGGGCTGCGCTGCTTGATTTGAAAAATCCTGCGAAAGTGCTTGCGCGCTCGCCTGCTGACAAACCGCTTTTTGCGCCCAAGAATGATTTTGAAAAATTTGGTTTTATGAATGAGGTTGTTTTTCCATCGGGAATTGTTGAAGATTTCAATGGGCGGGATGTTTTGGTTTATTCTGGAGGGGCGGATTCTGTTGTTAGTGTAAGAAAGATTTCTTATAGGGAAATTTTTAGGAATATGGGATATTAGAAGTGATGGGATGAGTGATTGGTTTGATGAAACATTGGGGGAAAAGGTAAATGATTATGCTGGTAAAATCATGCGAGGCGGGCGGTTGATAATTTCAGAGTAAGATGAGGATGAGCGAGCGTGATTGAATTTATTATTAATTATCTTGAGAGCGAATGAAGTGAGTTGATTTGCGAGGTATTGGGGTTTTTTGTAGGTTCATTGGGCAGTTAGTTTTGATTTGGAGTTGGAAGAATTATAATTACTGAATGCAAGCCCCATCAGAACATCCATTTGGACATTTGTACTTAAAGTCTGTTGCGCTTTGTTCATTATCCGGCTTGCCACAGTAGTATTCATTCAAAATGTCTCCAACACAGTAGTCTGAGTGAGTTGTAGGGATTGTTGTTAAAATTGTTCCCTTTGTGAAATAATCTATTCCGCCGTCGCTGTCTGTGCATTCTAAGGTAAGGGGAGATATTGCAATGTCTCTAATTCCGGAAGTTGTGACTGTGCCAAGGTTAGCATTTGTCTTGATTGCGTAGCCCTCTTTGTATACGTTAACATAAAGAATTTTTCCGACTCCAATTGTGACTGGGGCTGTGACTCCCTGTGAGTTAGTGGTTTTTGTGGCTATGATTTCACCGTCAACTTTGAATTCTACAACAGCACCATCAATGGCTGCAAGAGTTTCTACTTCTCTTACTCTTATCTTAACATCTGCAAATGTTGTTGGTATAAAATTATTTTCACAGAAGGCTTCGATTGTTCCCGGGTTCACGCAGGTGTCGCCTGTTGTTGAGTTGTTGTCATTGCAGTCAAGATTTGTGTCGCATCTTATGCAGGCTCCTTCTGAACATACAAATTCGCATTGTTCTATTGTTTTCGGAATAATTGCGATTGAGCAGAAACTCTGAGGCGTGCCTGGATTGACGCATTCAGACTGCCGGTAATTTTGCTGAAGGAAGACGTTTGAGGAGCAGAATAAGTCTCCGAACAATCCTTCAAATCCGCAGTTTACGTCGGAAGCGCAGTTTATTTCTGTGTGCCGGCATTCTTCATTTATGCATTCGTCGTATGTTAGGTTGTTGTTGTCATTGCATTCTGAATGCGTTGTACACTCTGCCGGAGGTTCTATTGGAATACATCCTTGCGTTATTGAGCAGGTTTCGTTTTCTTCGCAGAGAGAATTGTTTGGAGTGTGAAGGATTTTGTCTAATGACTCTGAGCATGAATCAAGTGTGCATGAGATTTGGTCTGCTATTACTGGAGATGTGCCTGCCTGACATTCATTGTTTGCGCAGGTTTCAATTCCGTTGCAGAAGAGGTTGTCGTTGCAGTCTGCATTGATTGTGCATTCTGGCTGTTGTACTGGAAGGCAACCTTGGGTTGACGAGCAAAATTCGTTTTCACCACAGAGGTCATCATTTGGTGTGTGGAAGATTTGATTTAATGATTCTGAACATAAATCAACAGTGCAGAAAATTTGGTCTGCTGTTATTGGAGGAGTTCCTGCCAGACATTCATTGTTTGCGCAGGTTTCAATTCCGTTGCAGAATAAGCCATCGTTGCAGTCTACGTTAGTTATACATTCCGGCTGTTCAATTGGTTCGTTTGTGCAGTATGAATCTTCTGTTCCTGGATTAATGCAGGCGTCTTCTGTGCCTGAATCGTTATCGTCGCAATCGTCGTTTGTTTCGCATTCTATTTCTTCTTCGTCATCATCGTTATCATCGTTATCATCATCGTCTCTGTCTACTCTTAGAAATCTTAGTTCACAGGCATCTCCTATGTTGTTGTGGTTGGTGTCTTCCTGGTAGGGGTTATAATGAAATGGGCAGTTGTCAAGTTCATCTGTTATTCCGTCCAAGTCTATGTCTGGCTCACTGCTCGAGAAAGGAATTATCGCCTGCTCGTAATTATCCTGTGTTAATAGCGTGCCTTTTTTCGTTGAGGTTTTTTCAGAAGGATTGTACATTAGAACTATTGCTGCTGCGATAACAATTAACAAGACAAGGACAATTATTACTGCGATGACAGAAGCCTGGGCTTTTGTTTTTTGTGTCATTTTATGATTATAACAAAACTAGAGTGCTTGATGGTTATTTAAAGATTGTTGCAAATTAGAGGTGGTTTTTCTGTGCTCAGGAGAGGTAGTGAAAATTCTTTAGGAGATTTTAAAAATAACAAGAACATGGAGGATTATGGCTGAAAGAATTACTTTGGAGGAGAAAGGTGGTAAACTAGATGCGATTAATCCGCAAGGCATGTCTATTAAACTTACTGAATTGGTGAATATCCCTGAGATTGTTGACATTCCAGAACTTTGTGCAAGCGGAGTAATGAATGGGGTGCGTTTTGAAGACAGAGTGCAAGAAATTGCAGAAGAAAGAGGAGCAAAATATTTTACTCATAGGCAGCCTGTTTATATCGAAGGCAGAATGCAGCAGGTTGTTAGTTTCTTTTATGAAAGTTGAAAAATCCATAGTTAATATAAAAAATCTTACAATGTGACGCATGATTTTACTGAGATAATTATTTTGAATTGCTAAATTATTTTGTTTTTATCGGCTAAAAATCCTTTAGCGAAGACTGAGATTTACTTTCTGGGAAATCGGTAATAAGAAAACAAACCTGATGATGCGGGAGATCTGTTTTATGTTAATTATCCTGGGTTTAACTCATTTAAAGAGAAGGATTAAATCTGGCATGAAACTTAAAATCTCTTCTAATCCTGTAAGTACATCTTTTGGTGAAGGTACTTCAATTAATTGCATACAACCTAATTCTCTTAATCTGACTGAGAACTCTCTAGCAGATCTAATTTGAGCAAGATTTATCTCTCTATTTGTTGCGATCCCACTGCCATCACCATAGCGAACTTCAACATAACCTTTCGCATTTAAAGCCCCTACTAAATTTCCTTCTTTGTCTCTGATTTCCCATGGACCAGATTTTTCATATGTAGAGTTTTTAGCATAGATTCTGTATTCTTCTGTGCTCATGGGGTAAACCCCAAAAGAAAGATTTCTAGCTCCTGTTTTTTCTAAAACTGAACTAATTAGTGTTATTTGTAGTTGTTTGTCTCTCTCTTTGAGTCTATTCGCTTCTTCTTCGCCTACTAATTTACCCTTATACCAAAGATGCGGCGCGTAGTCTTCATCAAACTGGTCTCCTCCAATTATGTTTGGCATTAATTCTTAATTAAAACCCCCTATTTATTTTTCTGTTACTCTGCTGGTGACAAAAAGGCAAGTTTTTTAAACAATGTTAATTGGATGGTTTAATGGAAAATTTGGAAGTATTGAAAAAATTAGGACTGACAGATTATGAAGCAAGAACTTATTTATCCTTAGCAAGGTTGGGGCCGAGCTGTGTAAAAGAGATTGTTTTAGACAGCAAACTTCCGAGAAACAAAGTTTATGAGGTATTGCAAAAATTGGAAGAAAAAAACAAAGTAGTTTCGTTACCTGTTTTTCCTAAAGAATTCAAAATTTCAAATCCTGAAATTCTTAAAGATGAGATAAAAGAGTTAAATGAATCGGTTGATTCTCTAATAAAGATTATTGCACAACCGAAGAGTTTGGAGTTTAAAGACGTTGCTTGGATATTAAAGGGTAAAAAAGCGATTGAAGAAAAACTTTATTATACCAACATGAATGCTAAAAGAGAAATTTTGTCCTGCAATAATTTATCAAATATTTTATACAAGAACATTAGATCAATGAGGGAAGCCATTGATAGATCTGTTAGTGTAAAAATGATCTGTACTTTTGATAAAGAAAAAGTAAAGTCTTATATAGAGTGGATTAACACTGGTGCTAAACTTAGAGTTTTCAATGCAAAAAAATTTGGGTATATTCTTCCCAGAATTACAATTATTGATGGCGAAATTGCAAGACTAACATTCGGTAAACCAGAGATTCCAAAAGAAGAAAATTATCTAACAGTCTGGATGGAGAGTAGATCTTTTTCTCAAATGTTAAAAAGGTATTTTACAGAAATTTGGAAGAATTCTGAGCCTATTGAGAAATTTATTCATTAGTCAGTTAAAAACTTTCGAGGGTGGTTTGCTTCTTACTTTCTGGAAAAAGTTTTTTCCATGTGCTCCAAGTTTTTCTGAAGATTCCTCTATCTTTGTATTTTTGCCCGAAGTTTTTCAGGAAGAGTTTTGTAGTTGGATCAGATGGATAGCCTGAGCCGATTTCTCCAAATTCTTTTTTTAGTTTGCCGACTTCTTCTTCTCTTGCGACTTTTGCGAGGATTGAGGCGGCTGAAACTGAGATATGGTTTTCGTCTGCCTTGTGCTCGCAAAGAACTGTAAGATTAGAGGAAGTTTTTATGAATTTCATTAAAGTGTTTTTCCACGCAGTTGTGTTTACCGAAGGGCAGTCGACAATTACTTTAATTCTTTCTTTCAGGAATTTCCCTTTGTTTATTTCGTTGATTATTTCTGCGGTTTTTATTGCCTCGAGTGTGTTGAGGTTTGTTCCTGTGTTTAGTGAGTTGTCTATTTCTTCCGGCTTTGAGAGGACTATTTTGGTTTTTAGCGAGTGTGCTTTTATTATTTTGTCAAGTTTTATTCTTTTATGGTGGTATAATTGTTTTGAGTCATTGACTTCGTTTTCTTTGAGGAGGGTTTCCTGGGCTGGGTTAACTAAAACTCCGGCTAAGAGCATTGGGCCGATGATTGGGCCTCTGCCTGCATCGTCGATTCCGAGGGTTAGGGTCATTTTGAGATTATTTCCTCTAATTTTTCAAGAGCTTCCGGGAGCTCATCTTCGTCAACGTGCCCTTGATTTTTTAACATAATAACTTCTGCGTTTAATTTTTTCTTGAGAGTGTGAGCATCTGTGATTGGAACATATGGGTCATCGTCCGAGTTTATTATGATTATTTTATTTGTGTGGGATTTTATTTTTTCAAAATCTATTGGCGTTTGAATCCAAGAGCGTGCTATTTCCTCTGTGTAATTTTCGTCCCATGTTTCATCTGTCAGATTAAGCCACGCAGCTACAAGAATTATTCCTCCGACTTTTGAGTTCTTTGGGATAGATTCCAGATATCTTAAAATTGTTTGGCATCCTATTGAGTGGCCGATGAAGAAAGTATTTTTGTCTGGCTCTTTTACCAAGTCTATTAAGTAAGAAACCCATTCGTTAATTTTGGGATAATCTGTGTTGGGCATTTGGGGAGCTTCGACTTTATAGCCTTTTTTTGTTAATTCTTTTTTTAGCCAATTAATCCATCCTTCGTTTGGATTTCCACCCCAGCCGTGAATTATGAATATTCTTTTCATAGGGTTGGAAGGGAGAGGGGATATAAAAAAGTAGCGGGAGATTTAAAAAATCTGATACGTTGATTGTTCATGAATTATGCTCTAAAATTCGGAAAGAGGTTTGATAGAGAGTTCAATAAAATAGACAAGTCTGTGTCAGAACAAATAGTTAAGAAACTATCAAGATTGAAAGAAGAACCTTCGAATATTGGCAAGCCTTTGCGATATACCAATCCTGTTTTGTGGGGATTTAAGGCAGAAAATTTAAGAGTATTTTACATAATTAAAGAAAATCTTAAAGAAGTTTGGATACTATCAGTAAAACATAAAGATGAATGCGACGGATATATCCGGATGGGATACACGGAGGACATTAATGAATTATAATTTTGTGTTTCTTGGAGAACTCTTCTTCTGTTAGATAATTTCCATTCTCTATGTTCTCGGCTTCTTCGTATAACTCTCTCATTAGCTTTTTATTTAACATAATTGCTAATCTCTCAACTATTTCTTTTAGTTTGTTTATGTCATTTCTTAATTGGACTATTTCATTTGCCTGTTCCATGAATTATTTATGAGGTTGTGATATTTAATGTTTGCGGTTCGCTTAGACTCTAAGATATTTTGGCTAGTTTTATTGTCTTAAATAGCGGGGGTGGGATGAGACACAAATTTCCTGACTGAACTATTCAATAACCAAATCTCCTCTCATAATTTTTATGGTCAAGCCATTCTAAAATAATTGACAAAACAATAATTCCATCTCTGCCAACTGTATAAAGAAGTCTCCATCCATTCGGCAAATCGTATTTCCAGAGATTCGTTATCTGATATTTTTGAACGTATTCTTTAGGAAACAAATTTTTAGGAACTTGTATTGCACAAAAAGCGTTTTCTTCTATGTCATCAAAAGCCCTGTTTATCCACTCGTGCAAATTTTTGTCTTCCGTCTTAGAATCTTTCAGTTTCTCAAATTCTACTTTTAGTTTTTCGTCTGCAAATCTGATTTCTGATTTCATCTTAATAGTTCTGGCCTGTTCAGATATTTTCTAACTAAGTCTGGATTCCATATCCAAGCAACTTTTTCTTCTTTATCTAAAGCTATTTTTCCAGAGTAGAGTAAGTAGTCGAATATAATGCAAAAAGTTTGATACTGGGTTTTTCTTGGCAGATTTTCCCAAAGACTTCTTTTTTTGTACTCTCCGCTATGTTCTCTGATAAATTCTTCTACCATTAAGACAGTTCCTAAATTTGGTGCATGCAAAATATTTTTTCCCATTTCGAATTTCTCCTGGTTTTTCATTGTTGTATAGAGTTATATAACTATATAAAGATTGCTATTTTTAAAATTGTCTGGATTGATTATGAATTTCCTGATGGGGCTATTTTCTCAATCTTTGTTTTGCTAAATGAATATAATGTAGATTTGAGTTAGGAGCGGATCCAAAAAGATAGATTTGTTCTTCTCTTGATTCTCTGGAACGTGATATTGTGACATCCTCCCTGCCCTAAAGGGTTGACGCTTCGCGTCAATTCCTCGCTCCGCTCGGAACACGGCGTCCTTTCGTTTTACGCGTGGTGCATCTCTTGATTTTCGATATATCTGTAGGTCTGCTC
>Ga0209542_10009612_pt1 | contig 17694 bp, 14 predicted proteins | sample RifCSPhighO2_01_FD_184028 | JGI IMG/M metagenome (GOLD analysis project Ga0209542, IMG submission 184028) | Soil microbial communities from Rifle, Colorado - Rifle CSP2_plank highO2_0.1 (SPAdes) (version 2) | ecosystem: Environmental > Terrestrial > Deep subsurface > Rock core/Sediment ...
AATTTCCGGCAAGGTAATTCCCCTGGAAAAACAGGCAGCGGTGAAAGGTGTCCAAGTTGAGCCTACGCCTGCAACACAAGAGGTAAAAGTCAAGCCCGTTTCCGATGGAGACCATATGCGTGGTGATAAGGGTGCCCGGGTTATCCTTATTGAGTATTCCGATTTGGAATGTCCGTTTTGTAAAACCTTTCACTCTACGGCAAAAGAAGCATTAAGCTTTTACAAGGGTAATCTAGCCTGGGTTTACCGCCATTTTCCCCTAGACCAACTTCACCCTAAGGCTAGGAAAGAGGCAGAAAGTACGGAGTGCGCAGCCGAACAGGGGGGGAATGATGCTTTTTGGAAGATGGCGGATAAGATTTTTGAGGTAACCCCTTCCAACAATGGCCTGGATACTTCAACCTTGCCTGATTTGGCCTCACAAGCCGGCCTTGACCCTGAAAAATTGAAAAGTTGTCTTGACAGTGGCAAGTATACCCAAAGGGTTGAAGATGACCAAAAAAGCGGCGTTGAAGCCGGGGTGCAGGGTACGCCAGGCAATATCTTATTAGACACCAAAACAGGCAAGACAGTGGTTTTACCCGGTGCAGTGCCTTTGAGTAATGTCAAAGAAGCGGTAGACTCCCTTCTAAAATCTTCTTAGGTGTGCTAAATTAAGCACTACATGGATTTTGCAGATTATCTTCGAACTTCGGCAGAAGAGATAAATCAAGAGATTAGTAAGTTTCTTCAGGATTGGGATGAGCATATTGAAAAAGTAACCCCCAAACTTTTACCTTTAGCGCGGCTTTTTGCTGAACAAAATGATGGGGGAGCAAGGTTAAGGGGAGTTTTGGTGAAGTTGGGGTATGAACTAACTCAGCCGTCAGGTAATACAAAAGAGATCTTAAAAGCAGCAGTGGCTTTTGAGATTTTCCAAACGGCAATTCTAACCCATGATGATATTATTGATAAAAGCCCTATCAGACGAGGCAGGCCAAGCCTCTATAAGGCGTTAGGAGGCGACCACTACGGCATTTCCCAAACTATTTGTTTAGGGGATTTAGGTTTTTTCTTGGCAGTGAAGCTAATTGCAGAAAGTAATTTTCCCCCAAGCGCAAAAATTAAAGCTACTTCGTCCTTTGTGCAAACTGTGCTGGATACCGCTTTGGGAGAGATGTTGGATATAGAGCTTCCGTGCTTGGATGGGGAAAAAAGCGAAGAGGATATTCTGACCATTTCCCGCCTTAAAACTGCCCACTATACAATTGTTGGCCCTTTGCATTTAGGAGCTATCTTAGGGGGAGCGGATGAGAAATTATTAAAAGAGCTGGTGGTCTTAGGTGAGGCTTTGGGGATCGCTTTCCAGATCCAGGATGACATCTTAGGGGTCTTTGGGGATGAAAAAACCTTAGGGAAATCGGTTACCTCTGATATTGAGGAGGGTAAACAGACTTTACTCATAAGTTATGCTTTGGAGCATGCTGCTGCAAAGCAGCGTGAGGTATTAAAGAAATATTACGGTAAAGGGAAGATTGGAGATAGCGAATTAGGGCAGATAAGGGAAATTTTTAGGCAAACTGGTGCCTTACAATACTCGCAAAAGAAGGCTGACCAGTTGGTTGATGAGGCTAAAAAGATTATTGATAAGATTGAGGTTCCTGCCGGAAAAAAACAGTTGCTTTCCGAGATGGCTGATTATATTATTAAAAGGTTAAAGTGACGTTTCGCTCATCCTGAAGAGCGGTATAGCGACGAAGGATCTGATAACCACTTCGTCAAAAATCCTGAGCTTGTCTAAGGGATGAAGACGAAGCAAGGTTTCAAGCTTCCGCGATCAATTAACTGCGAAGCGGTTGAAATCTTGAAAAGAAAACCGGGCATATCATGCCGCGGAAGATTATAAAATATGAAAGTATACCTTAAAGAGATTAAATTTCCTTCCACCAAGCACACAGCTTTTTTTAATATCACAAAAGATGTTAAAGACGCAGTTAAAAAGGTAGGTACCGAAGTAGGGATTGTGGTGGTCTCTTCTAAACACACTACTTTAGGGGTGGTAGTACAGGAGATCTCTGAACCCAATTTACTGCAGGATATTTTAGACTTTGCCTTGACGGCTACTCCGGAGGACAAGCGCTCTACTAAAGTTACTAAAGACTACAAATACCCGACTAGAGACTTTTTGCACCGCTGCCAGGATAACCCGTTTTGCAATGAAATTGATGAGGATTATAATGCTGCCAGCCATATCCGGGCGCTTTTGTATTCCCACCCCAGTGTAGTTTTGCCGATTAGGGAAGGGAAACTGGAGCTAGGGAAGTACCAGGAAATTGCCGCTTTAGAGTTTGATGGCCGGGACGGCAAAGGGAAAAACCCCATTAGGCAAAGAACTATCCAAGTCTGGATTTTTCCAGCAGAAGAGATTATTGAGATTTGATGGGGTAATTTTGCCAGAGTTGATAAATTCGAGTATTCCCTGACTCAAAAACCAGCTTCCCTAAGTTTTCAAACTTTTTTTCATCTAATTTTTGATATTTTTGCCGTTCCAATGTGCCAATAAATATGTAGGAGATATTGTATTTTTGGGCAAGTGTACTAGTTAAGGTTCGATCAGGGCTTTCATAAAGGGTTGCTACATCGGTTCCTCTTTTGCCTGTTTCATCGTAAGACCCCCGCCACAACCATTCATGGACAGGCCAGCCGATAATGGTGGGAAGCCCGGTGTTGGAAGAAACCCGGGCATAATCGGTATAGGAATCCCCCTGGGCTTCTAAGATAACAGGCTGCCCTGAAATATTATTGTTAATCCATAAAATTGCCTGGTAATCTGAAGGGTATGAATCACCCAGATAGCTTAGGCCATCTAAACCCTGGTAGTTTTTTAGGCTCCCATAATAAGAATTAATGGCAAAGTAAGGGTAGAGGGCTACTAAAGTAAAAAATAAAAGGGCAAAAGGCAAAAATACAAGTGAAAAGCTAAAAGTTTTAAGATTTGAGATTAATCTGGTGATCATGTAGCCGGAGGTGAGGGCTAAGATAATAAAGGCCTGGTAGCCGAATTTAAAAACGGTGTTGGCCCGGTAGTGGGCAGGGTAAATATCCTTAACATAGAAAAATTCGGGGATGAGGATGAGGATGGTGGCAGTAAGAGCAAGGGTTAAAGCAAGGAGGTCGGTTGAGCTAAGTGACTTAGGTAACTTAAGTCCCTTAAGTAACTTAATAAGAAAACCAAGAACCACCAGGTAAAAGAAGCCCCAGAGGATAAAGAGCATCCATAAAGGGGAACGGGCGCAGTGGTTGGCCTCAAAAAGGAAGGGGCCAAGTTTGCCGAGGTTGGTTAAAAAGTCCGGGGCACACAACAATCCAATACCGGAGCCAAAAGGCTTAAAGGAAAGCCAGAAGGGTAAAGAAAAGAGGATGGCTAAAACTGCGACTGCAGCTGACTGACTACAGCTTACAGCAAACCGCCGTAAGCCGTAAGCCGTAAGCCGTAAGCTTCTGGATTCTCTGGCTAGTAAAACTGAAAAGATGACAAGTAAGTAAATCGGGCCGTCGAGGACGTTGGTCATAAGGAAAATGGCAATAAGTAGAGAGATGAAGATGGAGGATGGAAGATGGAGGATGGAAGAGTGGTAAATTTTAATTAGTAGGGCAAGGAGAAGTAGGACGAAGGGGAGGTTTAAGAGGTGGCCGTGCAGGTCGGCTACTACAAAAGAATAGAGGGGAAATTCGTGGATGGTAAAAGGTATAAAGCGGGTAGCGTTTGGGTACCAATAGCCTTGGAAGTTAAACATAATGGGCAGGTTCCAAAAAGGGGTGGGGTTTTCGACCGGGTAAGTTTGCAGAAAGGCATAAATGGTATGTAAATTGCCCCCCAGGGTGACAAGGAAGGCACTTAAAATCCCGCTTACTGCTAACAGCTTACGGCTAACGGTTTCTTTTTGGAGAGTAAAGAAATAGTATAAATTTGCTCCAATGGAGAAAGAGGCGGAGAGGGTTAGGCCAAAGAGGGTGGCAAGGATTAAATTATATGAAACTCCTGGGGTTAAACCAGAAAGTTTAGTTAAAACCGCCCCCACTAGGTGGCCGAAGTAATAATAATTTATGGAAAGCGGTGCCATCCATATATCTTTGGGGGGAAAGTAATCGGCACGAAGTATTGAATTGATAAACCCGAAGTCCATAAACTTTTCCAGGCCGTGGATGGAGGGTTCATGGGCCCTTACATAAGCCCAAAAGATTAACCCGGCAGTAAAAAGGATCTCTTCGAAGAGTATAATTTTCCATTGTCCGCCAAGTTTCTGGAAACTTTGTTTAAAGTAAGAAATAACGGTGCTTGCCACTATGAATATTGCTAAAATCCCAATCAAAGTTGGCAGGGAGAAAGGAAGAATTTTCAGGCTGGCCAGGATCCAGGCAAGGTAGCTTACAAGTAGCATCCCCAAAATCTTGGCAAAGATATAACCCCGGTCAAAAAAATTGGAAAAAAGGAGGGCACAAAGGGGCAAAAATATGACCCCCAAGGCAAATATCATAACCCACCACTGAAAAATATTTATAAGATCAAAAGAATCCATTTAATGGATTATATCAAAGCTTTCTTGTGCCGCAGAATTTTGAGCCTTAATCTTTTCCCATTCATAAATGGTAACAGTAGACAGGCCGCTTTTAACCATAATAATTTGGTAGTCCTGCCATTTGAGGAAATCTGAGTAGCTTAAAGCTGGCTGGCGGGCGTTGCTGACCGCCTCCGATTGCACCCAGGTAAAATAACGGGAGATGTTAAAAACTGAGACAGATATAAAAGCTAATATAAATAAAGACCAAACTATTTTTGGGTCAAACTTCTTTTTCATTGTGTTTATCGCTTCGCCAATACACAGGCCGCTTATAAGATAGATAAAAGGTAGGACCGGAATCGTTCTGGCTAAGTTGGGAGAGTCAGTTGTTAACATTCCTAAAGTTCCCAGACTGAGAAAATAAATAACCAGCCAGAGACCGATTCTTTTTTTAAGTAAAATAGCCAATGGTAACCCGATAAGAAAAGTGATTCTAATAAAAAGATCTACGGGGGAGGTTTTGGCAGGGAAGTAGCGTATATTTTCCATACCGTTGCCAATCACCGAACTGTCAAGTAACAGCAATCCCTTTGTTACATCAATTGTTTGAGAGAATAATATCTTTGGGAAGGAGCTGCTTTGAATAACAGATACGCTTACAGAACGCAGGAAGAACTTCTCCTTCTGGGCAGAAACAACGGTAAGAAGAGGAAGAACGGTGAGAATAAAAACAAGAAAGAAGATGCCGAGTCTTGTAAACGGAATGGTTTTCCTGAAAGAAAGGAAAATTAAATAAATTATGGCTGCAAGGGGGTAAATTTTACCGGCGAAATAACCATAGGAAGCAATGCCGGCAAATAAGCCTGCCAGTCCAAACCATCTTAACTTCTTCTCCTCTAAACCCTTTTATATATAAAAGACCATTAAAAGCCCCCAAAGGACAGCTCCAAGATTAAACCAGCCTGAACGCGCGAAGTTCATATACCAAACACTGGTGGCAAGCAGCAGGGAAGTAAAAAAACTTAAAAATGGTGGAATACGACGGGAAAGCAGATAGTAAAATGCAATAATCCCAAAGATACTTAAGATCGCTGTCGAGAGTCTCATTCCCAGGATGGAATTTTGTAAACCAACATTTTGAATCCAAAAAGCCATCCAGTAAAAGTTCGTAGCCGGTTGGCTGCCATCACCCATAAGGGTTAAAGGGTTGACCGTTTGCGGGCTGTAAATAATCCGGTAAACATCCCCCAGGTATGTAATTTCATCTCCGGTAACGTTAGCTGGGAGTAAGTTGATCCGAAAAAGATAAGCGGGGATGACAATAAGTATTAAAAGAACCGGCAAAAAATGTTTCGGTTTCATTTTACCTCAACCTTTGAGTGATTTGCTCGGGTGTGACCGGAGATATTTTTTTAAATAAATAATTGGTATATCTTTAACCATATTGATTTTAACTAAAAGGGTAGATGTTCCAGATGCTGCCTAGCATATAAAGATTAAAGAGTAATGAGTAAATTATAACGGTTTTCGCCAAAGTTGTAACCTTATCCTTTACGAAGACCGAGGCCAGGATGATGAATAAAAAAGGGTAAATATCCAAAGCGTAGCGGTAACCATATTGCCAAACTCCTACCCCGGCGTAAGTTAGGGCAGGGATGATACCGATTATGGCTCCGATAAGCAAAACAAGAATACGGTGGTCTCTCAAGTTGCTCCGGAATAAATAGAAGAAGAAAGGGGAGGTAAAAAATATTCCCATTCCCCATTCACTGGCTTTTAGGAAGGGATATTTTAAGACAAAACTTACCTCCGATACCCTGACAGCTTCAGGCCCTTTCAACAGAAGAAAATAGAGGTTGCCCGGAATATGTACCAAGGAAAACATTCCCTGTCTGACCGCCTCTTTAACACCATCAGGAAAGGTGGTGTTATAAGCATAACCGTTATCAAAAAAGTTGCCGAAACGTAGAAAGTTGTAAAATCCTGACCCGGCTATGCTTAAAATTATCGGTTGTAAAAGTAGAACCAGGTGGGAATATTTAAATTTATCTTTGCTTAGGATTAATTCGATAACAAAAAAGACCGTACCAAAATACAGGCTTTGACGGGTTAAACCTGCCAGTGCCAGCAATACCCCGATTAGCAGCCACCGTTTTTTAGTGTAAAACTCAAACAAAGCAGCAGTTAGAAAAGTAAAGCCTGCAACTTGGATTAAGTAGGCGGAAATATTTACCAAAGTCAAAAATATGTAGACAGATCCAAATATAATGGCCAGAGTAAGCCACAAAGCATTAATACTTTTAAGGCCTAAGACCCCGGCTAACTTAAAAAGTAGGTAGAAATTAACTAACCCTAAGAAAAGAGTCAGGAACTGCTGGTTAAATGTTTGGCCAAATATGGCAATCAAAGGCAGCAACAATAAAGAGGGGACAGGCCCGAAGTAGACGTAAAATTTATCCCCAAAAGCAGCCGAATCCTGCCATGAGGTATACCTTAAGGGTTCCGAGAGGGAAAGCTGCCCTTGGAGGAAAGAGAAGGCTAGGTCAGAAAAGTGACTGTGTTGGATAAAAGAGAGCTTTTGCCACAAAATAAAGCTGAACAAGATAGATAAGATGGTTATTGCGGCCAGTAAATAAAATTCTCTGGATCGTTTTTTAAAAAGGTATGCCATCTCTAGGGTGATAATATCATGGCCAGTGATTCAAACGTCAGTTTATCAATATTTTGAAAAATAATGACTTTGGGGTGGTCGTAGACCTGGAAGGTCTCTTCGGAGCCGTCATCATTAATTTCAAAACCTAAAATGTTTGGGTAAGAGGAAAATTCAGCAACTTTTTGGTAACCAAGCTGCTCATCAAAGAGGAGTTTGTAGTACCTTGAGGTAACAGGATATTTCCCGGGTAAATTGATCAGTGTCCCATAGAGCCTGCGGCTGGAGATAATTAGGTAATCGGCTCCGGAGAGTTTTTCGGCAAAATACTGTACCTTGGCTTGGTTATCCGGCTCATAAATAGTTAAAGCTTCACCTTTATACCTTGCAGGGGTAAGAGTACCCAGGGGAATCGGTATGCCGTCATCCCAGTGCTCGCCTAAAATTTTAGCTCCCGGAGGTATATTTTGGTAAATCCATTCGGAAGCAGTAATCCTGGTTTGCTGCCGGATATAAATTGAGGCAAAAGCCAGGGCCCAGAGGGCTGTTATAAGGGTAAAAAAGATAATCAGGGAAGATCCCAAGCGGGGAATACGCTTTTTAACCCAAAAAAGGAAGTAGGCGGCAGCAATGGCAAAGAAGGGTAGAAGAGGAACAATATAACGGATGAATTTAGTGTGCCAGGATCCGACATAGGCAAAATATAAAACCGGCAGGATAAGAAAGATCATTAGCCTTGGATCCCTTCTTCTTATGGCGGTGTAGATTAACAATCCCACGCCTAAAATCGCCGGGATTAGGATAAGGCCCATTTGGAAGATTAGGTTTTGAATTTGGAAAATGTAGGGAAGTGTACCGGTAAACTGGAGGGTATAAGGCACGGGCAGGGTCCCTGAAACTACCCCGGATTCATAAGCCATTGACTCTAGAAATTTATTCCAGGAAAGGAAGGTGTAGGGGGAAAGAAGGGTAAAGGTAACAAGGGCAAGGGTTAAAAAAGGTAAAAGGTTAAGGTTTGTCTGCAGAAGGTTTTTCCTATCCTTGAGGCTGGCCATGATATGGGAAGTGATGGGGATGACGGCAAAGATTATGGCGGTAGTTTTGGCAGCCGCAGAGGCTCCTAAAAGAGCAGCGGTTAAAAGGTAACCACCAAGGTTTGGTTTGTGGAAAAGGTGGAGGGAAAGGAGGCTTAAGAGGGTTGCAGAGAGGGCCAGGATACTTTCGGTGGTAGAGAAATGGGCGGATTGGATTGAAGAAACCGTCAGGGCAAAAAAGAGGGCGGATAAAAGGCCTACCCCGGTCGTAAAAAGCTTTTTCCCCAGGAAAAAAATGGCGGGAATGGTGAGAGTGGAAAAGAAAGCTGAAGCAAACCGGCCGATTAAACTAATATGGCCCCAATCCGAAAGCCAGGTTGTATTGTGGGTTACAGCTGCTGTAATTTCGGCAAGGGTGCGGTAAAGGTAAACAGTTAAGCCGCCGTAAGCAAAGAATTCAGGGTTTAAATGGCTGAAGAACCTGATTTTGGAGACTGCCATAGCAATATTTCTCTCATCCGGGTGGAAGTAATGAAAATTATCCCAGTTGAGGTTGTAGAAGCGGAGGAAGCCACCAATTAGGGTGATTAAAAATAGTAGCGCAGACTCTATCCTTATGTTTAGAAGTTTCATGTTACTCTTAATTGACCTAATTAACCTAATTTCTAATTGACCTAAAGAATGATTAAAACCCCAATTTCTAAATTTTAGGACATTTGGTCATGGAAATTATTTAGAAATTAGTAATTAGTAATTAGAAATTTTTATTAGCAACAAATTCAGCTACTTTCTCTCCCAGCTCAATGGCATAGTTAGTTTCCCGATCCCAGGGGTAAATCATATCCATATTGGCAAGGTAAACATTTTTTAGGGGGGTTGCCATCCCGGGCACGTTCTTAAGATAGGAGGGAGTGATAACCGGTTGGGCAAAGGGTTGGGTAAAAAGCTGACAGCTGACAGCTGATAGCTGATAGCTAGGATTGATTCTTTTTAAGAAAGGATCATAGATTTTTAAGAGTTCCTTGGCGGACATTTTAAGGTATGGGTGGCCGTCGGGGAGATAATTGCCGATATAGAGGATATGATCCCCTCCGTAGTGTTTTGGGTCCATGAAGTTAGTGTGCTCAGCCAAAAGTAGGAAAGGGAAACCAGGCTCGTTAATATTTAGCCAGTAACTGCCTTTTAAGAAAGGCTTTTCTAATACCAGGATCAAATTTTGGGCGGTAAGGTGGGGGATGGAAGATATTTTTTTAACATAAGCTTTTGGAAGGCTAGGGGTAATTTTGGTGAATACCGGAGTAGGGAGGGTGACAATTACTTTGTCAAATACGAGCTGACCGCTGACTGCTGACCGCTTACTGCCGTAAGCCGTAAGCTGTAAGCTGTTAGATTTTTGCCGTAGGCTAGTTACCTCACTATTGAGTAAAATTTTCCCCCCTGCTTTTTCTACCGCTCCTGCTATCTTTTGGGCAAATCCGGCTATCCCGCCTTCCGGGTAACAAAGTGTTTTGCTTCTCTTTTTGATCCTTCCCCAAAACCAGGGGAGTGTAACTTCATTTTTAAGGTTGCCGAATTTCCCCTCAAAAAGGGGATCCCATATAATTTTGGTGGCACCTCTACCCATCCATTTTTTAATCCATGGGAGGGCAAGTTTACCCTCAAAAGGTTTTTCGGTGGATGATAATTTTAAAAAGGCCAGAACGGCGGAAGTACGGAGTTTGTCCACCATGGACAAATACGGGAAGCGGAGCAGTGACGCGGGGGAATCGATCGGCAGGATACGGCTTTTAATATAAATATTGGTTTCCGGTGTGATATTCAAGACCTGTTGGTGAAGTTCCCGGGCCATATTGTGGACAAATTTATCGCTTAAAAACCAGTGATGGTAGAATTTTTCAAGGGTCCATTCCCAGGAGGGGTATTTAAAACCTCCGGCTAACCCTCCCACCTGGGGTTCACTCTCAAAAACGGTGACCTGGTGGCCGGCTTGCGCAAGCTTTAAAGCGGCGGAGAGGCCTGTAAAACCGGCTCCTAAGATAGCAATCTTCATATTGGTATTTTAACTCAAAATGATTTAAGATTCATGATTTAAGATTTAAGAGTTATTGGAACATTCTTAAGAACTTGTTCACAAGTTCTTAAGACCTTGCGACCTGCGGTCTTAAATCGTATCTCGTAAATCATAAATCGTTGCATGTATGGCCTTTTTTTGTTATTCTGCCAAAATATGCCAACAACTAAAAATTCAGATAACATCCCTTCCCATATCGCGATAATTATGGATGGCAACCGCCGTTGGGCTAGGGTGCGGAATCTTCCTGAAGGGAAGGGCCATGAGGCCGGGGCAGAGGCTTTGGAAAAGGTTGTTGAAGCGGCCTCAAAGATGGGTATAAAAACTATCACTGTTTATGCCCTCTCGACGGAAAATATTAAGGAACGGGCAAGAAGGGAAGTTTTAGGACTTTTTGGGCTGATGAAGAGGGGTTACAATACCAAGCTTAAAAAGATGATGAAAAACGGGGTCAGGGTGGATATTTTAGGGGAGCTAAACGGCTTACCAAAGGCAATAAAGATGATTATTGAAGAGGTGAAGAAGGCTTATATCAAAAATGAATCCATAAGGCTTAATATTGCTTTAAATTATGGCGGCAAGAGGGAGCTGATTGAAGCGGTAAAGGAAATTGTCAAAGAGGGGGTTGACATAAATAAAATAAGTGAAAAAACAATAGACAGGCACCTTTATACCAACGGCCAAAATGACCCGGGTTTGGTGATCCGGACAGGCGGGTATATCAGGCTTTCAAATTTTCTGCTTTGGCAGACAGCCTACAGCGAGCTTTATTTCTCCAAAAAACTTTGGCCTGATTTTGGCCCGGCTGACTTAAAAGAGGCAGTTGAATGGTATCAGGATCAAAAGAGAAACTTCGGAAAATGAAGCTCCCTCGACCTTACGGTCGGGGTATCTTCTCCCCATGCTTCGTCGGGAGCGCAACCCCTCCGAAGCAGAAAACTCTTCGCATTCATCCATAATCTTACGATTATGGTTTTCTGCGAAGGGGGATAAAATTGCTGACTGCTTACAGACTACAGCTTACTGCTTTTCAGAAAGTTTTCTAATAAATGCGTTTATTTTAGCTGCCAATATATTTGCTTCTTCATAGAAGTTATTGAACTCCGACTGGTTTAAGTATTTCTGATCCAGCGCAATATAAAGAGCTGAGACCACCTCATTCGTCGAAGTTAGAGCCATTCTCAAATATCTACGGAACTCTATATCTGATTTTCTATCTGACCCTTCAGCAATATTAAGAGCAATGGATACTGCCGCTCTGCGAAGCTGATCGGTTAGTCCAAAAATTTCACATTTAGGAAACCCGCCGGTTAAAGAATAGATATGGCTAATAAACTTTCTCGCATCTTGCCAGACTTCTAGCTTTTCAAATCTAAATTTCATACTTTTTGCTTGCAGCCTGCGGTTAGCTGTAAGCAGTTAGCCGATAGCTATCTTATTGTATCTCCGACCAAATTTGCAAAGTCTTTGCAAAGGTATTTTTCAACAGCACCAAGTACTTCGGTTGGTAGATGATCTCTTCTGAGGGGTCAACGTTTAATCCATTGGTTCTTTTAAACTGGGGTTGTTTTAGGGGGTCTGAGGAAAAAGAAATTACACTTCCGTTTATGGTCAGTTTCCCGACAGAAGAGATACAACTGCCGGAGGCGTATGAGCTGCAAAAACCTCCATGGGTAATAATAAAGGCGTTTACGGAAGTGACGGAAGGGGTGACCCTTACCTCTTTTTGGACCACAAAAATTACCCCCGAATCTTTCTCGTCGCCGATATTATCATTTATAGTCAAGTCACCATCGACAAAGACTACAACCGTGGCCCCCTTTGGAACCTTGAAATTTTGGTCTACAGTTAGATTTCCGGTGTCGGTATCGGTTTGGTCGATTGTATATAAGTAAGCTGTGTTTTGAGAAAGGTGGGGTTGTGAATTTGTAAAAGTTTGGGGGCCTGGGGTGGGTTCTACAAGTTTATTCTGGGTGATATAGAGGGATTTCATCTCGGCATAGGTTGGAATAGAAAACTGGGGGACTGAGGCTGGGGCCCCGATGATGCACTTGTCTGAAGCTTGGAATTTAGTGTTTGCCTGGCCTTGGGAATCCCGGACGGTTAAAAACCCGTTTTCAAGCTGGATACGCGAAGTGCCGGCCCCGACTGAAGGGCAGGATTGGGCTAGGGTTGAAGGTGTGGGAAAAAGAACCAAAGATAAAAGGGAGATAAGAAACAGGAGGGTAAATTTTGTTTTCATTTATCGGCTATCGGTTGGAATGGACGTCACCTCCGGTAGTTTTTAAGAAGGCCGGATAGGGGAGGCATTCAATTGAGGAAGACCCCAACGCTTCGCTGCTGCAGCCGCCGGTATTACAGGCTTTGACCCCCCAGGAACTATAGGTGGTGTTGGTGGTTGTAGGTACGGTGGCATTTGGGATGGTCGGGTCAGGGTTGGACCTGGTATCAGTGGTATTTGACCCAACCCTGGCCAGATAATAGGAAGAACCTGAAGCTCCGCTCCAGTATACATTGGCTGTAGTCCCCGGTGAAGGACAGGTGGCAGACAAGCCGGTTTGGTTGGGGGTGGCGGGGGGACAGGTTTTGGAAAACGAGAGGGAAGCGGGGTTAGAGGTGTTACCGTTGTAGACGCGGTAATAGTATGCAGTGCTGCTGTTTAGAGTAAGGGTATTATTGTTGCTGCGGAAGGTAAACCCTGCCGGTATGGGAGTGCTGTTCGCGCAGGTGTTTCTGTTCTGCGGGTCAGAACAGGGCATCCACTTTTGGTAATAAGGGTCGCTGGGGTTGGCATCGTTGAAATCCGAACTTTCTTTGACATTTACCCAAAAACCCCACTGGTAGCTTTGGGCGCCCCCTCCGTCAGGATCGGTGTAATAAGGGTTTCCCCCCCAGGTTAAATTGCCGGTGTAGGTATTACCAGAACAGGCATAAAAGCCGCCATTGGGTGAGTTAGGGTTGTTAGGATCCGGAGTATTAGGGGTAGAGGAGGAAGGTACGCAACGGAAAGGTGCCCCGGCTGTTTCACTGCTGGTCCCGCCCGCATTGGTCGCGCTTACTCCCCAACTGTTGGAGGGGATGCCGGGATCACCATAAATCCAGCCGGGAGTGAGGGGGGAGAAATCATATGGGCTTGCCGGCGCACTTTTAGTGGTGGAGGTTACCCTGACATTATAAGAGGTGGCCTCTGCGGAGTTACTCCACGAGAGGGTAGCGGATGTCCCGGGAGCTGGGCAGGATCCGGACACACTGTTTCCGGCAGGGGCAGGTGGTGGTGGAATTTGACAGGTGGCACCTGCACCCGGGTTGATACAGATTTTGGGGGAAATACAGGTATTGGTAGTGCAAGGTTGAGGGGGAGCGGCAGCGATGGTGCAGCTTCCTCCTCCCGTGTAGCCCCAATAATTGCAATTACTGAGGGTGCCGTTGTTTGTTTGGCAGGTGTTTGAAGCGGCACTGCAAGAGCCGCTGCAGCCGATATTGGTGTTACAGGGAGGGCTGCAGGAAAAAGAGGAACCGACCGTCTCGGCGCTGCATCCGCTGTCGTTGCATGATTGCACTCCCCAGTTGTCAAAGGTGGTTCCCGGGTTGGTTCCAAAGCTTGTCTGGTTGGTGCAGTTTGCTCCGTTGCAGGCTGTAACTGTCCGGTAGGTGTCAGACCCTCCCAAACGGGTCCTGACACTGTAGCGGCTGGCATCGGTTGGCCCTTTCCAGGATAAAGTGGCAGTACTCCCGGGGGCAGGGCAGGAGGATGAAAGGCTGTAGGGGGCAGAAGGGATAGGGGGGTTGACAGTAAAAGAGGCTTGACAGGTACCGGCATTGCCCGTTGTGTTTGTAGCGGTCCCTGAAACGGTGTATACTCCGGAGGAGCTTGGGTAAAAGGTAAAGCTATTAGCTGCAGAGGTGTAACCTGCGGGGATGGGCCAGGTTTTAGGCAGCCCGGGGATATTTGAACCACTTAGGGCGGCGTTGGCAAGGCCTAATGAGTCATATGAGTAGAGATTAATATTGAAGGGATTGCCAACCCTGACAGGGCTTGGGGGGGAGAAACTTATGGAACAGGTCGGTTGGCTAAACCAAAGGTAGAACCAGGCTGACGCTTTAGGAATATAAAGAAAGAGAAAAGAAAAGACAATAAGTAAAGAAAAGAATGGATAGAGCAGGCGGATAAGCATATTTACTTCCATTATTGCTATATTAGAAAATATTTTTCAACAAGCGGCTGCTCACTGAGTTAGAATATATTCGATGGATGGCGTAATAGGGATAGTCTTTAATGATCGTAGGGATCAAATACTTCTTGTAAAACGCAGGGATGTGCCTGTGTGGGTTTTGCCGGGTGGCGGCATTGAGAAGGGGGAAACTCCGGAGAAAGCTATTGTCCGGGAAGTTTTTGAGGAGACAGGATACAAGACAGGGGTTCTAAGGAAAGTTGCAGAGTATACCCACACTAAGTCCGGTAGGAAAAGCTTAGTGTATGAATGTGAAATATTATCAGGCAAAGCAAGAACTAGTGATGAGTCAAAAGCGGTCAGATTCTTTAGTATCGGTCATTTACAGGATAAGATTTATCCATTGCACTCAGGCTGGATTCAAGACGGGTTAACAAATCAAAAGAAAGTGATCCGGGCAAGCTACGTCGGTGTTACAAGCGCGATGCTCTTGAGACAGCTATTTAGCCATCCCGTAGTGGTATTCCGGTATTTGCTGGTTAAGATAGGGTTGAGGATCAATACCTAGGTTTGGGTTAATGGGAATTAGATTTTGAATGAGCTTGAGTGGTACGGTTGACAAATTTGCTTTTCTGTGGACATAGTAGTACTATAAGTTAAACCCATGGGTTTAACTTTCAAGCTTATGGGGTGACAAGATATATGTCGTACCCGGATATTAAAATGGGGGGAGACAGCATTGAACCAGAAATTATTCTTCAGCCTCAGGAAACTGCCGGGGAGCGTGCGTACAACCCCCGTGACGCTTTAACTAACCTCAAAGGTAAAATGGAGCAGACAAATTGGCAAAGGATAGGTCGAGCGGTGGGAGCTTTGGGGGTGGTTGGACTTTTTGCCCTGATGGCCTTACCCAATGCCGACCAGGGAAGTGCCCGGGCACAAGAACAACCCGGAGCCAATCCCGTTCCAAACCCTGCCCATCAGAGAGGGGAGATGTTATCCCAGCAGGTAACCCTAAAGTCACCTGAAAAATACCCGATTGAAGAAGCTCCGGCAGTCATTACTTTTACAGACAATCTAGGCCGGCTAAGGAGATGGGTTAACCAAAATTCTTGGGGTATTCCTCCAAATAACCCGAACCATATGATTAACACAATTATGGACTACATTGATGGTGCCCAATCTCCGACTAATTATTTTCAGCCCCAGGAAGCTCTTTACAACGCCGGAGAAGATTACGGGATATATGTCGGAGGAATGGCGGTGGATGTGGCAATCGGCAGGTTTTATTTTGCATCTGTTATAACAAATGCCCTCGGGTCTAATATTAATCTGCCGGCTCTGGAAATCGGGGCCGATCTGAACAACCCGAAAGACTACAGCTCGGGTGCCAGGAAAGTAACTAAAACCGGTCTTCCCCAAGGAGGTATTTATGGTTTCCCCTACAGCGCCATCTCTTTGGGTTCGGATACGGAGGGTAAATACCTTGAGGTAACAATTGTCCATTCCGTAACACCCTCGGAGGATGGAGTTTATAGGATTCGCCTTAACGCAAGCGGTGATACGGTGGGGAGTTTTATCAGGCTGCCAGATTCCACACCCACCCCGACACCGTCTCCGACCCCTACCAATACCCCGATACCTCCGACACCGACTCCCACCAGGACTGCTACCCCAGTACCCACTATAACCCCGATACCTCCGACACCGATTGTTGTACCTTCACCAACTGTTACTCCGACCCCGACGCAGGGGATAGGACCGGGACCAAACGAGATGAAGCCGAGGGCGTTTTTACCCTCCCTTCCTAAAAATTCAAATTAATTATTGTCCGGGGGAATTAGGGGTAGTATCGGCCTGGAAAACGTTATATAAATTGGAGTCTGTCACATATGAGGCCGTATACATAGCCTGGGTAGTCAAAGGCGAATTGAAATAAATAGTCCAGGTATAGGGTAAAGCTGAACCCCCTGAAACATTTTGGTTATCATTCCCTCTCACAACACGGTAGTAGCTGTTACTGTCATTGCAATTGCCCCGGTTCTCTCTCCCGCAAATATTATAACCTGTTCTACCGAGTTTACTTAAATCCACCCATTGGTAAGTTACCCCGTCATAGACAAACCATTCACCCCAGTTGCCGTAGGCAAGAAGAATTGCCGAGCGGGGGTCCGAGCTGCGGCTTTGCATACTGGAGACAAAGTTGGAATAGCTGCTGATATAACCAGAAGAGGCGTTATAGAGGCCAAGGTAATAGACAGCATTGCCGGCATTCCCCGGGTGGGCTTTCATCGAAAAGACCTGGCCGTTTAACCAATTAGAGCCACTTTCCGCAACTTGCCGGCCGGAATAGCGGGCCTTCCCGTTAAAGCTTACAGAGGTGGATGAGTTTGAGGAATCAATCCCCGGGCTTTCAATGGAAGGAGGGGCGCAAGCCTTCGGGGTTTTGTACTCGACTACCGGCCCCCAGGCATAGGCATAGTTATTGTAGCTGTTGCCGTTATAAAGCCGGAAGTAGTATTTAGAGTCAGGGGTGAGAGTCAGGGGGTTCCAGGTCCAGGTGGGGGTATTGGTGCTCTGGTCATACCTCCAGCCAAAAGGGCTGGGGGCGTACCCGGTTGTGCCGGAAGCCGCGGAGTACCAGTGGTAAGGATAAAAGTTAGGCCAGGAGCTGGCATAAAGGCTCGTGACAGCCGGAACGCCCGGAGGGTTGGTCCAGGTTAAAGTCAGCTCGTCTCCCCGGTTAGGGGTTTTAATACAGTTATAGTTGGAGGAGATAATTGGGGCGGGGGGGCTAGCCACAGCAGGTTTTTGGTTTATGGTAACTGAGACGGCGTTGCTGGTGGCGGACAACCCTGCGCTGTCGTAAGCCTTGGCGGTTATGGTATAGGTTCCGGTTAAGGAGGGTGTCCAGCCGGTAGAGAAAGACCGGCTAGTCCCGCCGGTAAAGTTTGAAGTTGAAATTACCGACCCGTTAACTAAAATCTCCCCTTTTGAAAGCAATCCGTCAGTATCTTCAGCCAGGGCGCTTATCGGTACAGCCTGGCCGACGGTAAAGGAGCTGTTGTTTGCCGGTTCGCTGATGGTGGCAGTGGGGTAGGTGGCAACCGGGCTGATGGTAGTGTAACACTGTCCCCCGAACCATTCTACCCCGTCCTGGACCATCCGCCAGTACCAGGGGTAGCTGCCGGGAGTAGAAGGGGCGGTGACATCAAAAGTGAAAGTG
>Ga0209542_10009616_pt1 | contig 17691 bp, 21 predicted proteins | sample RifCSPhighO2_01_FD_184028 | JGI IMG/M metagenome (GOLD analysis project Ga0209542, IMG submission 184028) | Soil microbial communities from Rifle, Colorado - Rifle CSP2_plank highO2_0.1 (SPAdes) (version 2) | ecosystem: Environmental > Terrestrial > Deep subsurface > Rock core/Sediment ...
AAACTGAACGAGTTGGTCGATGATCTACCTGCAATGAAGCAGTTACTTGGCTATGAGTGGATATTGAAGCAGTGTTCATCGGTTAATTAGGGATGGTATCACTCGAATGCGTCATGTCCCGTAGAGTTCGTGATGTGTGCCAAGGTAACGAAACTGTACTGTAGCATTTCCAAGCTCTCTGTATAGAGCTAACAAGTCGCCCCGTATGTCTATGCTCCTGTAACCAAAATAATCTCCAGTCAAGGGGTGGTTTCTAAGGATTTCATTGAAAGGATTGTGCAAGAAGAGTACAAGCTTGTCTTGAAGTAAATCATAATCCTTCAAAGATAATTTTTTAGATCTTTTTACGAAACGTTTGTGGAAGTGAATAGTCACAGAGATTTAAAATAGTCTCTGATTTCTTTTTCGGTCGAGAATGGACCGACAAAGTTTCGTCCAAGTTTACTGTCCTTCTCAATTTCTTTAAGAATTCGTGCGGTTTTCTTGTTAGGTATTTCTGGGGCTCTGAATGTCAAGCTCCGATCTTGTACAAAGCCTCGACCGAGATTACTGAAGACCAGACTCATAGGCAGACCCACCTCCTGTGCAGTCCTTTGGATGTCCTTCTTCAACTTAGCATCCATTTTTATACTTAGTACAGTTTTCATATAACCGAAGTATATACAACAGTTATTCTGGTGTCAAATAAAAAAGCTGATATTGCTGTGTTTAGTTGACGGATGCTAGAGAATTGAGGAGAATGAGGAGAGGAGGATCTTGATATGAACAAGGCGGTTGTGCTTGCTTGCTTTGGAATCGTGCTTGCCTGCCAGCAAGCGTCTCGTTACAGGGTGCGACGGCGGGCAGAAGAGGCCCACCGCCTGTTTCAGAACTGGCGGGAGGATCATAGTGCTGTAGGCTTTGGTCACCCAAGTTTTACGACTAGGGCCGCGGGCACTTTGATTCTCTTGAGCAAGGCGCTCGAGTACTTCCCGGGTGACGAGATTCTTCGTCGCAAGAAGGAGACGCTCGAGTCGGAATTGGGCGTTGGTATTGATGGCTCGTGATCGGGGAACATTCCGGTCCCGAGCCGTTTTACTTTTATCCCATGTGTTCTATGCAGGTCAGAGCGCTCGGGTTGGCGTCGAGGCGACCTTCTTCGATCGGGTGGGGCGTATCACCTACTAGGCAAGTGCCATAGGTGCCGGTTTTGATAGCATCAAGAGCCTTGTTCACAAGATCTAGTTGTTGCTCGAGTGGAGCCTCAATGCCGACGCGTTCAACATATTCCTCTATATCATCAGCTTGGTCCATAGGATCCGCTTCATGTTCAATATCAGGAGGTGGGGTTGGTTCCCAATCAATGCTGTCTTTTGAGTTGGGGTCTATTTCTCCCACAGTCCCTAATTCTTCTTCCAAGCGCTTCTTTTCTCCTTCAAGCAATTTTCTATATTTGTTTGTGTCGATCATACCTCGATTATACCATATGTCCTGTTATTGAGTAATGGGCGTGGGGCTCTGGGAGCGCAGGAGGACCTCTTCAAAAGTGTTGAGATTAGTGGCGATAATTAGGGTACTCTTGTCTGGAAGGAATGAGTAGAGGAGCTTAATTTCCCCATTTGTTGTTTTACCCTCTCGCACATCCACACTCCGGATAACATAATTTTCCCATGACAACTTAGTTCCATCGGGCAGAGTCTTGCCTGCGAGCAGTGGATAGAGATAATCGGGCATGACAGATTCCCAGTTGAGCATTTCGGAGAAGACGGGTCCGAAGGATGTTGGACGCAGAATAAGGAAGGCGCTCTGTTCGCTCAGTCTGTAGATGCCGAACATATACCTCTTATCTACGAAACGGATTACTCTCTCCGGAATCGGTATTCCAACTGAATTAAAGAATTGTTCCGCGTTGAGTATGACGGTATCTCTCGAGACTATTATTTCCTCAATCGAGTTGGGTGTGCCACTCTGTGTTTTGACCATAAGGGCAAGGTCTAAGTAGGCCGTATCAGACGATTTGATGCCTAGTTCGAAGATGGTTTGCTTCTGGGTTTGGACAAGCGGTCTGGGTAGGGTGAGTGTGGTTGCTGGGGGGACCTCAACTTTAGTCTGTCTTAAGAAGAGGGCATATGAGAGTACGCTTGTACCCGCAAGAACAAAGATGGCGATAAGGAAGACCAACCACTTGTTGCCACGAGTCTCTGTTTCCACACTTTTCGTTTCAGCTCTGCGTTTCTGTTCGGCTAGAGCAATATTGGCGATACTTAGATTGCCTTCCTTGATGCTATTTGCCATGTCCTGCTGGTATGTGCGCAGATTGGGCAGATCCTCTGGTTCATCTTCCATTTACAGGCATTATACAACTTACTTGACGTTTTATCTAAGCACCTAGTGCCAGCACGTTTTTCACGCGGTGTGCTAGCTAGTTTCAAGTATATTCATGGCTTCAAGTTCGAATTTCTCGCGGGCGTCTAATATCTTCTGGGCCATTTCTGGAGTCATGGTAAACCTTTGGTCAGAAAGTTCCGATTCTAATATTATTGTCATGCGTTTACTAATTGATTCTCCAGCATGATCTAAGAGTATACTTGGAATATTCTCTCCAACCAACAATGTGATCGTCTTTGTCCCCCCCTCATACCTTCCGTCTTTTATCTCTGGCATGGTTTTGTTTATTATTTTTACGATAATTACGATAATAGTGTATCACGAATCTTAGCGTCGTGGTGGGCCCCGGCGGTCATCGCGACGATCATGGCCAAATGGTGGGCGAGGGGGCATAGGATTGGTGTCTGGTTTGAGACCCTTGCGCGTGGCGTAGTCGGGGTCGGCGGCCTTGATGGACAGGCGGAGCTTGCCAGGGTGACGCTCGTCCTCGGGTAGGACCATTACACTGACCTTCTCACCCATTGTGATGGCATTACCTAGCATGCCAATGCGGAAGGGGGCGATCTCGCTAATGTGTACCAAGCCCTCGTTCCAATGGCCGATCTTCACAACGACGCCGAAGTCGAGTAGCTTGATGACCTCGCCCTCGAGTTTGGCTCCCGGTACAAGTGGAGTGACCAGTTCCTTGACCATGGCGAGCGCCAGCTCGGCTGTGCCACTTTTGCCGGTGACGAAGACTTGGCCGTCATCCTCGATGTTCACGTCCGCGCCGGTCTCATCGATTATCTTGTTGATAGTCTTTCCACCTGAGCCGATCACAAGGCCGATCTGATCCACCTCCACCTTCATTGAGAGGATCTTAGGTGCAGACGGAGCTATGTCTGGTCTTGGTGCGGGTATCGCCTCCTTAATCTTCTCCAATATGTGCAAGCGAGCGCGCTTGGCTTGGGCCATTGCTTCAACAAGAATGCTAGCCGGGATGCCTCCAACCTTGATATCAAGTTGGATAGCTGTGATGCCGTTTGCTGTACCAGCCACCTTGCAATCCATATCGCCGAAGTGATCCTCCGCACCTTGAATGTCGGTCAGAATACGGTAGGATTTAGAACTTAGAACTTGGGACTTAGTGTCCATCATTAACCCCATGGCGATGCCCGCTGTCGGATTAGTAATTGGCACTCCCCCATCCATCATAGCAATGGTCGAGGCGCAGACGCTCGCCATGCTGGTACTGCCATTACTTGCAGTAGATTCTGAGACTAAGCGAATGGTATAAGGAAAAGTTTCTTGCGGAGGCAATGTGGCACGTAGAGCTTTCTCAGCCAGAGCTCCATGTCCAATGGCTCGGCGATTCTGTCCGCCCATCCGGCCGGTCTCGCCTGTGGAGAAAGGCGGGAAGTTGTAGTGATGCATGAAGCGCTTCTTCTCGCTTACCTCCATTCCTTCCACGATCTGGGCGTCGTTCGGACCACCAAGTGTGAGAACAGAGAGCACGTGAGTGGCTCCACGGTAGAAGATGCCCACCCCGTGGACTACTGGAGATAGTCCACCAGCTTGAGCGAAGAGTGGCCGGATTTCGTTCATCTTGCGTCCATCGGGTCGGCGTTCGTTATTGAGTGCCTCATCGTGCACAAGATGATCTGTCTCGTGTTCCAGCACGCGCATTGCAAGCTCTCTAGACGCTACTGCGTCGGGCGATCCGCCGTTGGCGGATTTAGCAGGATATTTCTCTGTATACAAAGCGAGCCACTTATCTGTTACAAGGCTGGTGTCAGCTTTGTGGAAGGCCCCATTGTAGAGCTCTGTGCGCAGTTCATCTAGGCAGGTGTCGCGGAAGAGTTGGTAGGCCCCCTCGGGCGCGCGGGATATGGGCACCTCGCTCTTCTTCTTGCCTATCTCGGCAATAATCCCCTCTTGCCATTTCTGGACCTTCTCTATTTCCGTTAGGGCATGAGTGAGAGCTTGTTCAACTATTGTTTCTGGGATTTCTTTCCCTTCGGCCTCTATCATGTTTACATTGCCGTCTTTGCCACAGATCAACATCTCCAAACCCTTTTCCGTGTTGTCTGCACTTGAAGGATTAATAATGAAAGAACCGTCTACAGTACCAATGCGCACAGCCGAAGCGGGTCCGCCCCAAGGTATATCTGATGTACCAAGAGCAAGCGAGGCTCCGATCACAGCCAGGACATCCGGATCGTTGATATCATCTATAGATAGGACAATAGTTACCACTTGGATCTCGCGACGCATCTCTTGATCGAAGAGAGGCCTAATCGTGCGATCTATAATCCTACCGGAAAGGATAGCTTCATCACTTGGACGATTTTCCCTTTTTATAAAACGTGAACCTAAAATTTTACCGGCGGCATAAAACTTCTCCTCATAGTCCACAGTCAGGGGGAAATAATCCACACCTAATCTGTCGTTCTTGCCCATGACTGCCGTCACAAGCACGATAGTGTCCCCCATGCGCATCATAACCGAACCGTTGGTCTGGTCGGCAAGATCTGAAAAGGTGGCACTAATTTTTCTACCTGCCCACTCCATCGAGAACTCCTTCTTTGTCATAATATATTCAGATTACACTATTTTTAAAAAAAGAGAAGGATAAAATAAGACAGCCTCGTCAGGGGTCGGTGGTCCCTGACGAGGCTTTGATGCCCGAGCATTCCCGGCAACACCGGAGGGGGGGGTGTTGCACGTACAGTGCTCGGTTCGCTACACAGCGCGAGAAGTTCGCGTCTTCCCTGCTGTTTATCTTTCATCAGTATAGATTAACTTATCTTATTGTGTCAAGGGTTATCCTCCTCGGGACCATCTTTGGGCCCTCCTCGACGGATGCTTTTCATTAAATACTTTTCGGGGTTGTCACACAGGTCAAGGAATGATTCTGTTGCTTCACGCAACTTGCTTGATGTGCTACGACCAAAGGCGGCCACTTCCACCTGGACACCTTGCATTTTGAGGTAATCGGTCAGAGGCACATAGTCGCCATCACCAGATACGATTATTGCAACGTCAAGCTTAGGTGCCATAACCACAGCGTCTATGGTAATACCCACATCCCAATCCGCCTTCTTGGCTCCACCATAGAAGACTTGGAGGTCGATACTTTTTGTTTCTATGCCCATTTTGGCCAATGCGTCGAAGAAGGCCTTCTCCTCTCCTCCTTCGGTCGAGATTACATAGGCAATTGCTCTGATCAGGGTACGTCCAGCAAGAGCATCCTTAACAACGTTGCCAAAGTTGACTTTTGATTTGTACAAATTTTTAGCGCTATGATAGAGATTAGCTGTATCTATGAAGATACCAACTCTCTGCGCCGGGTGCTTAACAATAGCCATTTTACTTACTATTTTTACGTTTCTCGAGATATCGTTCGTGCTTCTTGCGCTTAGCAACAAGTTGCAGGAGGCCCTTCCTAGAGCCATGATCCTTCCTGTGCTTCTTCAGATGATCCGTCAGTTGCTTGATACGTTCATTTAAAAGTGCAACTTGGACCGCGCTTCCGCCGGTGTCCTTCTCGTGAGACTTCGCCTTATTTATAATTGTTTGCTTTTTCTTTTTCGCAAGCATGAAAGAAAGTTAACATATCGACACAATAATAGCAAGTACCGCACTAGTTATGAGTCTAAAATATGAAAAGCTCGGCCTGCCTCGCAATACGATACCTAAATTCTAATTAGGCGAGGTGGCGCCAGTAGCGCCAAGGTCCGAGCTTGTCTAATGTGCCCGGAGATACGCGCATGGTCCCCGAAGGGATCCGCATTTCGTAGCGCGAGCCACTTGTTCCGTACGTGGAAAAGGAGGAGAACCACGTCCAGAAAAAATTGATGAGACCAGATCCCGACTCTGCGTGCTTGATGATCCTCACGTCATAGCCAGTTCCGTATATAAGTCTATAGGACATAAAGGACATTGCAATAGGACACTGTGGATAACCCCACTTCGCTAAAGCTTCGCGGGGCAAGCCCCCTGTGCTATGCTTTCCTTAGCATGTCGCAAAATATAAAAGACATTTATACTCTTAAGCGCCAGTTTCTTGAGTATATGGAGATTGAGAAGGGCCGGAGTCTTAAAACTGTTGAGAATTACGATCACTACATAACGCGTTTTTTAAAGCAATCTGGCGTTAAGACCGCAATTGATATCACAGAGTCTGGTGTTCGGGAGTTTCGCCTTTGGCTTAATAGACAACATGGAGCCGTTTCACGTGAAAATTCGGGTATGAAAAAGAATACTCAGAATTACTACATGATAGCCCTAAGAACGTTTCTTAAGTACCTCATTTCACATGAAAACATTACCCTGGCTCCAAATAAGATAGAACTCGCCAAGACAGAACAACGGGATCTCGACTTAATATCGAGTGCCGAGTTATCTCGTTTACTTAATGCGGCAAGCGTGGATACCGAAACAGGTCTCCGAGATAGGGCTATACTTGAGCTCCTTTTCAGTACCGGTCTACGCGTTTCGGAGCTGTGTAACCTCAAGATAGATGACGTTGATTTAACCAGGGATGAGTTTTCAGTCCGGGGCAAGGGCGGGAAGGTGAGAGTGGTTTTCATTTCAGACTCTGCCCGTTTTCACGTGAAAACTTATTTAAGTAAACGTAAGGTCTTAGACGAGCGATTTTTCCCTATTACCCCCCGTTCAATCCAGCGCATTATCAAGCACTACGCTATTAAAGCCGGCATTAGCCGTAAGGTCACCCCGCACGTTATTCGCCACGTTTTTGCCACCGATCTTTTGAGTAACGGGGCTGATTTGCGCTCTGTCCAGGCCCTCCTTGGCCACTCCAATATTGCCACCACCCAGATCTACACCCACGTCACCGACAAGCAACTAGGCGAAGTCCATCGCGCCTTCCACGGCAAGTCTCTCGGCAAGCGCTAGGGGTCAAACTCACCCGGTCTCCGTCTCGCCCTCTCTTATGAATAAGAGAGGGAAGGGGTGAGTTGTACTCGCAAGCTTTGTTACTACAGAGGGTTCCCCTCTGTATGACTGAAATAATAAAATCCCCCTAATAAAATCCCCTCGGGCTGACAAGCCGGAGGGGATTGGAGTGAGAGGGATCTAGCGCCTTTTCCGCTTCCGCCAGCCATTGTTTATGCGGTGGCAACCGAGCACGATGTAAAAGTCGTTTATGCTGACCACTGCTTCACTGCATGGGTAGACTCCTTCCTTAACCTTGTTGTCGGCGGAGTTTGGGGTGTGGCAGTTCGGAGTACGGAGCAGGAAGCACGGAATTCTTTTAGCCTCAGCGGTCGAGGATACAAGGGTTCCTACTTGTCGGTCGTTGACTATGATCTTTGCCACGATTGCGTCGAAGTCTCCTTGCTCGATAAGACGGGTCGCTTCATCCTTAGTCTCTACGAAAGTGACAGAGACAGGCGGACCCGAACCCAACCTGATGAGCTCGCAAGCAGCGTTTAACGACTTGCGGTCTCCAGCTTCTGCCACGACGAGGATTCTCATGGGGCGCACCCCAACAATTCGTTGAGCATGTTTTCCATGGTGTCGCGTCCACCGCACTCAGTGATGAGAATTTGGTGAGGTTGAAAATCACGCGACCCCAGCGTCCACAGGATGTCCTCATCACTGCACCGGCAGAAGAGGAGAGTGGTCTTCGCGGGATCTAGTTTCGCGACCACCAAGTCGATGGTACGCTTGACGACGTCTGGATCCTTCCCGACATAGAGATAGACCCTGTCGATTTTTTTCAGCTGAGGTTCCAGCTGACGGAAAAGGTCCCTTATGTCCGCCGGCACATTCCTGAGCAACGAAAGGACTTCGTCGTCCTGGTGCAGGAGAAAAATGCTATTCCTCCTGCTTTTCTTGCTGCCTTTGTGCCAGCCGTTCTTGCGATCGCAAAAGCCACGCGGTGAAACGAGTGCCACTTTCATGTTGACTCCCTTTCAGGTTGGGTTTCTTGTGAATGTTTCTGCTCTAGTGTGTAGAATAACATAATGTCTAAGCGTAGTCAAACTAGGTTGCCAGAATATATCTAATAGAGTATGATTAGAGCCATACAATACTGTCGACTAGTACTCGACAACATAACACTAATTTGCTAGTATTTAGATATGATTGAGGAACTATTAAATCAGCTCGGACTTAGCCAGAACGAGGTTGCGGTGTATTTGTCAGTCGTGAAAAAGGGGAAGACACTCCCCACTTTTGTGTCCAAGGAGACTGGGATCAAGCGGACTACCGTATATGGAGTGATAAATACCCTAATTGCTAAAGGACTTCTAATTGAGAACCCTTCAAAAAATGGAAAGTACATACAAGTCCTTTCTCCAAACAATATAAGCAAGTTAATTCAGAAAGAGGAGCATGATTTGTCGGTAAAGAGGAAAGTCGTACAAGAAGCGACCAAAATTTTGGAAGAAATATATTCAACAAAAACTTTTGCTCCGCCTAAGATTCGCTTCGTCGAAGAGAAAAATCTAGAGCAATTTTTTAGAGACAGAACACCAACTTGGCATGCCAGCGTGCTTAAGAAAGGAGGCAAGTGGTGGGGCTTCCAAGATAAAAGGGCACTTGAGCAATACGAAGAGATCACGGATTGGGCTTGGAAGGTCGCGCCCGAAGGTGTAGAACTTAGAATGATAAGCAATGAATCCCCAGCAGAGAAAAAGCTGCAGCAATCTACAGATAAGAGGCAGATCAAATATTGGGATAAACAAACAGACTTTACGGCTTCCACCTGGGTTGGGGGAGATTATGTTATCTTTGTGGTGGTTAACGAGAAGCCACACTATGTGATCGAACTTTTCGACGCGCTCATTGCCCACAACCTCCGAGAGTATTTCAAAAACACATGGGATTTAATATAGCCTGTGACCATCTCAATTGATTGTATAAATAAGAAAAATCCCCTCGGCTGTGTGAGCCCGAGGGGATTGGAGTGAGGAAAGACCTTTTACCTTCGAACCTGCGTGATCGCCGCATGGAAGACTTTGGAGAGGAGTGCCTCCAAGGCACTCTGTGAGACAATGGCCTCACGAGCGAAATCTTGTAAGCCTACGAGGATCCCGTAACCGAGTGCCTGTGGCGAATCCTCGGGGCCGAACCGAACGTGCAAGACGATCGATTCTGCCTCATCTGGGTCGTCGCACTCCGCCCGATCCTCCTCCAGACTCTCTCCTAGAGCCTGGGCACAGGTTCCATCTTTGTAGAACATGAAGTGGAGAGCGTCAGGCTCAGAATCATTTCTCACCATAATTACCTCACCTGTACTACAATTCTCCATTCTCGAGCCAGGAACCGCCCTCGCTTTCTTTCCTCCCTCTGTTTCTTTCGGAGGAAGGATTTAGCGATTTTTTCGGCAGTGGCTGGGAAGGTTTCCTCGGTCACCCAATCATTTTTTCCGGGCCAGAGGACAATGGGCATTCGAGCAGATATCACACGGAGCTCAGTGATATCCCCTTCGAATTGGTCGACTGGTCTTCCCGTCTCGCACCACGTCTTGTAATTCGTTATGGATTTCATCTCGTCTCCTTTTTGATCGTGAAAAAACTTGATTCTGGGGAAATGATAACATTAGAAACACAGTGTGTCTATGCAAAGCTACACGTTAATTATATTAATATACTAGAATAGAGCCACATAAGTAGTATTATAACGAATCTGTGGAAAAGATTCGACACAAAAAGGGCATAATATGTTAGCATTTGAGTGTGCAAAATGATGAGATATACAATAGCTTAACGGCTGTGGGGTTTAATAATAAAGAGATACGGGTTTACTTGGCAGTATTGGGCCTGGGCCAGAGCACGGCCTCGCGGATTGCACGTGAGGCGGCCATTAATCGCACTACTGTATATGACATTTTACGCATTCTTGAGGAAAAAGGGTTGGTTGTGTTGCTAGGTAAAGAGCCAAAGCAGGAATATCGCGCTGAAAAGTTGAACCGTCTTGAAGAATTATACCGAAAAAAGATTAAACAGAATGAAAATTTCTTAAATATTGTCAAGGAACTCAAGCCCCAACTTGAATCCATGCGAGTAGTGAGCGATAGACCTGTGGTGCGCTTCTATGAAGGGCAGGAAGGTATACGACATGTGTACGAAGATACGCTGACGGCGAGCGAACCTATCCGGGCCTTCGCCTCGGTGGAGAATATGCATGCGGGTTTGCCTAATTACTTCCCTAAATACTATAAGCGAAGAGTGGAAGCGGGCGTTAAGATACGCGCTATTATTCCCAATACGAAAGAGGGGAGTGAGAGGGCTAGTCAAGATAAATACGAAATGCGCGAGTCCGCCCTTGTGTCCGCGACCAAATACTCCTTCTCGCCCGAGATCAATATATATGACAACAAAGTTATGATCGCTTCTTGGAAGGATAAGATGGGTATCACCATCGAGAGTAAGGAGATCGCCGACGCTATGAAGAAGATCTTCGAGCTGGCTTGGCTCGAGGCCAAGCGTCTGGATAAGGAGACTAGCAAACCTTGAAACTTTGAGTGTAAACGCATAACATGCGCTGTATGAACGAAGTAGATCCGGAAATGTTGCGCTTGGGGCTTGAGGATGAAGCAGTGCCAGAAATATTCGTGCGAGGCGAGAGATACTACAAGAGCGGGCGGGTGATCAAATGCGAAGCTGACGAGGAATTTGACAAGGTTGGGATCACCATCATGGTGTCGGGAACTGTGCGTGGTTCGCGGACGTACAAAGTGACACTAGATATTAATGCTCACGATGTCGAAATTATTGACTATTCGTGCAATTGTCAGTACGAGAGTTTCTGTAAACACATCGTAGCGCTCGGACTAGCCTACGCAGACAAATGCGATAAATCAAGTGGCATAAATAGTGATAGTGAAGAAGACAAGTTGCGTGCGAGTTTAGTCGGATTAAATATTGATCCGAGTTTACTCTCCCAAGATGTGCTAGCCAAACTCTTAAAGGCACAAAAGCTTTCAGCGCAACCGAATCCGGAACCTAAACAGCATAATTGGACGCGCAAAAAAAAGGTGTGGGAAATGACACCAAAGCCTTTCAGTGAGCGTTACGAAATTGAGCTTAGTGCAAACAATGGCGCCATAACGCATGTCCGTTTATCTGAAAGGATCAAGAATTCTTGGGATTATCACGTGGCTTATCCACAAAGTTACAAGCAACTTTTGATTGAAGAAAAGCAACTGACCGAAACCGAGCGCGAAGTGCTTGTGATTCTCCACGAACATGATGTAGCTAAGTCAAAGGAAACAAAGGGTTACGTCCTCGACTATGCCCGGCTTTTGCGAACAGTTCGTTCTGCCACGATTCCTGTCTACTATAAGCATGACTACGCAAATCGCAAACTGCTCAAATGGCATGAACCCACGCACCTTAGGACTACTTTTAAAATGGAAGATAAAGAGGCTTATTATGGAAATTATTCGTATAAGGCAGTAGCTTGTGTACTGCCAGATTTAGTAGGTCTGCACTCGTATGTCGCGGGACCAGGTGATGATGGACTTGTGGTTATTGCGAGGGGTATGGTAGCCATTCATCCTATGCCCTCTCTGCTCTCGCATATTGTGGCCAGGGCTATCGGCCATAACTCATATATCTATAATCCGCAGGGCGTGTACGAGGATGACTCCAAAAGTCGTCATACGGGAGCGCATACGCTTCTAAATGATATTGAATTATCTCAGTTAAACGAGATTGTCTTGGCCAGCAAGCTTAATTTGGATTGCACGACTGACATCGTTGATACGCACATGGTAATTAAGCATGAGCCCAAGGCAGTGATCGTACTTGATTATGATCGAACCAAAAACATTTTGTTAGTTTTGCCATCGGTTGATTATGGTGGCGTGCGACTTTCTGCATGCGATACATTCTTCTTTTCCAACTCTCGTGGCAGAGAAGGGTCCGAGAGGCGCAATGATCCAGCTTTTGGTGATGCACTGATCACACGCCTCGACTTGATCACGTCCTCTATTCACACCGCGGTTGTTGACGAAGAGCTTGAACGGAAACTCTTCATGCTTGGCCGAAGACGTGAGGATCTTGGGATCAAGGGTACGGGCAGGGCAATTATAAAGGGCCAGTCTAAAGTAGCTCAATTTGCTGAAACGTATTTACCAAAAATACAAAGGTTGGGATACGAGATTATTGAAACGCGTGACCCGCTTAAATTTGGCCAGGCCGAGTTCCGAGCTGAATTTGACATTAATTTGCAAACCGAGAATGATTGGCTAGCCTTTGACCTTGCTCTCTATTGCGGGGAGGAACGTATAACTCTTGCGGATATCGAAGCTTTCGTGGTAAGTAAGGATGGCACAGTTACTACTAAGGGAGGTCGAACCATGCGTATCACTAATCCTGAAGCAATTGCGAATTTAGTGCGTATGCTCGCGCATTTTCGTCGAGGAGATGGGGAGCGTTTCGAAGGCCAGGTTTACCACGCTCCTGGGCTCGACGCCGTGGCCAAAGGTTCACCCTACTACACCACCCGGGCAAATGAGGGATTCCGTACCTTCATGAACGAAGTGGGCGAAATGGCAGGTGGCAGAGCAGTCAAGATTACTCATGTACCTAAACACTTGAGCAAAGTCTTGCGCGATTATCAAACCCACGGCGTCTATTGGCTTAACTTCCTACGGCGTTATCGCTTCGGTGGCATTTTGGCTGATGACATGGGCTTGGGTAAAACCATACAGGCACTAGCCATTATATCTATGCATGCCAAGGCCGGTAGACCAACCTTGGTAGTGGCACCGAAAACGCTCTTGTACAATTGGCAAAACGAAGCCCGTATGTTCGCGCCCACCCTACGCACACTCCTTGTGGCTGGCACACAAGCCGAACGGGAAACGGCTATGAGGAGTGCCAGTAAACACGATTTAATCGTTACGTCTTACCCAGCTATACAGAAGGACATCGAACGTTGGGAGGCAAGCAAAATAATTTTCAACTACTGCGTGCTCGATGAAACTCAGTACATTAAGAACCCTCGAACTAAAAGCGCCCATAGTGTTAAGAAGATCAAGAGCGATTATCGCTTGGCACTGACCGGCACGCCACTTGAAAACAGTGTTGAGGAAATTTGGTCTGTTTTCGATTTCCTAATGCCTGGATTCCTGGGTCATCACGCCCATTTCCAAAAACATTTTGGCAATCCCATCATGAAGCATGGCGACAAGTCTATTCTTGAGGATCTGAAATCGAAGGTAAGTTGCTTCATGCTCCGCCGGACCAAGAACGAAGTTCTCAAGGAATTACCTCCCAAGATCGAACAAACAATGCTTTGCGATCTCTCGGACGAACAGAATATTCTTTATCAAGATGTACTCTCGCGGGTGCGTAAAGATATCTTCGATCGTGTAGGCAAGCAAGGTTACGCCGCATCTCAGATTCACATCCTTGCTGGGCTTACCAAACTTCGTCAGATCTGCAATCATCCCGCTTTGGTATTAAACAAAAAAGCACGAGGAGCAAGTTATCCTTCGGCTAAACTTGATAGTTGTCTTGAAATTATTGAAGAGATCCGGGTAGAAAAACGCAAGGTGCTCGTCTTTAGCACATTCACCAAAATGTTAGACATCATAGCGGAAGAGCTCGATATAAGAAAGATAAAATATGCTTATCTCTCTGGTAAAACGCGCGATAGACAAGGCGCAATCGCAAATTTCACCAAGGACGTTGACACAAGCGTCTTCCTCATCAGCACCAAGGCTGGCGGGGTAGGACTTAACCTGACCGCCGCGGATGCCGTGATTATTTTCGACCCTTGGTGGAACCCTAGCGTGGAGCGTCAAGCAATTGATCGTACGCACCGCATTGGTCAAACTCACACGGTTAATGTGTATCGCCTTCGCACGAAGGGTACTATTGAAGACAAAATTGCCTCTCTGCAAAATAAGAAACAGAATCTCTTCGACGCCCTTGTGGGCGAAAGTAAAGAAATGTTCCGTACTCTCACGTGGAGTGATGTCCGGGAGCTTTTAAGTTAAAGGAATAACCAGTTTCTACCAATACTCATTATTATCAGTAAAATTAATGACTTGGGGGTTAAACCCCCAAGTAGACAAGCCAAGCCATTTAGTCTAATATCCCAACCAGAACACACAGGCCTTCGACAGGCCGGAAGGAGGGGGACATGCTTAACGCAACGGATGTTCAAGAGGTGACGGCTCGATTTATCCAGTTTGCAAACCTGCCCGCAGAGAAGAAGTTGACGCACTTCAGTTTAAAGGCCCCAAGCATGTGCTCCGACGAATGGCGGACAAAACTGAGGCAGTTCATGCAAGAAGGATCTCAGGCAAGCCAGTCATTGATGGACGAAGTCTTCATTCATCTACAGTTGGATACTCTGGCGGGTGAATTGGTTACATCAGCCTGTGTGGCGTGTCGAGCAGCGTTCTGGCAGATGATCTGGCTGAGTACTGACGCGGGAATTCACTAGTAGTGGTCCGGTACACGAACAAAGGACTCCTGCCAAACGGCGGGTGTCCTTGTTTCTTTTTATACTCGCAACCTTGTATAAGATGGGGGAGTTAGGATAGAGTAAGGCATACACATAAATATGAGTAAGCACTAATATGAATATTGATACTAATAATTTGATGCAGAAGGCGCGCTACACGGGCAAGATGATCGTGGTGGGCGTGCTTGTCATCGTTTGCTGGGTGACCAGTCTCTTCGTCTTGGGTCTGGTCTCCGAGCGCGAGGGCCGACAAGTGGAAGTGAGCAATCAGATAGCCGAAGAGTGGGGTCGCCCCCAGCTTGTGGCCGGACCTGTCTTGGTAGTGCCCTTCACCAGTCTTGAGCGCAATCCGATCGGCGTCCTTGAGAACACGCGCAAGAATCTCTACATCCTGCCCAAGACGCTAGAGATCGACAACCAGATCAGTCCCGAGTTGCGCAAGCGGGGCATCTTCCACACTCCGGTCTATCGCGACGTGGTACATATGAGTGGCACATTTATTGCCCCGGACCTCACGGAACTCGGCATTACGCAGGGGTCACTGCTTGTCAAAGAGGCCGAGCTCGTGGTAGGTCTCTCCGACACCCGCAACATTGTGGCCAAGGAGGCAACTTGGAACGATGTGGCTATCAGCCTCGCGCCCGGGTCTGGCCCGTGGAGCGTTAATGGTATGGGCATCCATGCCAAACTACCCAGCCTCTCCTCTCTCTCCTCGTTTTGGTCGGCCACTGTCAAAGAGCAAGACTTCAATCTCGAACTTTCCTTCACCGGTAGTCGGGGTGTCTCCTTCCTGCCTCTGGGCGATAACACTCAAATTACGGCAGGGGCGCCTTGGCCCTCGCCCTCCTTCGCTGGAGCCTATTTACCCACTAGCGAGAGTTTGGAGGAGGATAACTTCACCGCCACTTGGCAGATCTCTTCCCTGGGTCGTTCGTATCCAAGCGCTTGGGAAGGCTCGGTGGATGGCATCAAGCTTAACAGTGGCGATTATGGTAATGATTACGGTGGTGGCCTGTTTGCCCCCACACCCACACCCACAACCAGGAGCTTGTACGTGAACCCGGGCAGTGGTCAGAACTACGAGCAAGCCCTGGCCTCCTCGGCCTTCGGGGTGGACCTCTTCAGCTCCGTCACCTTCTATACCCTCGTCTCGCGCACGGTTAAGTACGCTATCCTCTTCATCGCGCTCACCTTCCTCGCCTTCTACCTCTTCGAGGTTATCTCCGGACTACGCATCCACCCATTCCAATATCTCTTGGTCGGCGCGGGGCTTGTTATCTTCTATCTCCTCTTGCTCTCCTTCTCCGAGCATATCGGCTTCGGTCTCTCGTATCTCTTATCATGCATCATGACGCTCGGGCTTATCACTAGCTACTCGGCCAGTGTGCTTAAGGCGCGTGGCCGCTCCTGGATCATCGCTGGTATCCTCACAATTCTCTACACGTATCTCTACGCCGTCCTCCAACTCGAGAATTACGCTCTCCTTTTCGGCACCCTTTTCCTTTTCATCGCCCTCGCGGCCGTGATGTACGTCACCCGCAAACTGAACTGGTACGGGGCCGAAGCGGGGGAGTAGGTTTACTTAGCTATGTGCCGAAGAGTTGGTGATGCGTACCGATGCGTGTGAAGATGACCAGATCAGGCTCAAGGTACTTAAAAATGGCACGATAGTCTCCGGTAACATTAATGCTTCTTGAACCTTCGAATGGGGCGTGGAGTGGGTGGTTGTTGAGGAGTGGGTGAGACGGACTCGTCAGGAACATATTTCGTCGCTCCCTAAAGTGTTTGATAATGGATGGGTCAAGTTTCCTTGCTTCTTTATCAAATACTCTATGGTACTTAATCCTCATAGAGAATCTAGATGTGTGTCCATTTCCGCAATGGTTGTGTAGACTTTGGACATATTTCTACCCTTAGCAATATCTCGATCTATTGCCCGCAAACTTCGTGCGGTAGCTTTGTTTGGCATTAAGGGATGACGGAACTCTACTCTTTGGTCAACCACAAATTGCCTCAAGTAATTATTAAGGACCGTTCCAAGTGGCAAGCCGAGGTTTGCCGCCACGCGCTGGGCTTGCCTTTTAAGTTTAGGTTCTGCTTTTATATTTATTATTGCTGTTTGCATGACTTGAGTATATACCCAGTATACATCGTGTCAAGAGTCTTCATCATGTATATCCAAGTTGACAAATGTAAGTATAACGTGTTAAATAGGACTAGAGCCTTGAAAATCCTGATTTTTTGAGGTTTTCACACGGAGCGAACTCTGTGGCCACTGTGGCAGGTACTTTCCAGCGAACTGGAAGGAGTTGCAACCATGTGGAGAACTATCACAATCGTAATTTTCGTGGTCATGATCACATTCTTCTTCCCCCCGCCTAACGAGCCTCCGGCGAGGGCGTCTGCAACTGCAAACGCGATCACCCTTCTCTTTGTAGCCACTCTCGTCCTCCTCATGTTAACGGAGTTCGAGCTGGAGGATAAGAAGAGACAACTCAAGACTCTTTCTGAGAGTCAGGCTGACCTTCTGTCGAAGTGGCTGATCGAGAATGAACTGCGTGAGTTTTTGTTGGGATACGATCTTCTCGACCAGAGCGTGATTGATCGGCTCATGACCGCGCTCGCCAATGAAGTCAAAAAGACATGGGACGAAGAGATCGCAGAGCAGATTAAGAAGTCCCGCGGTGAGGAAGCGATACTCGGAGTGGCCGAAGCACACAAGCTGTCCGCGACTGAACGGTTCGGTCGGTGCCGTGATACCGTCCGAGCACTCGGCTTCAGTGCGCAAGAATACGTGCACGGCTACCTTCCCGACGAATTGCACGCTTAACGTCTACCCTCGGGGTGGGCCCGCCAGAGGTCGGGCAAGCGCCCGAGCCTGCCCCGAGG